>Ga0123339_10002305_pt1 | contig 12907 bp, 13 predicted proteins | sample lystaG_FD_89956 | JGI IMG/M metagenome (GOLD analysis project Ga0123339, IMG submission 89956) | Glacier valley bacterial and archeal communities from Borup Fiord, Nunavut, Canada, to study Microbial Dark Matter (Phase II) -... | ecosystem: Environmental > Aquatic > Freshwater > Ice > Glacier ... | reverse complement strand
CCCCGGTGCCCGCAACGACGGATGCTGCGCCGGCGACGATCGCGAGGGTGAAGAAGCTGCGCCGCTCAAGCGGTGGCACGCCATTCGAACTGGCCCGGGTGGCGGGCGCAGTGGCAGGCGCAGAGCCAGTGGCAGGCGCAGTGGCAGTGGCGGGCGCAGAGGCAGCCGCGATGGCGGCGGCGATGGCGGTTGCTCGCTTCCAGCGCCCGAGCCGCTCGACCGAGAGCCGAAGCACCACCACTCCGGAGACACCACCGACGATGGCCGCAATCCCGGTGAATCCGGTGGCTCCCGCGCGGGTGATCACCGCGAAGAACGCGACCACACCGCCGATACCGATCACGATCACGCCGAACGGTGGACGGCGCGATTCGAGTACGCCGGCGGCCCCCGAGATCACGAAGATCAGGATGCCCATGAGCGTCAGAAGCGCCGCTTTGTCTCCGGTGCCGAAGATCGCGATCACGAACTCCTTGACGGCAGCCGGGGCGAGGTCGATCACGAGCGAGCCGACCGCGAATAACGGGCTCCCGGCCGCACCGACGAAGAGCGAGACCACCTCGGCGACCCCGAGCACGACCGCCGCGGATACCACGCCGGCGAAGGCCGCCCACCCGCTAGTCGCGCGGGTTGTGAGACCGGTGACCGGCCGGATGTCGACACTCACGCGGGCACCGCCGCGAAAGCGGAGGGCGTGCCGTCTGCCGGGGTCGGCGGAAGGAACACGTCGAAGCGGCATCCTCCCGGCACGTTGTGCACGACGACACGACCGCGGTGAGCCTCAACGATGCCCTGCACGATCGCAAGTCCGAGCCCCGCACCGCCGGAGCGGGCCGTCGCCGTCTCCGGGGTGCGCGAGTTGCTGGAGCGCCATCCGGCTTCGAAGACCCGGCCGAGATCCTTTTCCGGGATCCCCCCCGCCGCGTCGATCACGGAGATCACCGCCAGGCCATCGTCGCTCTGCCGCGCGCTCACCGTGATCGGGCTGCCCGCCGGCGAATGCTGGATCGAATTCATCACGAGGTTGCCGACGACTCGGGAGAGCTCCCGTGGGTCGGCGAGAATTGTCAACTCCCTTGCGCCATCGCCGACCAGCGAGATCGAGCGCGATTCGGCAAAGGGACCGAGCTCGGCCACCACATCGCTGATCAGGTCGTAGAGCGACACCTTCTGCATCGACAGACGTAATGACCCCGAGTGGATGCGCGATAGTTCGTTGAGGTCGTCGACCATGTCGCTCATCCGATCGACTTGGTTGCGCACCTTCCTGAAGTAACGCTCCGGCTCGTCCACCATGCCGTCTTCGAGCGCTTCGGCCATGGCGCGGATACCGGCGAGCGGAGTGCGCAGGTCGTGCGAGATCCAGGCCACGAGTTCCCGCCGTGAATTCTCCGCGAGGGCCTCGCGACCGCGTGATTCGGAGAGGCGATGGTTGGTCGCCGTGAGCTCGAGGGCGAGTGCCGCGAATTCGTTACTCGAATGACGCACCTGATCGACTATCGCCTGTTCGGTGCCGATGCGCCTGGTCGCGGCAATCAACTGGCGACTGTTGCGCACCAGACTGCGACCGAGCAGTGCGGCGAGACAGAGCGAGACGATCCCCGCAATCGCGGCCACCGAGAGCAGCACCGTGAGGTCGTGCGGCGTCACGAGCATCATCGAGGCGGCCAGCCACATGCCTCCGGCGATCGACAGCACCCCCGCGAGCACGACCACGCACAGCTGCAACACGAGAGAGGTACGGGTCATGAATCGCAACACCACCAGCGACACAGCGCCGACGACCATGGCGCAGCCGAGAGCAAGGACGGAGACCATGAGCAGGTCGGTCGTGGTCACAGAGTGACCGCCGATTCGACGTCGAAGCGATAGCCAACGCCCCACACGGTGCTCAGCAGGGTGGGATGCGCGGCGTCTCGCTCGATCTTCTCCCTGAGCCGACGCACGTGCACGGTGACCGTCGAGAGGTCACCGAATTCCCAGCCCCAGACGGCCCGCAACAGTTCTTCGCGACTAAAGACCTGGCGAGGATGCTTGAGTAGAAAGGCGATCAGGTCGAATTCGCGGATGGTGAGGGCGATCGGCTCGCCCCGAAGGGTGACCCGTCGCGACGACACGTCGAGGTGGAACTCCCCGGCGTCGACGCCGGCTTCTGGCGAGAATTCGGGAAGGCTTCGGCGCAGGATAGATTTCACGCGCAGCACCAGCTCGCGCGGTGAAAAGGGCTTAGCCAGGTAATCATCGGCTCCAGCTTCGAGGCCGTCGATCCGATCCTCTTCCTCTCGCAGCGCCGTAAGCATGATCACCGGCACGGGCCGGTCGGCGCGGATTCGGCGGCACACCTCGACCCCGTCGATTCCGGGCAGCATGCGATCAAGCACCACAAGGTCGGGACGAATCCGTGCGGCAGTCTCGACGGCGCTCATGCCGTCGGCCACGCTCTCGACGATGAAGCCCGCCGAGCGCAGATAACTGCACACCACTTCGGAGACGGTGGCGTCATCATCCACCACCAGGATGCGGCGATCACGGAACGGGTCGGAGGGCGCAAGCCGGTCGAAGCCGATGGTCGTCGAGGGACCGGTTACGGATGGCGTACTCACCGTCTCAGAATAGGTCGACAACACCGGGAAATCGAACACGATGCGCCCGCAGAGCCCATCGGTCAGCATTTCGTAATGCTGAGCGGCAAATCCGGGGGCAGACGCCTCCTACGCTAACGAGTGTGACCTCTTTTCTCGTCGACGTTATTTTGCCCTGCCTGAACGAAGAGGGCGCCCTGCCCTGGGTGCTCTCTCGCCTGCCTGAGTGGTATCGGGCAATCGTCGTTGACAACGGGTCGACTGACCGATCGGCCGAGATCGCCGAAGCCGCCGGCGCCCTGGTCGTGAGCGAATCGCGTCGGGGTTTCGGGTCGGCAGCCCATGCCGGACTTCTTGCGGCGACGGCACCCATCGTCGCCTTCTGCGATGCCGACGCGTCGATGAACCCGCGGGACCTCGAGCCGCTCGTCGCGCTCGTCACCACCGGCGCTGCTGACCTCGCCCTCGGGCGGCGTCAGCCGACCACCCGCGGAGCATGGCCACTGCATGCCCGCATCGCAAACGTGGCCCTCGCCGGGCTGATGCGTCGGGCAACCGGAGAGCCCCTGTACGACCTCGGGCCGATGCGAGCGGCGAATCGGGAGGCCCTCCTCAGCCTCGAGCTTCTGGACCGTCGTAGCGGCTATCCGCTCGAGATGGTGCTGAAGGCATCCCGCTCAGGCTGGAAGATTGCTGAGAAAGCAACCCCCTATTCCCCCCGTATCGGTCGCTCTAAAGTTACGGGTACTATCCGCGGCACTGTCGTGGCCATCACCGACATGTCACGACTGCTGAGGACGAATAACCAGTGACCACGCTCATCATCATTGCGAAGGAGTGCATTGCGGGGCGGGTGAAGACACGATTGCACCCGCCGCTGAGCCTCGAACAGGCGGCCAGCCTCGCTTCTGCGAGCCTGGCTGACACCTTCAGAGCGGTGAGCACACTCGACGTGTCCCGACGGATTCTGCTCTTCGACGGCAACCTATTACCGCTCGGCTCCGAACCCTATGACGTGATAGATCAAGTGAGTGGAAGCCTGGACAATCGTCTCGGAGCGATATTCGACGAATGCGAGGGTCCCACCGTCCTCATCGGTATGGATACGCCCCAGCTGGAGGCAGCAATACTCGCGCCGCTCTTTGGTGAGTGGCCCGTTGACGTTGATGCCTTCCTCGGCCTCGCAGCCGATGGCGGCTTCTGGGCGATCGCGATGGCGAAGCCCGACGGCTCGCTGATCCGTGGGGTGCCGATGTCCAAGGACAACACCGGGCAGCTGCAGCTCGAGCAACTGATCGCGGCGGGCTTGGAGGTGCGGATGCTACCCGAGCTGCTCGATGTCGACACGATCGACGATGCTCGATTGGTGGCCGGCCTCGCCCCGCAAACCGAATTCGCCCGCACGTTCGCTTCATTCGATGTCACCTCGTATGAGCCGGGAATGAGCCGATGAGCGAGGCGGATTTCGCGACCTTCGGGTCCGGAGGGGCTGAACCATACGCCCGCGCCCTGCGTCGCGATGACCAGGTACTGTACTTGCGAGACGTCGAATCCGACTCGCTCACCCCGTCACGGGCCATGAACGTCTCCCGCTGGAATGACGCGGCGGATGCGGCAGACCTCGGCCTCCTCGACGGTATCAACGGTGCTGTGCTGGACATCGGCTGCGGACCGGGGCGCATGGTGCGAGCCGCCATGCACCGGGGACTGACCGCGCTCGGGATCGACGTGTCGGAGACCGCAGTGGCGATCGCCCGCGAATCAGGGTTGATGGTGCTCAACCGCTCGGTGTTCGAGCGCCTTCCCCGCGAGGGTCTGTGGGGTGCGGCTTTACTCGTCGACGGCAACATCGGCATCGGGGGGGATCCCTCTCTCCTGCTCGAACGCTGCGCCGAGCTCATTGACCCCAGCGGCGTTATCGTCGTCGAGGTGCACGCCGAGCCGTTGCGTGACCACATGTATGACGGAACTATCGTCGACATCCGTGGCCACCAGAGCGCTGCTTTTCCATGGGCCGAGATCGGTGAGACTGCTCTTGCACGTCGTGCCGAACGGATCGGACTTCGGCTCGATCAGGCTTGGGTGATCGACGGTCGGGCTTTCTGCCGCCTCGCCAACGCGGTGTAGCCGACCACGGCGAGCGCGGTGAGCACCACCGTCACAGCCCAGAAGACGACGAGTGATGGTGCGTAGTCGAGTGGAAGAACTGTCGCGTTGGAAACGCCGATGGACTTCTTATAGGCCGCGGGCAGCACGATAATTGCGAAGATCGAGCACACCACGAGGCCGGCTTGCACAATTGCGAGCACCGCGATCGGGATCTTTCGTCCTGCTTTTCGCAAAAGGAAGGCCACGCCGAAGGTCACAAACGCGATGATGCCGTCGTGAATGACGAGCGCAAGCAGCAACCACAGCGCGACCCCGGCGATCTTGACCGGCTTGACGGTGTCGACCATTACATACGCCCCGAGCGCGAGCAACAGAAGCCCGACCACGGTGAGGGCCACTTGCCAGTTCTTCAGTGAGGTCGCGGACATCAGATCACCTCGAGTTTCGATAGCCATTTGGTCTGAAGCACCCCGGGACGCCCGGGAGCGATCACGCGGGCCGGGAAGCCGTGATCGAGATCCAACGGATTACCGTTGACCTCGAGCGCGACGAGGGTCAGATCGTCCTGCGCGAATTCGTGGCCCATCTCGGTCACCCGGAAGCCACCCTTCTTCTCCAGGCTGGTGAGCCTCAGGTCTTCATCGGCGTGTGCGCCGACCCCATCCAGCAGATCGCGAAGGCGCACCCCGCGCCACGACGCCATCTGACTCCAGCCTTCGACGCAGGCAATCGGCAAATCGACGCTGTGCTGTGTCATCGCCTCGAGATCAGCCCGGGTGTACAGCTTCACGGTTGCGCCGCGAGAGACCGAGAGCGCCCAGTCGGCGCCGGTGTCGGCATCCGTCACCTGAGCCGCCTGAGCGGTGCGGTTGACCGGGAGTCCGTTGGGGCCGACAAAGTTTTTGCGGGGAGCGAAGACATTGATTGCGTCGAGGACCCGGAAGGATTGGCCCGCCGTGAGCGCGATGACCGCAGCAGTGGTCACGGCGATGGTCGCAACGAATCCGCGCCGGGAGACCCGCGCCTGCGTCGCGGTGTCGACGCGGGGAGGAGCGCTGTCGATCCAGTCGAAGACCCGGCCGGTGAGGCCGTCGACCCGTCGGGAGACCGCGCCAACGGGCTCCCGCGTTGTCTCGGCGAGTTCGGCAGCAACATCCGCTTTTGTGAGTGGCAGATCGGCATCATCGAGCAGCAGGTTTCCCTCGGCGTCGAAGCTGCGAGAGCGGGTCCAGTAGCGCGAGATCAGCGGGAGCTTCGTGCCGATGTGGATGGCGAGCGAGCCGATGATCACGAAGGAGAGGGCGAAATGCACCTGGCGGAAAGAGAACGGAAACGGGTACCACTGGTAGGTGTTCAGCAGGCCAGTCGTGATCTGCACCAGCGATGCCGAAATAAAAATCGTGATGGAGGCGCGCTCGAGGAAATTGACGAAGTTTTTGATCGGAGGCGTTTGAAAAAGATCGGGAAAGACCACATACAGCTTGCCGAGAATCAGCGGAAAGCAAGCGATACCAGCGGTGATGTGAATGCCCTGGCTCAATTGGTATAGCGACCGCGGGCGAGTGGGAAAGACCATCCATGGCAGCGGATTCTGGAGGAAGTGGCTATACAACCCCGTGCCGAAGCAGACGAGAAAGGCGATTCCCAGCAAGCGGCCGAGCACGACCGCCATGCGCGGGTTCCTCGAAGGTGTCGAGAGCACCCGTTGGAGGTCAAGCATTACGCGCCGCATGTTTCTATTCCAACATCAGGATGCATCTCGCCGCACCCGCCAAATCTTACGGTTCTGGAACGGCACGGGCCAAGCCGCGCGGATCCAGAGCCTCCGTCCGACAGTATGGTGTTGATGAAAATCGCTCTTCGCCCTCTACTTTCGTCCGTGTTGGCTAGCGTGGCCGCCGCGGCGATGGCGGGTCTCACCGCGTACTCCGTCGCCGCTCTCGGCTACTTCGATCGCACCCATCCGACCGCGCTCATCATCTGCACCATCGCCCTTTGGGTGATTTTCGCGCTCGCAATCCTGGCCATCCGTTCGCTACCGACGCGACCGGCGATTGCGATCATTTTCATCGGTTCGGCGTTGATCGGCGGTGCGGCGATGGCCGGGCCGCCGAACACGAGTACCGACTCGGCGCGATACGCCTGGGATGGCATCGTTCAGAATGCCGGCATCTCCCCCTACCGCTACGTGCCGGTGGATGACGCGCTCGCCTCTCTGCGCCCCGACTGGCTGTTTGCCACCCCGCTGGAGAACAGCAGCGACAACCCTCAGTGCCTCGAGCCGCGCATGGACGCGACCTCTTCGCTGCCGAGCGGGGTACCGCTGTGTTCGGCACTCAACCGTCCGAGGGTGCCAACCATCTACCCGGCTGCCGCCGAAATATTCTTCGCCGGAGTGCGATTTATCACCGGGCCAACAGCAGAATACTGGCCGCTGCAACTCACCGGCCTGGTGATGAGTCTCGCCATCACGGCGATGCTCCTCGTGACGCTGCGCCGTCGAAACCTCGACCCGCGTTGGGCGGCCCTGTGGGGATGGAGCCCGATCGTAGCCACCGAGGCGATCACCAACTCCCACATCGACGTGCTTGGCACACTGCTTGTGCTCGTGGCCACCCTGCTGGTCTCGCAAGGTCTCCGTTTTCGCGGCGGAATCGCGCTCGGTGCGGCAATCGCCGTCAAACTCATTCCCGTGATCGCGGCACCAGCTCTGCTTCGGCGGCAGCCATGGAAGGTGGTGACAGCCTCGATAGTCACCTTCGCCGTGCTCTACATCCCCTACCTCCTAACGACCGGCATCGCCGTTCTCGGATACCTTCCGGGATACCTGTCCGAGGAGGGCTACAACAACGGCAGCCGCTTCACCCTGCTCACCCTGTTCGTGCCCACAACGGCATCGCTCGCAGTCGCGGCGGTGCTGCTGCTCATCACCGCGGTGCTGGTGTGGTGGAAGACCAATCCGGATACACCGTGGCTCGGGCAGCTCGTCATGATCGGCACGACCCTACTCATCGTCGCGCCCCGGTACCCCTGGTACGGGCTGCTTCTCGTGCCATTTATCGCGCTGAGCGGACGGTGGGAGTGGTTCGCCGTTCCTCTCGCCCTGACCGTGCGACTACTCATCCCGAACCAGACAGTCTCCCAGGTAGCCATCGCGCTCGCCATCGTCGTGATCGTCGCGATGGCGCTCTATCGGACCGGGCCCGTCGGACGCGCGCGACTGCGGCATCCGCTCGCCCTGCTGTCGGGGTCGTCGAGCACGTAGCCGATGCCTGCGGCAGACGGCATGGTGTTTGTTGTGTCCGGCCAGGAGCTAGCGAAGCGCCGGATTCTGAAGCTTCCCGCCCCAAAAGGGCCGGAATCCCGGGGTTTTTCGCTGGATGTTTGCTGGGAACTATAACGGAACGGTAACAGCACGGGTCAATTCCAAACCCTTTGGCGAGGGGAGCCGAACCAATATCCAGAACCGCTTGTCACCAAGGACAAGCGAAAACCTAAGGATCACATCATGCGCAAGTTCCAGAAAGTCACAGTGGGAATCATCACCGCCGGCCTGCTCGTCGCCGGCCTCGCCGCCTGCTCGAGCCCAGCCAGCACCGCGCCCAGCGCGAAGGCCTCTTCCGCTCCTGCGATGCAGAAGCCGCTCGCCTCTATCCCCAGCCTCACCGGCGTCGACACCTCCGTGCTCCTTGACGCCGGATTCGCCACCGCGCTCACCACCCTCGGCCTCACCCCCGGAACCGTGGGAAAGGCGACCCTCACCGAGGGCAGCCTGCACTTCCCGATCACCGGCGGAAACGTGGACTACTACGACCCGGCCGGAAAGACCCGCCCCTACGTACAGGGTTCGATCAAGCACGAAGGATCCGGCTTCTCGCTGACCGCTGGCGCCACCAAGGTCGACTTGACCAACTTCACCATCGACCCGGGCAAGTCCGTTCTGTACGGTGATGTCGCTGTCAACGGCACCTCCGCCGCGACCCAGGTTGACCTGTTCAACCTCTACGGTGGAACCCTCAAGCCCCTCCAGATGGACGGCAACAACGCCATCCTCACCGGCACCACGGTTCACATCTCCGCTGACGCCGCCGGCCTGTTGAACAAGACGTTCAAGACCGAAGCCGTCAAGTCGCAGCTGCTCGTCGGCATCGCCACCATCACGGTGATCGCCAAGTAGTTTCTTTCGCCCCATCACAGGCCCGCTGCGCATCGCGCAGCGGGCCTGTGTGCATTGTCGACCCAGTCGACCCAGTCGACGCCGACCCCCTCACCGGTGGAACGCTCATCACGAGAGAATGGTCGTCGAGAGGGTGTTCACCATCCGGACATCGGATGTTCTGCGCTTGGCCGGCCTCAGGATCCGATGAGTCGGGCCCCGTGCACGGGGCCGGTTGCCCGCACCACCGTGAGCCGAGCGGCCCTGAGCGCCATCTGCAGTTCGAGTGCTGCATCCAGGTCGACCACGAGGAAGGCGATCGTCGGACCCGACCCGGAGATCATGCCGGCGAGTGCGCCGTTCTCCTCGCCGAGCTCGATCACCGCACCCAGTTGGGGCTCGAGGTGGAGGGAGGGTGCCTGAAGATCGTTGTGCAGCACTTCGGCCAGCATGTGCGGATCGCCGGCCCTGAGGGCCTGCAGCACGTTGGCATCCACCTGCGGTTGGGTTGTGGCAGGAAAGATGTCCTGTGCGTGCCGGTCGCGATGGCGATCGAGTTCGCGATAGACCAGCGGTGTGCTCATGCCGAAGTCGGCGAGAGCGAGCACCCACTGGAAGCTGCCCTTGGCGAGCGCCGGACTCAGCTGGTCGCCACGCCCGGTACCGATCGCTGTGCCGCCGGTGAAGGCAAACGGCACATCGGAGCCGAGTTGGGTTGCGAGTTCGAGCAGGTCTTCGCGACTGAGGTCGGTACCCCAGAGGCTGTCACAGGCGAGCAGGGTCGCCGCAGCATCCGCCGATCCGCCTCCCATCCCCCCCGCGATCGGCACGTGCTTCTCGATCTCGAGATGCACGCCCTTGCGGTAGCCCGCGCGGTGCGCGAGCATGGTCGCCGCCTTGATGGCGAGGTTACTGCCATCGGTCGCCAGGGCTGATGTGTCGATGGATCCGGAGAATGTCACGGAGAAGTCATCGGCGGCGGTTGCCCGGATGTCCTCATAGAGTGAAACTGCCTGGAACGCGGTAGCCACGTCGTGGAAGCCATCCTCGAGCAGGGCGCCGACCTTGAGGAACACGTTGATCTTTCCCGGTGCTCGTGCGTGCACCACCTTCGGAGCGGCCGCAGAGGTCATTAGACCAACCTAGCCGAACCCTCGAAGGCTGCTTTACGCCCCGGTTCGAGCGATCGCGAGGAAGTCAGCGACGGTCAACTCTTCGCCCCGGGCGGTGGGTGCCACGCCGGCCGCTTCGAGGCGGGCGGATGCCCCGGCGCTATCCCCGAGCACCACCGAGAGCGACTGCCGGAGCATTTTACGTCGCTGCTGGAATGCGGCATCCACCAGGGCGAAGGTCGCAACGCGCTCGGCCTCGGTGCCGGGCAATTCGCCACGGTCGAATCGCACCAGGATCGAGTCGACGTTCGGTACCGGCCAAAACACCTGGCGGCTGATCTGCCCGGCCGTGCGCCACTTTCCATACCAGGCCGCCTTGATGCTCGGGCTCCCATAGATCTTCGAACCGGGGTCTGCTGCAATGCGCAGCCCCACCTCGGCCTGCACCATCACCAGGCCGGTGTGCAGGCTCGCAAAGTGCTCGAGAAAGTGCAGCAGCACCGGCACCGAGATGTTGTAGGGCAGGTTCGCGACCAGGCTCGTCGGGTGGCCGGGGAGTTCGGTAATGGTCATCGCATCCTGCGTGATCACGGTAAGAGGCGCGCCAGGCTGAAACCGTTCGACGGTCACCGGCAGCTGCGTCGCCAGGCGATTGTCGATCTCAACGGCGACAACGGATGCTCCGATCTCGAGCAACCCGAGGGTGAGGGAGCCGAGACCTGGGCCGACCTCCACCACACTCTGGCCGGAGACGATTCCCGCTGCCTTGACGATGCGCCGCACCGTGTTGGCATCGATCACGAAGTTCTGGCCGAGCTTTTTGGTGGGCTGTACGCCGAGTAGATCGGCGAGGCCCCGGATCTCCGCCGGCCCGAGCAGGCTCACGCGAGTTCGGACGAGTCGATGGCCTCGTCATACGGCGAACCGAGATCCTGGGCGACCGGCTCTGCATCCCAGGTGCCGTAGACCAGCTCAGTGTTGGAGGTGATCTGAGCGGCGAGCAGCGCCACGTCGGTTCCGAGGTGATCCGCCATGAAGCGCAGAGTCAAGGGGATGAGATACGGCGCGTTCGGCCGGCCTCGGTAGGGCACGGGCGTGAGGAACGGAGCATCCGTCTCGATCAGGATCTGGCTGCGCGGGATGGCGGCGAGCGCGTCACGCAGGTTGCCGGCGTTCTTGAACGTGACGGTGCCGGCGAACGATAGGTACCATCCATTGTCGGCGCAGAGGCGGGCCATGTCCGCGTCCCCGGAGAAACAGTGGAACACCGTCCTCTCCGGGGCACCGTTTCGTCGGAGGGTGGAGATCACTTCGGCGTGGGCATCGCGGTCGTGGATCTGCATCGCGAGATCATGCTTCTTGGCGATGGCGATATGCGCCTCGAATGATCGGTATTGTGCGCCGCGGCCACTCTCCTCGGTGCGGAAGAAATCGAGTCCGGTCTCGCCGACGGCTCGCACGCGCGGCCGGCCGGCCAACTCGTCAATCTCGGCGAGCGCTGCGTCCAGCTCACCCGCGGCTTCGTAGCGCGGAGCCTCGTTGGGGTGGATGGCGACAGCAGCAAGCATCCGCGGCTCCCGAGACGCCATCTCGGCCGACCAGCGCGAGGTCTCGAGGTCTCCACCCACCTGAACAACGCCGCGCACCCCGACGCTCGAGGCCCGGTCCAGCTGCTCGCGATAATCGAGAAGCTGGTCTCCATCGCCGATCTCGAGGTGAGTGTGGTTGTCGTAGACGCCCACTGTGAGTGCCGAAGGAAGTGGTGGATAGCTCAGGTCGCGAGTTTGACCCTGCTCCGACGACGTGTCACGCTGCCGGATCGGGCCGTGAGATTGCTCCAGCGCTGGCATACGTGAATTCTACTCGCCGTGCTACTTCCGATCGATCACAGCGAGTCGGCTGACTGCACTTCGAGCACGATCTTGCCGAGACCGTGGCGTGCACCGAGGCGCTCATACGCGGCCCGCACCTCATCAAGCGGATAGGTCGCGTAAACCGGGATCTTCAGCTCGCCGTTCGCGACCAGCCTCGCCAGCTCGGTCAGCACCTCCCGCGGCTCCACCGTCGACATGCCCTCCGCCTTCACTCGAAACTTCTTCTTCGCCGCGAAGTCAGCGATCGTGTTGATGCGGTCATTCGGTACCCCGAGCTCAACCGCGACCTGCACGTTGCCGTCACCGTGCGCGTCGATAAAGGCGTCAACTCCATCCGGCACAATCCGACGGATGCGGTCGGACAAGCCCTTCCCGTAGGCCACCGGGATGGCGCCGAGACTGCGAAGGAAGGCATGGTTCTCCTCGCTCGCGGTCGCCACCACTGCGGCCCCGGCGAGCACGGCAAGCTGGGTCGCGATGATGCCAACCCCGCCCGCCGCCCCGGCGACGACCACGGTGTTGCCGTGGCGCACGTCGACCGCAATGATGCACGCGCGCGCAGTGGTACCAGCCACGAAGAGGCTCGCGGCCTGGTTCCAAGTGACCGCGTGCGGCTTGGGAATAACTCGGCTCGCATCGATCGTCACGAACTCCGCCTGTGCATTGGGCGCATCCGAGAACCCGATCACCTCATCGCCGACGCGGGGGGAGTCGACTCCCTCACCGACCGCCGTGACGATCCCGGCAAAGTCGCTGCCCTGCCCTTCCGGGAAATGGGCGGGAAAGGGCTCGTGCATTCCACCTTCGCGGATCGAGATCTCACCCGGGTTGATCGCCGCGGCCACAACGGAGACCTGCACTTCCCGACGCTGCGGCATCCGGGCTTCCACTTCGACAACCTCGAGCACTTCACTGCCGCCGTACCGGTTGAATTTCACTGCCTGGGGCATGGCGTCCTTACTGGTCAGGCCGAGACTGCGCTGTCCGGCTGTTCGATGCGCGGGAACAGCGAGGTCGAAAGCGGCGAGACCGCGGGGCCGCCGGTCCAGTCCGAAGCGGCACGAACATCCTGGT
>Ga0123339_10002303_pt1 | contig 12911 bp, 13 predicted proteins | sample lystaG_FD_89956 | JGI IMG/M metagenome (GOLD analysis project Ga0123339, IMG submission 89956) | Glacier valley bacterial and archeal communities from Borup Fiord, Nunavut, Canada, to study Microbial Dark Matter (Phase II) -... | ecosystem: Environmental > Aquatic > Freshwater > Ice > Glacier ... | reverse complement strand
TCGCGTCAGAGACTGATCACCACCCCGTTCCAAAAAACCCGAGAAAAATCCAGGTGACCGATGTTCGGACGGCCCGCGGCACAGTCGCGCATCATCCAAGATGAGTGGGCGGCAGCATTCAGCCGCGAACACCCCGCTGAGCCGTTAGCTCGGAGCAGGCGAGCGGACGCTGAACAGTGTGTCGGCGTCGGGCGATCTGATCAGAGTTGATCCTGTTCGGCCGCCTCGCTCGGGATGAGGGGGATTGCCGCCGCAGGCAGCAGCGCGACCGCGGCGAAGGTGAGCGGATAACCGATCAGGCCGATCAGCGCGCCGACCGCGGGACCGGCGACCGAGGCGGCGAGAAACTGGCCGGTGTTCTGGGCGCCGAGTGCGCGACCGGCCCAAAACGATCCGGCCATTTCGGCGACGGAGGTGAAGGCGAGCCCGTTGTCAGCCACCGTGACCGTCATCGCGATCACCAGCACAATTGCGGCGGCACCCCAGCGAGGTTCCCCGAAAGCGGCGAGCAACAGCATCACCACGGATGCCGAGATCGCCACCCAGCGCAGCGGACGAACGCGGCTACCGATCCGATCGCTCAGTACGCCGACCCCGATGCGCCCGATCGCTCCCACGAACTGGGCAGTACCCACCAGCAACCCGGCGGCCAGGGCCGACCAGCGCAGCTCGGTGACCAGCCAGACCAATCCGAAGATTGAGAGGGTGAACTGCGGAAACACGAGCAGTAGTGACACGGCATGGATTCGCCAGAGAAACCCGCTCGAACGGTAGGGATTGGCGGTCGGCATCCCCGGTACCCTCTCGGCGCGCGGGGGGTCACGGATGCCGATCGCGCAGGCCGCAGCGAGCACGCCGGTGAGCGCGAGCGGCACAATCAGCGCGACCCCGATTCCCCCGGCAGAGGCTAGCGTGGGCACCGTCACCGCAGCGATGGTCACCCCGAGCGGCTGGCAGGTCTGGCGGATGCCCATCGCGAGTCCCCGACGGTCCTTGGGGAACCAGCCGACTACGACGCGGCCGCTCGCGGCGTTCGCACTGGCCGCGGCCATCCCGCCGAGCAGGAAGAAGATGCCAAGAATCAAGTAACCCGTCGACAGGATCGCGCCGACCGAGGCGAAGGTGACGAGCGCGAGACCCCCCGCGATCACCCAGCGTTCTCCAATGCGGTCTGCGAGGGCACCCCAAGCGATGAGCGTCAGCACCATTCCGATGGAGGGAGTAGCGGCGAGCAAGCCAGCCTGCGCGAGGGTGAGACCACGCTCGGTGTGCAGCAAAGGGATCAGAAAGGCCGGCACGCTCAGGAAGACCGTCCCGGCGGTCTGGGCACCGACGCCGAGGGCGAGCACCGTCCACGCTCGGCGCGCATTGGGGAAGGGCATGCTCATCGACAAAGCCTTCCTCCTCCTGGTCGAGTGTAGGGATAATCCGCAACCGCACCGTCGCCCGTCGTTCACCCGGCGGCCAGCTGGAGTCCGTGTTGCCTTTTTAATGTGGAGGGATCGTCAGTTATGAAGACCGGAGAACGAGATGAGCATTGTCGCAGTCATCCCCGCGAGAGGCGGCTCCAAGGGCATTCCCGGAAAGAATCTGTTCCGGGTTGCGGGTATCCCGCCGGTGGTGAGCGCTATCGAGGCCGCCCGTTCGTGCGGTCTCATCGACCGGGTCGTCGTCAGCACGGACGACCCGACCATCGCGGAAGCCGCTCTCGCTGCAGAGGCGGAGGTCGTGGATCGTCCGACACACCTGTCTGGTGACCGGGCGACATCCGAGTCCGCGGTGCTTCACGCGCTCGAGCACATCGATCCTGCCGTCGAAATCGTGGTCTTTCTGCAGCCGACCTCGCCGTTCATCGATGCGGCGGCTCTCTGCGAAGCGATCGAGCCTGTGCGAAGCTACAGGGAAGACGTGGTTTTCTCCGCCGTCGAGACCTTCGCCTTCCTCTCGCAGCTCGACGATCAGGGGCGCGCGACGGGGGTCAATCATGGCCCGTCCGCGCGTGCCCGACGGCAGGATCGCGAGCCGCAATTCCTGGAGACCGGCGGTTTTTACGTGATGAATGCCGGAGGATTCAGCCGGGCCCGCTTCCGTTTCTTCGGCAGGGTCAGCGTCACCATCATTGATGAGCGCACGGGTGTCGAGATCGACATTCCTTATCAGATCGCGCTGGCGAATACGATCGCCCCGATCGTCGATCCGGCTCCCTCGGTCCATCCGGTCACGTTCCAGAAACGCAGCCCGGCAACCTTCATCCCGGAGCACCTGAAAAATGCCCCACGGGATACCTCAAGGGGCATGATGACGTATTTGGAGTATCGCTTCCGGGTGGAGTTTTGCCGCGAGCAGTACGTCGAAATCGGCGACTACGCGACGTATCGCGGCCTCGACTGGTTCGCCTCCCCGTGGGATGAGTTCTCCGTGGGTTTGCTCGAGGACCTCAACGTTGGCGCCCACAGGGTCGCCTCCGCCGCGGTAACTGACATCGATATGCTCCGGGTTCTCGCCGCGACCGGCAAGCCGATCATCCTCGCGACCGGCATGCCGACACTCGACCAGATAGACCGTGCCGTCGATGTGCTGGGCACCGCGCGTCTGGTGATTCTGCACGCAACTTCCACCTATCCGCTGCCCGCGGAAGCAGCGAACCTGCGCACCAGCACCACCCTGCAGAATCGCTATCCCGGTGTGCCGATCGGCTACTCCGGTCACGAGCGTGGGCTGCAAATCTCCATTGCCGCAGTTACCCTCGGCGCCGTCGTTGTCGAGCGTCACATCGCGCTCGATCGCACCAGGTGGGGAACGGACCAAGCTGCCTCGCCCGAGCCGCAGGATTTCGCGCAGCTGGTGCGCGATATCCGGGTGATCGGTCAGGCGATGAGCGACGGTGTGAAGCGGATCTTCCCCGGCGTGCGCGCGCCCTTGGCGAAGCTCAGACGCGTACCGGCATGACCATCACTCGCTCTGTAGCGGACGATGCGGCCGCATCCGGTGTCCCCGCACGAGAATCCGAATCGGCGCTGTCCGACGCCGTCACGATGCTGGCGATCGCGGACTCGGACTCCTACGTCAAATGGGGAGCTGCATTGCTCGGGCAGGCTCCCGACCAGTGGCAGCGGTCACTGATCGTGCTCGCGAGTCCGCTGCTACCGAGCGCAGAACAGCTCAAATCGGCCCTTACCGGAACTGTAGAAGCTACTGGCTCGCCGCCCATCCTCGATCTTTCCGCCCTCGCGGTGCGAATCGCCACCCTCAAGCCGGATGTCGTGCTCCTGTCGGTGCGCGGACCTCTGGTGAAGATCGTGGTGCGCGCCATCGTCGGGGCCTCGGTCGTGAGGCCGGTGATCGTCAGCGGGCTACCGGGGATCTCGATCCCGGCGACTAAGCGAGCCATCGCCGATCGTGCACAGGTCGACTATTTCGTGCTGCACTCGCGGCGGGAGATCTGCGAATTCGAGGAGCTCGCGTCGGGCATGGGTGTCGAGATGCTGTTCGGGCTCGCCACACTGCCGTTCCTTCCCCGGAAGCCGCTTCCGCAGAAGACCCAGGGTCGCAACCAGAACGGCGAGGTCATCTTCGCGGCGCAGGCGAAAGTACCGGCACAGAAGGTCGACCGTCTCGCGCTGCTGAGCTGGCTCGCCGAGTCGGCTCGCCGCCATCCGTACCTGCGAGTCATCGTGAAGGTGCGAGCTTCTCATGGCGAACTCCAGACGCACGCCGAACGCTTTGACTATGCCGATTTGATCGGGCAGCTCGACCCACCCGCCCCCCACAATCTCGTCGTGGCTGGAGGCGCCATGTCCGATCACCTCGCCAGCGCTGTCGGGCTCGTCACGGTCAGTTCGACGGCCGCGATCGAGGCGATAGCACTATCTGTTCCGGTGATCATCGTCATGGACTTCGAGGTGAATAGGGACCTCATCAACACCGTGTTCGACGGAAGCGGACTGTTCGGCAACAGCGGCGACCTCGTGGAGGCGAGGTTCCGGCATCCGAACTCCGCCTGGCTCGACGACAACTACTTCCATGCCGAAGATCAGAACGATTGGATCGAGGGAGTCAACAAGCTCCTCATCACCCGAGCAACCGGTGACTTCCCACTCAAGCCGATGAGAGTCGAGGCGTTCGGCGGCGTGTTGCGTCGAGCGTGGGATCGCAAGCGCGCCCTCGGTCGCTTCGACCGTTCGTGGAGCGGCCTGATCGCTCTGGTGGTGGGCACGCCGCTGCGCTGTACGTTGATCGTGCTGCGCGGCACTCTCAGTCGACATGCTCGTTAGCTACTCTCCCGGTCACACCTTGGCTCGCGGTCGCTGCCATCACCCGGCCGATGGCGTTCTTCTCGTTGCCGATCCGCAGGACAGAGCGTGCCTGTGGATAACCTCGACGCCGCCGTGACTCGTCGATCCATGATGTGGGGATGTCCACCGCCGTCACGCTGATCGCCGAGCAAGTGCGGGAACGGGTGCGTCGCGACGGGGTCGACCTGGGCGGTGACACGTCCAGGTCGGACCACACAGTTGTCGATCGCTATGTGCGCGAAGAGGTGCGGCGCTACAGCGAACGCGCCCTCGGTGGCTCCCTCCCAATGCTGGTCGACGAACACAAAGCGGCCCGTGAGATCATGGCCTCAATCACCGGGTTCGGGGCGCTCCAACCGTTCTTCGACGATCCGGACATCGAGGAAATCTGGATCAACGGCCCCTCAAAGGTCTTTATTGCTCGCGATGGGGTGCCCGAGCTCACGACGGTGCTGCTCACCGACACCGAGGTGCGCGACCTGGTGGAGCGGATGCTGCAATCCACCGGTCGTCGAGTCGATCTCTCCTCGCCTTTCGTCGATGCTTCGCTGCCCGACGGATCGCGACTGCATGTCGTAATCCCGGACGTCACCCAGCGGCACTGGGCGGTCAATATCCGCAAATTCACCAAACGCATCCGCGACCTGCAGCGACTCGTCGCTCTCGGTTCGCTCAGCCAGCACGCGGCCGAGTTCCTCCACGTCTGCGTGCTTTCCGGGCAGAACATCCTCGTCTCCGGCGCGACCCAGAGCGGCAAGACCACCCTGCTGAACGCGCTGCTCTCCGGCGCGCGCACCGGAGAACGCATCGTCACCGTCGAGGAGACCTTCGAACTCGATCTCGCCGCCCGGGATGTGGTGGGAATGCAGTGCCGCCAGCCCAGCCTCGAGGGCACAGGCGAGATCACGCTGCGGCGACTCATCAAAGAAGCCCTCCGGATGCGCCCGGACCGTCTCGTGGTGGGCGAGGTGCGTGAGGCAGAGTCGCTCGACCTGCTCATCGCGCTGAACAGTGGCCTGCCCGGCATGTGCTCGATCCATGCCAATAACGCGCGGGATGCCCTCGCCAAACTCTGCACTCTTCCGCTGCTAGCCGGGCGCAACATTGACTCGTCGTTCGTGGTGCCAACGGTAGCGGCGTCGGTCGACATCGTCGTGCACTGCGAACTCTCCCGCAACGGCCAGCGCCGCATCACCGAGATCCTGGCCCCGAGTGGATTCGTTACCGAGGGCACCATCGTCGATGCGAGCCTGATCTTCGGCCTGCAGCACGGCGTTCTCACTGCCACCGGCAGCTATCCGACCCGGACCGCCAAGTTCGACGCCGGTGGGTTCGACCTCGCCTCGATTCTCGCGGGTGCGGCCGCATGACTCTCACCGTGGCGCTCGGCCTGCTTCTCGGACTTGGGACGGTGCTCATCATGGCGCCCTTCGCCTGGCCGAGCGCGGCTGCGGCTCGCGAATCATCGGTCGGTAGGGTCGGGATGCTGCGCCAACGGCTCGCCCGGGCGGGGCTGCATTCCGTGTCCTTGACCGCCCTCGCTGCGGTATCGCTCATCGGAGGGCTTGCGGTCACGGCGCTCACGTTCGTAATCGTTCCCGTGGGGGTGATCGCCCTCATCGCGGGCCTCGCGGCCCTCGCTCTGCCCGGGGCGATTGTGCAGTGGCGAGCGCACGCGCGTCGGCGGGCGGCCAGCGTTCTCTGGCCCGATATCGTTGACCACCTCGTTTCGGCGGTACGGTCGGGGCTCGCGCTGCCCGACGGCGTTGCGCTGCTCGCCCACACCGGCCCAGCGCCGACCCGTGAGGCCTTTGCGGACTTCGAGCGCGACTACCGTGCCACCGGTAATTTCGGAATCGCCGTCGACGCACTCAAGGGGCGACTCGCCGACCCAGTGGCCGATCGCATCCTGGAGACGCTTCGCATGTCTCGGGAGGTCGGGGGCAGCGAGCTGACGACAGTGCTCCGCAATCTGGCGTCGTATTTGCGACAGGAGGGGGCCATCCGCTCGGAGATCGAGGCGCGGCAGTCCTGGGTGATGAACGCGGCGCGACTCGGAGTGGCCGCACCTTGGATCATCCTGCTTTTGTTGGCCACGCGTCCCGAAGCGGCTGCTGCCTACAACACCGCAGGGGGAGTGCTGCTGATCGTCGGTGGGCTCCTCGTCACCGCGATCGCCTATCGGCTAATGCTCGCCCTCGGCCGCATTCCCGAGGAGCACCGATGGTTCGTCTAGACGCTCTCTCCGGATGGGGCGTGCTCTGCGGACTCGCGCTCGGTGTCGGTCTGTGGTCGCTCGCAGGCCTCATCCCGCGGTTGAGTCGGCCGCGCCTTACCACCCGCGTCGCGCCCTACGTCGTCGACGTCTCTGCTGGCGCGCGCGAACTCCTCTCCCGTCGCACCGTCGATCCGCTGCCGGTGGTCGGTGCCCTGTTTGCACCGGGGTTGGCGCGGCTTCGGTCGTTGCTCGGATCGCTGCTCGGGGGTGATACGACCACCGAGTTGCGCCTGCGGCAGTCATCCTCCGCGCTTACCGTCGAAGCGTTCCGCTCGCGTCAGCTGGCATGGGGCATCGGGGCAGCTTTCCTCGGGCTCATCGTGCCGCTGACCTTGATTCGCCTACAGCCGATCGCGCCCGCCCTGGTCGCCGTGATCGTCGTGCTGGCGGCGGCGACCGGCATCGTGCTTCGGGACCGGATGCTTCAGCGCTCGGCAGCGAAGCGACTCGCCCGCATCACCAGCGAGCTGCCGACCGTGCTCGAATTCCTCACCCTCAGCCTGTCGGCGGGTGAGGGCATTCTTGACTCCCTTCGACGGGTCGGCCGTGTGAGCCGTGGAGAGCTCGCCGCAGAGCTCTCCGCCGTCGTCACCGAGGTCAACACCGGGGTGCCGCTCGCTGAATCGCTCACCGCTCTCGCCCGCGGGATACGGCTGCCCGCCCTCACCCGCTGCGTCGAGCAGGTGACCGGCGCCCTCGAGCGGGGCACACCGCTGGCCGAGGTTTTGCGGGCGCAAGCCCAGGACGCGCGGGATGCGGCGAAGCACGAACTGCTCGAGGTGGCGGGCAAAAAAGAAGTGGCGATGCTCGTACCGCTGGTATTTCTCATCCTGCCGGTCACCATCGTCTTTGCGATCTACCCGGGCATCTTCGTGCTCCAATTCGGCCTTTGACAGTGCAGCACCTCACGAAAGGACATCCGTCATGAACAGAATCCACCAGCGTCTCGACCGCGCGATCCACGACGACCGTGGGGATGTGCCGGGCTGGGTACTCATTACTCTCATGACCGCCGGGCTCGTCATCATCATCTGGGGACTCGCCGGGCCAGCGCTCAGCGCGGTATTCCAGCAGGCAATCCAGCGTGTCACCGGCTTCTGATCCATCGAGGACGGTTGCTCTGCATCGTCTGAGGTCGATTCTGCACGACGATGGCGGGTCCGCCGTCGCCGAATTCGTGATGGTCGGAGCGCTTCTCACGGTGCTCACTCTCTCTGTAATTCAGCTGGGGCTCGCGCTGCACATCCGCAATACGGTGCTCGACGCGGCATCCGAGGGCGCCCGCTTCGCGGCCCTCGCCGATAGTTCGCTCGGTGAGGGTGTGGCCCGCTCCCGTGACCTGATCAGCACGGCCATCGGGCCCGGCTACGCGACCGACGTGACCGCGATGTATGGCCGGTATCTCGGACATCCGTCAGCGATCGTCACCGTTCGAACACCGCTGCCGCTCATTGGACTGTTTGGTCTCGACGGCGGCTTGGAAGTGAGCGGCCATGCAGTGGTGGAGACGATTCGGTAGGGCGATCGCTGATGATGTGGGCACCGCCTCGCTCGAATTCGTTACCGCCGGTATGGTCCTGTTGCTGCCAATGGTCTACCTCGTGCTCACGATGTCCGCGCTGCAAGCCGGGTCGCTCGCCGTGGAAGGAGCGGCGCGGCAAGCGGTGCGGGTTTACGTGCAGGCGCCCAATAGCCGGGATGCTGAAGCCGAGGCCGAGCGTGCGATCCGGTTCGCGCTCGCCGACTATGGGCTCGATCCCTCGAAGGCGAGCGTGGCGATCTCCTGCTCACCCCGCCCCGCCGATTGCCTTCGGCGCCGCGCCACCGTGACGATCACCGTCGGGGTCGTTGTCGGTCTTCCGCTGGTGCCGTCCGCCCTCAGCATCGGCGGTTCACTGACCGTGCCGCTGAGATCGACCGCAACCGAACAGGTCTCGCGATTCTGGGGTGCACCGTGAGAGCGCGGCTGGAGCGATTGAAGGGGGAGGAGGGCTCCCTCCTTCCGCTCACTATTTTCTATGGCTTCCTCTCACTGGTGCTTATCCTGCTCGTCGCCGCCGCGACGTCCCTCTACCTTGAGCGCAAGCGCCTTTTCACGCTGGCGGATGGCGCGGCCCTGGTCGGTGCGGAGGCCTTCGCCCTCGACCACGTGACAGTCACCGCGGGCGGGCCCCGCCCCACCCTGCGATCTGGGGAGGTGCGGTCGGCTGTGGTCGCATATCTAGACGCGGTGCCGCACGACCGATTCGAGTCGCTGCGCCTCGAGTCGGCGGGTACGAGCGATGGACGAAGTGCCACCGTGCAACTCTCGGCCTACTGGCGCCCGCCGGTGGTGTCGCTGCTGCTGCCCGAGGGCATTCGCCTCGACGTGACAACCATTGGGCGGTCGGTGTTCGGCTGAGTCCGTCCTCGTGAGCGGCACGGGGCTCACTTTCGCCGGCAGGTCGCCCGGCGAAGTCGACCCCCGAAGCCGCACGGCTGAGAAATAGTTTGTGGTTCGAGCCGCGCGTTCGGTGTTCATGCTGAGAGCTTGGGGGCGACCAGTGTGCGGGCATACTGGCTGCGGTATTCTCGAAAATCATGCAGGATAGTCCCGGCCGCGCAACGCGCAACAGTGATGCGACGGCGTGCGTTGTCTGGGATGTGCTGGTCGTCGGCGCTGGCCCTGCGGGGTCATCCGCCGCTCGCGTTGCGGCCGAGGGTGGGGCATCCGTACTGCTCATCGATCGTGCTCGATTTCCGCGCTACAAGACCTGCGGCGGAGGCCTCATCGGAATCTCGCTCAGCACTCTGCCTCGCTCTGTTTTGACGACCGTCGAGCAGGAGGTACGCGAGGTGCGCTTCTCGTTGCGCGGCGGTGGACCGCAGACGCACCGCCGGGCGTTGCCGTTCCTTGCCCTGGTGCAACGCGAACGCCTCGACGAAGCCCTTGTCGAGGCGGCTGTCTCTGTTGGCGCAATTTTCCGCGACTCCGTAGTGGTCAAGTCGGTGGACGAGGCGGATGGGCTGGTCACCGTGACGACGGATGGCGTACCACTGCGCGCCCGGGTGGTGATCGGCGCGGACGGCACGAGCGGTCGCATCGGGCGATATGTTGGGGTGCAGAACCGCGGCACCGATCTGGCCCTCGAGGTAGAACTCACCCGCACACCGGAATCCCGTGCCTATGACGGCGCCATCGCTTTCGACTGGGGCTCGGCTCCGGGAAGCTACGCGTGGGTCTTCCCCAAGGAGAAAGTTCTCACCGTTGGAGTGATCCAGGCGAAGGGCAAGCCAGAGCAGACCCGTGCCTACTTGAAGTCCTGGCTGCACAGCACCGGGCTCGACCATCTCGAGACCGAACGCAGCAGTGGTCACCTCACCCAATGGAGAACGCCCGACTCACCGCTGCGCCGAGGCTCCGTTCTGGTGGCGGGGGACGCGGCCGGCCTGCTCGACCCCTGGACCCGCGAGGGTATCTCCTATGCCTTGCGTTCCGGCTGCTGGGCCGGCGAGGCCGCCGTTGCCGCGACCTCGGGCGCGGCGGTGGGTGACGCGCTCGATATCTACACTCAGCGGGTCCTACGGGAGCTCGATCCAGACATCCGCGCCGGCGAACGTCTGCTGTACTTTTTCGAGAAGCATCCGCGAATTGTGCACTTCGCGCTGGCACATTCCGCTAGCGGCATAAGAATGTTCCTCGCGGTCTGCGACGGCACTAAGACGTTGAGCGGCATCCTGTCCCATCGCCCCTTCAGCCGGGCTCTGCGCGTGTTCGGCTCGTGAACTCAACAGAAGCGGCAAAACTCCTCGGAATTGGTCTAGATGCAACGCGGGGCGAGATCGAGCGGGCTTTTACGCAGCGCGCACGGATGTCGCATCCCGACCGCTTCACCGAAGTCACGCCGGCACAGTCCCAGGCCGCGGCAGCAGAGTTCATTCGTGCAACCGAGGCGCGCAATTTGCTCTTGCGCCTCGCCGCGGAGCGGGTGGGGGCACCTCGGGGAAGGGCAGACACGGCGGCAGGTTCTGCCCGCATCACCGAGTCCCTCGTTTACACATCCGCTCCCATTGTCCGCGGCGTGCCTCGGCCCAGTGGTGCCGCAATGATCTGGACCTTCCTGCTCCTGGTGGCGAGTGTCTTCAGCTTCTTCGGTGGCACGTTGCCGCTCTCACCCTGGAACTTGCTATTGCTGGTGCCGCTCGACGTGTGCGTGATCGCCTATGCCCGCACGAGTCGGCAAAGTGCTCTCGTCGGCACGCTCGTCTTCGGGGCGGTCAACGCGGCGGTCGCTGTTGCGATCGCCTCCTTCGGGTCACTTGTCGCGCTGGAGATCCTGCTCGCGCCGGTGATCGCTCTCGTGGTGATCGGTCAAAGCCGTCGCCGGCGTTTGCGCTGATCGGTTCGCGCGCGACCCCCGAGCAGGAGTGATTTCAGCGCACGAGCGATTTCAGCGCGGGAGTGATTTCAGCGCGGGCGGCGTGGCGCATAGCGCGGCACGTAGCGAAGCAGCACCCCGGCGCCGATCAGTCCGACCACGCCGAGGATCCCGCTGGCAAAAGAGATGGAGACGGCCGCAGTGAGCGCCGAGAGAGCGAGGGGGGAGACTGCGCCGCCGGCATCCGCGGTGAATCGCCAGGCACCGAGGAACGGCGCGGGGTTTGACTGGTCGGCGAGGTCGGCGCCGAGGGTCATGAGGATGCCGCTACCAAGGCCGTTCGCGATGGACATGAAAACTGCCGCTGCGATGAACCAGGGCACTGCAGTTTCGAGGTCGTGAGTGACCGCGAGCACGAGGTGGCCGACGCCCAGTCCGATCATCGATGGCATTGCGCTCCACAGCCGCCCGAATCGATCCATGATCTGGCCGCTGGCGTAGAACAGGCCGAAGTCGAGTGCACCGGCTGCTCCAATGATCAGGGCGGTCTGGGCATCCGGGATCCCGATGCTCACCGCCCAGAGCGGCAGGATCACCTGGCGGCTTGCCCGCATCGCTCCAACGAGAGCCGCGCCGGTTCCGAGGCGCGCAAGCACCGCTCGACTCGCCCAAACCGTGGAGAACAATCCGATGGACTCTGCGGCGACGAGCTTGCCACCCTCACGGTTCGAGGCGGGCGCGCGCTGCTCGGCCAAAGCTGCGGCAGGGTCTCGCAGTACGAGCAAAAGCACTGCTGCGCCAACGCATCCCAGGATGTGAACCCAGAACACCGATTGGGTCGAGCCGGTGAGATGGATCACTGCCGCGGCGATGAATGGGCCGATGAAATAGCCCAATCGGAAGGTTCCACCGAGAGTCGATAACGCCCGCGCTCGAAACTGCCGCGGCACGAAGCTGGTCATGAAGGCGTGCCGGGCGAGGGCGAAGACGGCCGTGGACAGCCCGATCGCGAAAATACCGAGTCCAAGCACCCAGGGATTCGGAGCAGCGAGGGCGGTCACCAGGCCGACGATCGAGAGAAGCGCCGCGTAGATCATCGCCGTGCGTTCCCCGATGCGGCTTACGATCCAGCCGCTCGGGATGTCGCCGAATAACTCGCCGAGAAGAATCATCGACGCGATCACACCGGCGACGGCGAGTGAGGCGCCGAGGCTGTTGGCTACCTGCGGAATGATCGGGATGATCGCGCCCTCGCCCACCGAGAACAGCAGCGTCGGCAGGATGGCTGGCAGCGCGATCGAACGGAAGCTGAAGTCCGGCGCGCTGCTGCTCATCGAACCCGAGGTTACCCGCTCAGGAGGCGAACCGTGTCACCCGGTAGGCTTACCGGCGATATGGACGAGCTCGATTTTTCTGAACAGATCGCCGCACTCCGCTCGACCTTCGCGGACATCCGCGCCGTTGTTGGCGTGGAGAAGCTCCAGCGGGAGATCGCGGACCTGAGCGAGCAAGCCGGTGTGCCCGGTCTCTGGGACGATACCGATAAGGCACAGAAGATCACCTCGGATCTCAGCCACCGGCAGGCCGAGCTCGCCAAGATCGTGAGTATCCAGAGCCGCCTCGACGACCTCGAGATCATGGTGGAGCTTGCCAATGAGGAGGCGGATGCCTCGGCTGCGGCCGATGCGCAGACCGAACTCACGAGCATCCAGAAGCTCCTCGGAGAGCTGGAAGTGCAGACCCTGCTGAACGGCGAGTTCGACTCGCGGGCCGCCGTCGTCACGATCCGTGCCGGTGCCGGGGGAGTGGATGCCTCGGACTTCGCCGAAATGCTGATGCGCATGTACCTCCGCTGGGCGGAGCAACACAACTTTCCCGCGAAGGTACTCGATACCAGCTATGCGGAAGAGGCGGGCATCAAGTCGACCACCATCGAAGTCGATGCGCCCTACGCCTTCGGAACGATGAGCGTCGAGGCGG
>Ga0123339_10002297_pt1 | contig 12931 bp, 11 predicted proteins | sample lystaG_FD_89956 | JGI IMG/M metagenome (GOLD analysis project Ga0123339, IMG submission 89956) | Glacier valley bacterial and archeal communities from Borup Fiord, Nunavut, Canada, to study Microbial Dark Matter (Phase II) -... | ecosystem: Environmental > Aquatic > Freshwater > Ice > Glacier ... | reverse complement strand
GCCGCCTCGTCCAGTGTCGCCACATCGGTCGAGTAGCCGAAGCCGCCCACGCGCAGCCCGAGTGTCGGCAAGTAGCCGTGGTCCTGTTCGAACACGCGCACCTGCAACCCGGCCGTCTCCACCGTGTCGCCCGGCGCAACCTGCCGCGGCACCAACGCCGGGCGGAAGAACCACGGCGGGGTCCAAGGCTTGAAGGCATAGTCGAACCGCTTGTCCAGCTCCGCCAGGGTCCGCTCGGTCGCAAAGGCGTCCAGCGGGCGTCCGGCGATCCGGTTCAGGATGCGGACATCGTCGATGCCCAGCACGTGGTCGGCATGGGCATGGGTGAACAGGATGGCATCGACCCGTGGCACGGCGCAGGCCAGCAACTGGTGGCGCATGTCGGGCGACGTGTCGATCAGCAGGCGTTCACCGCCTGGCCCCTCGATGACGATGCTCGACCGGGTGCGGCGGTTGCGCGGCTCGTCAGGGTCGCAGGCGCCCCAGTCGCCGCGGCCATCCGCCCCACCCAATTGCGGAACGCCAGCGGATCCGCCGCAGCCCAGGATCGTGACGCGCGGCACCGTCAGGCCGTGCGGGTGAACAGGCGGCGGAAATTGCTGGTCGTCAGGTCCGCCAGCGCCGCCGGGTCCAGCCCACGCACCCCGGCCAGCACCCCGGCGGTATGCGCGACCCAAGCCGGTTCGTTGCGTTTCCCGCGATACGGGACGGGGGCCAGGTAGGGCGCATCGGTCTCCACCAGCAGCCGGTCCGCCGGCACGTCACGCGCGATGTCGCGCAGGCCGCCCAGCTTCGGGAAGGTCAGCATCCCGGAGAAGCTGACGTAGCTGCCCAGGCCCAAAGCGACGTCCAGCAGGCCCTGGCCGGAGCTGAAGCAATGCAGCAGCAGCTTATAGGGTCCGTCGGCGTCCCACTCCTCCTGCAAGATACGGGCAATGTCGTCGTCAGCGCTGCGGGCATGGATGCACAGCGGCAAGCCTGTCATCCGGGCGGCCCGTATATGCTCGCGGAAGCTGGCCTGCTGCGCGTCGCGTGGGGCCTTGTCGTAGAAGTAGTCCAACCCGGACTCGCCGATGCCGATGACGCGCGGATGGTCGGCCAGGGCGGCGATCTCGGCTGCCCCGGCCACCCGCCCTTCCCCGGCATTATGCGGATGCACGCCGACCGTGCACCACACGCCGGGGCGGCCCGCGATGGCGATCAGTTCCGGCGCCTGCGCCAGCCGCGTGCCGATGGTGACGACCTCCCCGACGCCAGCCGCAGCGGCACGGGCCAGCACGCCGTCCAGGTCATCGAGGGTGTCCAGGTGGCAATGCGAGTCGATCAGCATGGCCCTCTACGCCGCCTCGACATAGCGTGGGAACACGCCCTGCGGCGGCGGCAGCACGGTGCCTGGCGCCGTCGGCACCGCCAGCGCAGCCAGGGACCGTGCATCCGGCCCCACGCCGAGCTGGTCCAGCATGCGTGCCATGCTGCCCGGCATGAACGGCTGCAGCACCGTCGCCACGGCCCGTATGACAGCGGCGAGAACGGCCAGCACCGTCGCCATGCGCGCCGGGTCGGTCTTGCGCAGCGCCCAGGGTGCCTGGTGGTCGATGTAGGCGTTGGCCGCACGGATCACGCGCCAAGCCTCCTCCAACGCATCACCGAATGCGATGCGCGCCAGGTGGCCGCGCAGCAGCCCGGGCAGAGCTGCAGCCGCGTCTAGGAGCGCCGCATCCTCCGCAGTCGCCGCGCCAACGGGCGGCAGGGCGCCGCCCAGGTTCTTGGCAACCTGGCTTAAGGTCCGCTGTGCCAGGTTGCCCAGGTCGTTCGCCAGCTCCACGTTCATGCGCCGCACCAGCGCGGCGTTGCTGTAATCGCCGTCATTGCCGAACGGCACCTCCCGCAACAGGAAATACCGCACGGGGTCGACGCCATAGGTCTCCACCAGTGCCTTCACGTCGATGGCATTGCCGAGCGACTTGCTCATCTTCTCGCCGCCCGCCGTCCACCAGCCGTGCGAGAACACCCGGCGCGGCAGCGGCAGCCCGGCCGCCATCAGCAGCGCCGGCCAGATCACGGCATGGAAGCGGCTGATCTCCTTGCCGATGACCTGCACATCCGGCGGCCAGTAAGGCCATCGTGCCGCGCCCTCGTCCGGGAAGCCGACCGCGGACAGGTAGTTCGTCAGCGCATCCAGCCAGACATACATGACGTGTGCAGGATCGTCCGGCACAGGCACGCCCCACGTGAAGCTGGTCCGGCTGATGGACAGGTCGGTCAGGCCGCCGCGGACGAAGCTGATGACCTCGTTGCGGCGGCTGGCGGGCTGGATGAACTCCGGCTCCGACTCATACAACGCCATCAGCCGGTCGCCCCAAGCGGAGAGGCGGAAGAAATAGGACGGCTCCCGCACCCACTACACCGGCGCCCCGGTCGGCGCGGTGCGGCTGCCATCGGGACGCGTGACCAGCTCGGCCTCGTCATAGAACGCCTCGTCCCGCACGGCATACCAGCCTTCGTAAGCACCGAGGTAGATGTCGCCGGACGCCCGCAGCCGGCGCCACAGCGCCTGGCAGGCCCGCTTGTGCCGGTCCTCCGTCGTGCGGATGAAATCGTCGTTCGACACGCCCATCAGCGCCGACATGGCCTGGAACTGCGCGGACACGCCATCGACAAAGGCCTGCGGCTGCATCCCGGCGTCGAGCGCCGCCTTCTCCACCTTCTGCCCGTGCTCGTCCGTGCCGGTCAGGAAGAACACGTCCTGCCCGTCCAGCCGGTGCCACCGCGCCAGCACGTCGGCCGCGACGGAGGTGTAGGCATGCCCGATATGCGGCGCGCCGTTCACGTAATAGATCGGGGTCGTGACGTAGAAGCGGCTCATCGCGTGTTCAGCATCTCCAGGCCGGAGACGATGGCATGCCGCTTGTCCAGGTTGAACCGCTCGGTCTCGTCTTGCAGGCGCGTCAGCGCTTGCCACACTTCGCCCCACTCGGCCAGGGGGCGCGTGGCCGCAAGCCGGCGTTGCGCCGGGTCACCGCCGCCCCGGGCCGCTGCCCGCACCGCGGCGCTGATGGCCGTCCGCAGCAGGTCCATGAAGGTCGAGAAGCCACCATCGCCCCGCAGCAGCTTGTCGGCGACCTCATACGCCCGCAGCGCCGGCACCCGTGGCACCTCCCCCAGCACGCCGGCCACCAGCCCGGCGATGGCCACGCCCTGCTCCTCTGCCAGCGCCACCGCCCGGCCCGGGGACCCGCAAGCCAAGGCGGCCAGCCCCGCCCGGTCGTCCGCCGGCACATCCGGCAAGGCGGCCGCCAGCACCCGGTCCGTATCGCCATCGCCCAACGGCAGCAGCCTCAGGCGACGGCACCGGCTGCGTATGGTCGGCAGCAACCGGCCCGGCGCGGCACACGTCAGCACCAGGACGGCACGCGGCGGCGGCTCCTCCAACACCTTCAAAAGCGCATTCGCGGCATTCCGGTTTAGATGCTCCGCCCCGTCCACCACCACGACGCGCCACCCGCCCTCCGCCGGCGTCAGGCGCAGGAACTCGCCGACGGCCCGCGTGTCATCGACCACGATCTCCGCCCGCAGCCGCTTGCGCTTGTCGTCCCAGGCGCGTTCCACCGTCAGCAGGTCCGCATGCGTCGCCGCGGCGACCCGGCGGAACACCGGCGCGTCCGGCGCATCCGGATCCACCCCACGCGGCGCCAGCAGGTGCCGCGCGAAGCGGTAGGCCAAGGTCGCCTTGCCGATCCCCTGCGGCCCCGTCAGCAGCCAGGCATGGTGCACGCGCCCCGCCCGGATCGCGCCCTCGGTCGTCGCCACCGCTTCGGCATGGCCAAGCAGCACCGGGTTGGCCCGCGGTTCCAGCATCAGGCGAAGCCGGGGAGAATTCGTGCCACGGCATCGCAGATGGCCCCATGCACCTCCGATAGGTCGCCGTCAGCTGACACCGCCACGCAGCGGTCCGGTTCTGCGGCTGCGATAGCAGCAAACCCTGCGGCGACTCGGGTGTGAAACCCGGCATCCATAACTTCATACCGATCAGCCGCCTGATAGCGTCGCGCGAGCCGATCTGCCGCCACGCAAGGTGATACCTCAAGGATCAGCGTTAAATCGGGAACTACGGGCAACATACGGGTTAATGCGCCAATCAAGGCCCGGTCTGCGCCCAAACCGTATCCCTGGTAGGCCATTGTCGAGTCTGCAAACCGATCACAAACTACAATCAGTCCGTCATTCAGCGCTGGCCGGATCGTTCGCTCGACATGCTCTGAACGGGCTGCAAAGTGCAGAAACACCTCCGCTGAAGCGGACCAGATATGATCACGCGACAGCAGCAGGTCGCGCAACACTTCAGCTCCTGGCGCCCCGCCCGGCTCGCGGGTGAGCAGCGTCGGGAAACCATCTGTCGTCAATGCTCCAGCAAGCATCCGGGCTTGGGTGCTTTTGCCAGCCCCCTCCCCGCCCTCCAAGGTGATGAACATGGCTAGGGCAAGCGCCGGTCAGGACCCCAGGACGTAGCGGGACATGACGGCCATCGCCCGCCCCGGCAGCCCCAGCCGCGGCACGTCGGCGCCGGCCAGCAACGGCACCTCCATCGCCGGCACGCCCTGCCCGGACACCGTCAGCTTGCCCAGCGTGTCGCCCCGCAGCACCGGCGCCTGGACCGGGTTCGCGTATTCCACCGCGATCTTGGCGCTGCGCCGCCATTGGCGCGGCATCGTCAGCACCAGGTCCTTGCCACCCACCATCGGCACAGTCGGGCGGGCGCCCAGCCAGACCTTCGCGCTCTCGACCGTGTCGCCGGCCGTGAACAAGGTCACGTTCTCGAACTCGCGGAAGCTCCATTCCAGCAGGCGCTCGCTCTCCTCCGCGCGCTGCTTCATGCTGTTCATGCCGTTGGCAACGACGATCACGCGCCGGCCGGCCCGCTGCGCGCTGGCCACCAGGCCATAGCCGCCAGCATCGGTGTGCCCGGTCTTCAGGCCATCGGCGATACCCTTCTGCACCAGAGGGTTCCGGTTCTGCTGCTCGATCCCGTTGTACTTGTACGACTTCTCGTTGTCGTATTTGTAGTACTCGGGGAAGTCGGTGATCAGCCGCCGGGCCAGGGTGGCGATGTCGCGGCAGGACATCTGCTGGTTGGCGTCCGGCCAGCCCGTGCTGTTGCGGAAGGTGGAGTTGGTCAGGCCAAGCTCCTTGGCCTTCTGGTTCATCAGCTCGGCGAAACCCTCCTCCGACCCGGCCACCGCCTCCGCCAGCACGATGCAGGCGTCGTTGCCGGATTGGATGATCATGCCGCGGATCAGGTCTTCGACCTTCACTGACCCGCCCTGGGGCACGAACATCTTGCTGCCCTGCATCTTCCAGGCCCGGTCGCTGACCGGAAGCTCCTGCGCCAGGTTGAACCGCCCGGCCTTCAGCAGCCCATAAACGATATAGGCGGTCATCAGCTTGGTCATCGACGACGGCGGCATCGGCACGTCGCCGTCCTTGTCCAGCAAGGTGGCGCCGGTGTTGTAGTCCATGATGATGGCATACTTGGCGGCCGTGTCGATCGGCCCCAAGGGAGTCGCGGCTGGGGTGCCGGTCGGCGCCGCCGGCTCGTTGTGCCGCCCGCGGCCGGGCCGGCGCGGCTCGGCTGCGACGGCCGCGCCGGGCAGGCCAAGGGTGGCGCTTGCGGCCAGGATGGTCCGGCGATCTAGCATGGCCACGCGCTCCTACTCGACGACGATATGGGCATCGGTTACCCCGGCCCGCACCGCTTGGTCCAGCGCGATATCGGCCGCAGCCACATCTGCGAACGGCCCGGCCCGCACACGGAACACCTGCGTCCGGCCATCCTGCGCCGCCTCGACCGCCGCCAGCCCGCCGACACGGCCGCGCACCTGGTCGGCATACTGCCGCCGCCCGAACTCGCCGGCCCTGATCCAAAGCTGGGCCGGGCTGACAGCAACCTGGGTCACGGCATCCGGCAGCCGGTCCGGCACCTGGTCCTGCGCCGGCGCCGTGCTTGTCGCAGACGGGGCGGGGGCGGCCCGCCCACGCCCGGACTGCGCGATGCCCGATGGCGGCGCCAGCGCCTCGGACATGACCGCGCCCCGCGGTGCTGCCGCGACGACGACCCCTTCCCCGCCGCCAAGCTGGTCGCGCAAGGCCTGGCTCGGGCCGTCCTCGACCTGCACGCGCACCCGGCCGGTGCTGCCCGGCAGGAGGCCCAGCCGGGCCGCCGCGCCTCGGGTCAGGCCGATCAACCGCGCCGGGCTGTCCGGGCCGCGGTCGTTCACCCGCACCCGCAGTTGCAGCCCATTGTCCATGTTCGTCACCCGCGCGATGGCCGGCAATTGCAGCGTCGGGTGCGCGGCGGCCATCGCCGTGCCGTCGAACGCCTCCCCATCGGCAGTCAGCCCGGCGCGGTCCGGCAGCACCGACGCCAAACCGGTCGCGTCAAGCCGGAACTCCTCCCGCGGGTAGCGCCAGACCCCGCCAGCCTGGTAGGCGCCGCCGACAACATAGCGCGCCGCGGCGGCCGGGGCCGGGGGCCGCTTCACGCAGCCCGGCAGCAGCAACGCACACGCCAGCACCCAGGCCGGGTTCACGCCGCGGCGTCGCCCAGCAGCCCGACCGCCAGGGCGTAGAAGTCGGACGGGTTGTAGCGGCGGATAGCGGCGAAGTTGCCATACACCATGAACCCCTCACCGGGCGTGATCCCGTCCGGCACCACCAGCCCGCCCATCGCATCCGGACGGGCGAACGGCGACCCATCGATCCGCGTGACCCCGGCCCGCATCCACTCGCCCAACGGGCGCTTGTTGTCCCGCCCGCCCATGGTGCCCGGCGGCACCCGCACCGCCTGGCCCCAAGGCTCCCCGCGCCGCCAGCCGCTTTTCGCGAGGTAGTTGGCGATGGAGCCGAACACGTCCGGCTTGCTGTCCCAGATGTCCCGCTTGCCGTCCCCATCGAAATCGACCGCCAGACGCAGGTAGGAGCTTGGCATGAACTGCGGCTGCCCCATCGCCCCGGCATACCCGCCCGTCAGCCGCGCCGGCGTCACGTCACCCGCATCCAGGATACGAAGGGCGTTGATCAGCTCGCCCCGGAAATACGAGGCCCGCCGGCCCTCGAATGCGAGGGTCGAGAGCGCCTCCACCAGCCGGTAGTTGCCCTTGTTGGTGCCGAACGCGGACTCGATGCCCCAGATGCCCATGATGACGCCCGGATCGACGCCGAACCGCTGCTCGACTTGCGCCAGCAGGGCGCGCTCCCGGCCATAGTTGTCGCGCGCCGCCTGGATGCGGCTGTCCGGCAGCACGCGGGCGCGATACTGCGGCCAGGTCAGCGTGAACTCCGGCTGACGGCGGTCCAGCTCCACGACGCGCTGGTTCGGTTGCACGCCCGCGAAGGCGTCCTGCAGCGTCGCCTCCCGGATGCCGGCCCGCCGCGCCTCGGCCTTCACGCCGGCGACGAAGCTGCCGAAGTCTCCTTGCGCATGGGCAGGAATAGCGGCCAGGAGCGCCGGGGCGGACAGGATCAGGCTGCGTCGGTTCAACATGCGCCCATGTGCCACGGTCTGCCGGCCCCGGGCAACCAGCTTGAACCGTGCCACCAAACCGCGCCATGCTGCTGGAAAATCCGGGGGAGAAGCGCCATGGGCGTCACGTCCGACCTCGCAGCCTTCACGGCTGCGATCCAACTCGACCGCCTTCCGCCAGCCGTCGCGGCACGGGCGCACCTGCTGGTGCTGGACCTGGTCGGCAGCATCGTCCGCGCGCGGCATGACGCCGAGAGCACGGCGCCGATGCTGTCCGCCGCCCGGGCGCTGGGCGTCGCTGCCGGCAGCAGCGTTGTATTCGGCGATTGCGCCCGCTACACCCCCGCCGGGGCGGCGTTCCTGAATGCGGCGCTGGGGCATTCGCTGGATTTCGACGACACGCATGCCGCCGGGTCGCTGCACCCGGGTTGCCCGGTGATCCCCGCTGCGCTGGCTGCGGGGGAGATGGTGTGTGCATCCGGGGCGGACGTCCTGGCAGGGATCATCGCCGGGTATGAGGTCGCGTGCCGCATCGCACTGGCCCTACCCGCCGGGGACCACTACGCCCGCGGCTTCCATCCGACCTCCACCTGCGGTGCCTTTGGCGCGGCGGCGGCGGCGGCGCGGGTGTTCGGGCTGGATGCGGACGGGGTTGCCTCCGCGCTCGGCATCGCGCTCAGCCAATCCGCCGGCAGCCTGCAATTCCTAGCGAATGGCGCCTGGACCAAGCGGTTCCAGGTCGGCTGGGCCTGCATGGGCGGGCTGACGGCGGCCACCCTGGCGCGGGAGGGGTTCAAGGGCGCCGCTGAGGGGATCGAGGGCAAGCACGGCTTCCTGAACGCCTATGCGCCTGCCCCCAACCCGGCCCGTGCGGTGCAGGATTTGGGCAGTGTGTTCGAGCTGATGCAGACGGCCGTGAAACCATACCCATCCTGCCGCTACGGCCACGCCGGGATCGACGCCGCCCTGGCGCTACGGGCGGAGCACTGCATCGACCCGGCACGCATCGAGAGTGTCACCCTGGGCCTTCCGGACGCCGGGATGCTGCTGATCGGGGAACCCGCCGGCCAGAAGTCCGACCCGCAGAGCATCGTCGATGCCCAGTTCAGCGGCCCATTCGTGATCGCCGCGGCGCTGATGACCGGCGGCATGGCCTGGGACAGCTACGCCCTGCTGCACGATCCGGCCCTGCGCGCCCTGATGCCCCGCATCCGGTGCGAGCGCGACCCGGCGGCACAGGCCGAGTTCCCCGCCAACATGGCGGGCCGCCTGACGGTGGTGGCCGCCGGGCAGACGTTCAGCCGTTTGGTCACGGTGCCGAAGGGCGAACCCGGCAACTTCCTGACTGACCAGGAGGTGAGGGCGAAGTTCACCGGCCTCAGCGCCCCCGTGCTGGGCGCAGACCGCGCCGCCCGGTTGGCGGAGGCCGTGCTGGGCCTGCACGCCGCGCCCGGCGTCGGCCCCATGATGCGGCTGGCCTCGCCCCTGGGCGGGGCGAGGTTGGCTGGCGACTAGGCGAAGCGCCCAGTATCCGGAAAGCCGCGTGGCGCCTTCGCGCCGGCATGGCCACGGGCGCCGAGCCAGATGGCCAGGTCCGTTTGCGTCCGCGTCTTGGAGTCACCCCAGGGCCAGGTCAGGCCATCAGCCAGCGTGAAGACCTTGGCATCCGACAGCTCGCCCTCCTTGTACTTCTGCAGCATGACGCCGGACCCGCGTGACAGCTCCGGCACCGACGCCAGCGGGAACACGAGCAGCTTGCGGTTGGTGCCGACGACCGCAACGTAGTCGCCTGTCGCCAGCACGCACACCTGCACGGCCTCGCCGGGCTTCATGTTCAGCACCTGCTTGCCCGTCCGCTTCTCTGCCAGCAGGTCCGAGGCGGCCACCACCAAGCCGCGCCCGGCATTGCTGGCAATCAGGTAGCGTGCGCCGGACTGCCAGACGAACAGCGCCGCCACGTCCTCGTCGTTGCCCATCTCCGCCAGCACGCGGATCGCCTGGCCGTCGCCGCGCCCGCGCTGCAACTCCCCGGCGCGCAGGATGTGCGCCCGCCCGCCGGTGCCGACCAGGCACAGGCGGTCGGTCGTCTGGCACGGCACCAGGCGGCGCAGGTTGTCGCCTTCCTTGAACTTCAGCTCCGCCCCGTCCGCCAGGTGCCCCTTCACCGCGCGTATCCAGCCCTTGGCCGACAGCACGACGGTGATCGGCTCCCGCTCGATCAGGGAGTCCGCGTCCACCAGCACCGCCGCCGGCACGTCGCCCAGCACCGTCCGCCGTGCGCCCAGCGGACCCGTGCCGAACTTCTCCCGCACCTCCGCCAACTCCGCCGTGATCGCCTTCCATTGCCGGCGCACGTCGCCCAGCAGCAGCTCCAGCCCCTGCACTTCCCGCGTCAGCGCCTTGTGCTCCTTGCGAAGCTCCATCTCCTCCAACCGGCGGAGGGAGCGCAAACGCATGTTCAGGATCGCCTCTGCCTGCACGTCCGTCAGCGTGAAGCGGGCCACCAGCGCCGGCTTCGGATGGTCGTCTTCCCGGATGATGCGGATTACTTCGTCCAGGTTCAGGAACACCGCAAGGTAGCCGTCCAGCACCTCCAGCCGCCGCTGGATCGTCTGCAGGCGGTGGCGGGACCGGCGGACCAGCACGACCTGGCGGTGGTCCAGCCAGGCACGCAGCACGCCGCGCAGGCCCAGAACGACCGGCGTGCGGTCGGCGGTCAACACGTTCATGTTCAGCGGGAAGCGCGCCTCCAGCGCCGTCGCGCGGAACATGGTCTCCATAAGCACCTCCGGCTCCACGCCGCGGGACTTCGGCTCCAGGATCAGGCGCACGTGCTCCGTGCTCTCGTCGCGCACGTCGCCCAGGAAGGGCAGCTTCTTGGCTTCCAGCAGCTCCGCGATCTGCTCGATCAGCCGGGCCTTCTGAACTTGGTAAGGGATTTCGGTGACGACGATGTGCCAGACGCCGTGCTTGCCGCGCTCGACCTCCCACTTCGCCCGGGTGCGGAAGCCGCCGCGGCCGGTCTCGTAGGCTTGCAGGATTGCGGCCGGGTCCTCGATCAAGGTGCCACCGGTCGGGAAGTCCGGGCCGGGCATGTGGGCCAGCAAGTCGGCGGTGCTGGCGTCTGGATTGGCGATCAGGTGGATGGCGGCGTTGCACACCTCCCCGGCATTGTGCGGCGGGATGCTGGTCGCCATGCCGACCGCGATGCCGGCGGCACCGTTGGCCAGCAGGTTCGGGAACGCGCCGGGCAGCACCGTCGGCTCGTTCTCCACCCCGTCATAGGTCGGGCGGAAATCGACGGCATCCTCGTCGATGCCGGCCAGCAAGGTCTGCGCCACCTCGGTCAGCCGCGCCTCGGTGTAGCGCATGGCGGCCGGGTTATCGCCGTCGATGTTGCCGAAGTTGCCCTGGCCCTCGATCAGCGGGTAACGCGCCGCGAAGTCCTGCGCCAGCCGCACCAAGGCGTCGTAGATCGAGAGGTCCCCGTGCGGGTGATACTTGCCCATCACGTCGCCCACGACACGCGCACACTTCTTGAACCCGGCGGTGGGGTCCAGCTTCAACTGGTGCATCGCATAGACCAGCCGCCGGTGCACCGGCTTCAGCCCATCGCGCACGTCCGGCAGGCTGCGCGACATGATGGTGCTCAAGGCATAAGCCAGGTAGCGCTCGCTGAGGGCGTCCGCGAGGTTGGTGTCCTGGATCAGTCCGGTCAGGTCGTCGGGCATGTGGTCCTCATCCTACCCTGAACAGATAGCGAACATCTACGCCGCCGCCAAGGCCAGCACCCGGTCATACAGCATGTGCCGCGCCGGCGGCACCGGGCGGTGCTGGTGGCCGAAGGCGTCGCGTTCCAGGAAGTATCCCGTCAGCTTCAGCCCGTCCCGCCAGTCCTCCGGCCCCGCGCTGTTCGCCCCCACCAGGAAACCTGGCAGCCGCAGCAGCCGCGCCCGCCATTCCCCGGCCGCATCGTCGGACACCGCGCGCCCGGTCCGCGGCGATACCCAGGACAGCCCGGCCACCTCCCCCGACACGGCGCAGGCCGACAGGTCCATGCCATAGCCCAGGTCCGCCAGCAGCCCGGCCTCCCACCGCACCAGGTCCGTCAGCGCGTCCGCCCCGCGTGACAGCCCGGCGATCAACTGTACCAGCCCTCCGAACACGCGCGGGTGCGGCTCCCGTTCCGGCAACGCGCCTTCCGCCACCGCGCAGGCCGCCGACAGGATCGCCAGGGCCAGCGGGTCATCCATGGACATTGCCGCACCGGGATGCACCAGCTCTGCCGTCAGGCTGCCAAGCTGCTCCTGCAACCGGGCCACCCACCGCGCCTGCACCAGGTTGCCCGGCAGCCACAGGGATGCCTGCCCGCGGGAGTTGCCGCCGCGTGCCAGGCCACGGTGGTTGCCCTGCGCCTCCGTCAGCACGGTGATGACGGCGTTGCCCTCGCTTTGCGGCCGGGCGGCCAGGACGACGGCGGGGCCTTCCCACTCCATCGCTGGATCAGCCGGGGTCGTCCAGGCCGATGGCGCGCAGCCGGGCGCCCTCCTCGTCCCAGCCCGCCCGCTCCTTCACGTTCAGGAACAGGTGGATGGTGCGGTCCAGCAGGCCCGTCAGCTCCTTGCGGGCACGGGCGCCGATCTCCTTGATCCGTGTGCCGCCTGCGCCGATCAGGATGGCCTTGTGCCCGGCCCGGCTGACGTAGATCGTCGCCTCCACCCGTACGGAGCCGTCCGGCTTCTCCTTCCAGCTTTCGGTCTCGACCGTGCAGCCGTAGGGGATCTCTTCCTGGATTTGCAGGAACACCTGCTCCCGCACGATCTCGGCGGCCAGCAGGCGGTCGGGCAGGTCCGTCAGGTCGTCGTCGGGATAGAGATGCGGCCCGGCCGGCATCCCTGCCGCCAGCGCGTTCAGCAACCGGTCCAGACCGTCGCCGTTGGCGGCGCTGACCATGAATGTTTCCTCCGCCGTCAGCACCGCACTCAGCGCCGCCGTGAGCGGCAACAGGGTGTGGGGGGCGATCAGGTCGATCTTGTTCAGCACCAGCCAGGTCCGCCGGCCCCGCTCGGCCAATTGCCGGGCGATGCCCATGACGGCCTCGTTGGCGCCGGCCTTGGCATCGACCAGCAGCAGCGTCAGGTCCGCATCCTCTGCCCCGGTCCAGGCCGCCTTGACCATCGCGCGGTCCAGCTTGCGCTTGGGCCGGAAGATGCCTGGCGTATCCACCAGCAGGATTTGACTGTTGTCCCGTATCAGGATGCCCAGCACGCGGAACCGCGTCGTCTGCGCCTTCGGGCTGACGATGGATAGCTTCGCGCCGGTCAGGCGGTTCAGCAGCGTCGATTTCCCGGCGTTCGGGGCGCCGACGATGGCGGCGAAGCCGCAGCGTGGGCCGGAAGGCGTGTCGGTCAT
>Ga0123339_10002292_pt1 | contig 12948 bp, 13 predicted proteins | sample lystaG_FD_89956 | JGI IMG/M metagenome (GOLD analysis project Ga0123339, IMG submission 89956) | Glacier valley bacterial and archeal communities from Borup Fiord, Nunavut, Canada, to study Microbial Dark Matter (Phase II) -... | ecosystem: Environmental > Aquatic > Freshwater > Ice > Glacier ... | reverse complement strand
GTAAGTTTTAATTACAAGTTCAGGACTGTAAGCAGAAAGACTACATCCGGGTAAAAATACCCTATTTATGTTTGTCCTACTTTTATTAGCTTCTAAACTAAAAAACTTTGAAAACCCAAGCTTCTGATGCGCGTGAATTGACTTGTGCCCTTCAAGAGGAGAGGCTCCATTGTTAGAATCCACAATGTCTCTTCTCATCTCCATAAAAACCTCCCCTAGGTTTATATCCTTTGGACATACTTGTTCACAACGATCACACATATTGCATGAAAATGGGATTATAGTCTCAACCTTTTTAATTTCTTTAATATTTAAAAATAGTTCTTTTGGAGTGTCACAATATTCATTTAGCATTTCACAATTATTAGTGCATGCCTTACATTGAATACATTTTTTAATTTCTTCATCTACTAATTTGATTTTCTTCAAATTAGATATTTTTTCATTTTCACTCATTACATTTCACCCAAAAAACACTCTCGCCAGTTATTTTTTATAAATAAATATGAGTACTCTGGATATTCTACATCTCCATATCTGTTTACATTACTTAAAAAATCTATAATATCATCTTTAGTGTCAATATCCCTGCATTTATTTGTATAAGAAACAATCAGATTATTTTCTCTTGCTATTTCAACGGTTCTTTCAAATACTGTTTTTTTGCCCCAATTAAGTTTTAAATTAAACAACTGAAAGTGAATCTTTTTCATTCCAATTAGATAATACCCTCCATCATAGGTAGGACCAATACACACATCTGAACCCTGCAAAGATTTCAGAGCCTTTGTGATATACTGCTTTTTCAATTCAGGTATGTCTGAGCCAATTAAAACAACCCTATCGTAGCCGTGGTCTAGAATTTCTTTTAAAGAATTGTACATTCGTTCACCCAAATCTTTTCCCTGTTGTGGGAAAGATTTAATATAATCCGGTATTAAAGACTTTAGTTCATTATTTGAGTCCTCCGGAGTATATGTTAGGAAAATATCCATATCATCTTTTATTTCATAACACACTTTGAAAATATCTTTAAGGAAGCATTTATGCAATTTGCAACATTCAACTCCTGTGTATACATCCATAAGCCTGGTTTTAGTTTTATTTGGAATTGGAACTCTTGTCATTATTATTAATGCGTCCATTATCTTGCCTCCCCATACATTTTATTTAATTTACTTGTGGGAACCCCAAGAAAATACAAAATTCTAATTTTATGCATTAAAAGATGAGTTCTTAATTGTCCACCATTTTTATATCTTCTTGCTGAAGTACCTATCTTCTTTTCAAGAAGCTTCATCTTACCGATTTTTCTTATTATTCTTGAGAATTTAAAATCCTCCATAAGTTCCATTTCTGGGAAACACCCCAACTTTAAAAATACATCTTTTCTTACAAACATACCTTGATCACCATAAAACAAACCTGATATTTTAGATCTGATATTTGATGTTACTGTTATATATCTCATGAAAAATGTGTGGTAATCATAAAAGTATATAGAAAATCCTCCCCCCACAAAACCTTGGGAAACTGTGATCTCAATTTGTTTTATAGCGTCTTTTTCAAGCATTGAGTCAGCATGAACAAACCACAAAATTTCACCTTTTGAAGCTTTAGCTCCTTGATTCATCTGGTTGGCTCTACCTCTTTTTGCTTTAATGGTACGAACCAAACTTGAAGCATAAAAAAAAGTATTATCGTTACTTTCTCCGTCCACAATAATAATTTCTTTTTCGCCTTTTAAACCATTTAGTGTATTTATTATATTTACTATATTTATTTCTTCATTAAATACTGGAACAATAATTGATACCAATTGAAATCATCTACTCCCATTTATCTTAATTCATCAGAATAATTATATCTTTTATAATAAATATTTCTAATAATTATAAGCATTTAAAATAGCTACTCATTCTACTATAATATTTTTCTATACAAGAAATAAGAATAGACTCATGTCTACTCTCATTTCTTTCGAAATTAATAAATTGTTTTATTATTTAATAACCAAGCTGCTCTTTTTCAAATTATGTATGGTCTCTACAAAACGTATAGTTTCGGTTTTTGACCTCATTACCACGGAATGTGTTTTAGCATAATCATTTTTATTATACACAACACCTCTTAACAGATCGCAGTCAGTAATCGCAGTAGCAGCAAAATACACATCATCACTTTTTACAAGATCATCAATAAGCAATATTTTAGATATGTCTTCAATCCCCATATTTATACATCTTGTTTTTTCTTCATCGGTCATTGGAACAAGTTGAGCCTGCATCTCTCCACCTAGACATTTTATTGCAGCAGCAGCAATAACACCCTCAGGAGCTCCGCCTGTACCCATCATTAAATCAACTCCAGTATCTTCAAACCCGCACGCTAGCACTGCTGCTACGTCTCCATCTCCAAAAAGCTTAACTCTTGCACCAACTTCTCTGGCATCTCTAATTATATAATCATGTCTTTCTCTTTCCTGAACAATTATTGTCAGTTCTTCAACTTCCTTATTTAAAGCCTTAGCAACACTTAATATATTTTCTTTAGGTGATTTATTTATATCTATTGCGCCTTTGGCACCAGCACCTACAGCAATTTTTTTCATGTACATATCTGGGGCATGAAATAGACTCCCACTTGGTCCCATAGCAATTACAGAAACTGCATTCGGAAGACCTTTTGCAATTAAAGAGGTGCCATCTAGTGGATCTACAGCAATATCCATCTCCTGCATATAATCCTTGCCTATGCCCAATTTTTGACCTATATATAACATAGGCGCATTATCTAATTCACCTTCTCCGATAACTACCTTTCCTCGTACAGGCATTAGAGAAAATGCTTTCTCCATTCCGTCCACTGCGGCTTGGTCTGCAGCGATTTTATCCCCTCGTCCCATATATTTTGCAGAACATAAAGCCGCGGCCTCTGTTACTCGTGCCAGTCCCATTGCAATATCTGTTTCAATCATAATTTTAACCTCCAATTTGCTATTAAATATTTTATTTTAATATACTACTTAATAAAAAAAGAAAAAGTTTTAGACATTTTTCTTAATTACATTTATTTCCATGTCGTTATATATCAATATTCGAGGATATAAATTATTTTTTTACCTATTTTTACCATTACATTTTTCTTACTTTATAAACAAAATTTATATTCTTATTTGCAATTTTATGTAATTATTTGACATATAAAAAAAGTGCACTTGATGAATATATTTGTTACAATAGGAATACACCCAAAAAACAAACTAATAAATAGGGAGGTTATCCTATGCAAAACACATACCTTATAAATCTTGAAAATGAAATTGAATATATGAAAGATACTTTGAACTACATTATATTAAACAATTCTCTTACTGATGCTTTAGTTGTTTCCTATAGCCAAAAATTGGACAAGCTAATTGTAAAATATGAATTAATTAAATGTCAAAATAATGGTGCTAACAAAAAAGCAGTCTAAAAAGCATAACCTTTTTAGACTATATTATAAAGCTCTTTTCCCTTGCAAATTGCTAAATTTTTAATATTTTCATTGCTCTTAACTGGATAATTATCTGTATCCATGGCATAAATTTTTGAAGAAAATTCTGCATTTACTAATGAAAAGAATTGTTTAGTCATAGCTTCACAATGTGAGAAAGTATCTTCTTCCTTCATACCAGAAGTCATTAATAAAACACCCTTTTTTCTTTTAATTTGCTGCATATCTTTTAATATAAATTTTCTACTCCAATAAGCCTGAAACCTATCTATTACCAGTTTAAGCGGTGCTGGGAAAGATGTGAAATTAACGGGAGCCGCAATTATCAACACATCACAACTCTCAATCTTCTTATAAATCTCATTCATATCATCATCAATGAAACACTTGCCTGTTTTATAACAATATTTGCAGTCTATACAAGGCTTAACTTCCAAATCGAAAACAAAAATCATATTAACTTCATCAGTATTTGAATCTAAGAAACTTTTTAAAAGTATTCCAGTATTTCCATTTTTGTTAGGAGATGAAAAAAGTACCACTGTATTCATCAACTATCCTCCATATTATATACCCAGATTTGCTAAAATATCTTCAATATTTACCTCAACATCTTTATTATGAAAAACTGCAATGAATTCGCTATAATCACTGTCCACTTCCATTTCATAAGAAACAAACTGTGCTTTAATATCTAAATCTGACATAATATCTTCAATAATCTCTCCTACAGTATCAATAGCCAGTTCAGTCAAATATGGAACATAGAATTCCTCATACCATTGGTCTTTCTTTTCTTTCCCTGCACCATCATTTGAATAAGCTTCTGCAGCTTTCAATTCATCTTTATCAAAATCGTAGAAAAATCTTGTTACAAATAAATCTTTCTGTTCACTTAGAAGTTCCACATCGCTAAATCCGCTTTCTTCCAAACAATTTATTATTTTTACCTTATCCATTTAAATTACCTCACAATATGTTTTTTTTGATTATACACAAATTATAAACTATTAATACAAATAATTCTATAATTTTAACATATAAAAACCTATATTGCTATAATTTTAAAATTTATAAAATTTCATAAAAAAGTATAAAATTTAATAATTGAATATTGTAAATTTTATGTGATTTAGTAAAGTACTTTTTATTTTCTAAAAAAAGTATATAATCATTATTCGTAGAGAAAATATTACTAATGGAGGTATGATTATGAATGTTAATATAATAGGTGTACCATTGTTTTTTGGTTCTGACATTAAAGGAGTTGATTTCGGTCCTGAAAAGCTCAGGGAAAAGGATATATATAAAGTAATTTCAAAAAATAATCATACCGTGTGTGATTTAGGGAATATTTACATAGAAGATATTCCCGAGGAAAAAAAATATAAATCTCATCCAAACATGAAGTATCTTCAACCTATTGTTGAAGTTAATCAAGCTCTTGCAAAAGAAGTTTACAGTACTTTATCTTCAAATAAATTTCCTTTTGTTGTTGGTGGAGATCATTCATTAGGGATTGGAAGCATTGCCGGAGCAAGTAAATATTACAAAAACCTAGCAGTAGTTTGGGTGGATGCCCATGCTGACATAAATACTCCTGAGACCTCACCTTCTGGTAATATACATGGTATGCCTCTTGCCGCAGCTATGGGTTTAGGCTATAAAAGTTTGACCAACCTTTACTTTGATGGTGTAAAGGTAGCCCCAGAAAATGTCTTTATAATAGGAGCTCGGGATCTAGATGAGGGCGAAAAATCTTTAATAAGTGATATGAATTTAAATGTATACTCAACTGAGGACATTGAAAATATAGGCATTGAAGAGATATTAAGGCAAGTTTTGGAAACCTTAAATAAAAATGATATTGATGCAGTACACTTAAGTTTTGACATTGATTGTCTAGACTCTGAATTGGTACCAGGCACTGGAACCCCGGTTAGAGATGGAATGACTGTTAATCAGGTTAAATATCTTCTTAAATTTTTAATGAAAACTAAGCTTATTAAATCTTTAGACTTTGTAGAATTAAATTCTAGCCTTGACGAAAATGATTCCACTGCTAACTTGGTTATAGATTTAATTGACTGGACCTTTAAATACTTGCAGTAAAATAATAAGTTATAGAAATGTAATTAAAAAGTCGATACATTATGTACCGACTTTTTTTCAAATGTTAAAGGTTATATTATTTCCACAAATTTTTTAATAAATTCTTCAGCTCTGTTATAATCATCTTTACTTGGGACAAATTTAAATCTCAGTCCTTCTTCAACGACTTTAAACTTTAATGACTTTAATCTTTCTGTGAGCATGAGGACTCCCTCACCACTCCATCCATAAGATCCAAAAGCTCCAGCAGCCTTCCCACGGTTTGTTATTGCTGAGACCAGTGTCAAAACATCCCAAGAAGGTTTTACTGCATCCTGGTTTATTGTTGGAGATCCTATCAAAATTCCACTGGCATTTTCTACAGCTTCTATAATATCATTCATTTCCATGGATGTAATATCACGTGCTTCTGCTTTTATACCCTCCGCATTTATCCTTTCAGATATAAATTTAGCCATTTTTTCTGTATTTCCATAGGCAGTAATATAGAAAATCTCAACCTTCTTTTCTGATGGCTTTTCATTCTTAGCCCATTCTCTGTAAAGGTCTGTATATTTTTGAATATCCTTAACATGCAGCGGTCCATGGCTTGGAGCAACAATATCAAGTTTCAAATCCTTAATTTTATCCAGGCCCATATTTACGAATTTTTTGAAAGGTCCCATTATACATTCAAAGTAGTATTTCATCTCTTCGAAATAATCACCTTGGCATTCATCCATTAATGATCCCTCTGGGCAGTAATGACATCCTAGAAAGTCACATGTAAACAAAACACTTTCTTCTACTACATAGGTGAACATTGTATCTGGCCAATGAAGATTTGGTGATGGAATAAATCTCAAAGTCGTTTTTCCAAGAGATAATTCAGCTGGTGCCACTTCTCCGTAAATTTCAGTATTTGTAATGTCTTTGCAATACATAAGTGCCGCTTTAGTTGCTAGTACCTTAGCTTCTGGGTAAACAGACATTAATTTTGCAAGTGAACCACTGTGATCCAATTCTGTATGCTGCACAATAATATAATCTATTTTTTTATCCCCTATTATCTCTTTTATATTATTAAGATATTCATCAAAATATCCATCTTTAACAGTGTCTACCACTGCTATCTTTTCATCGTTTATTAAATATGCATTATATGTAGTACCTTTTTTTGTATTCATAATAATATCAAATACTCTTAACTCCGGATTCTTCACTCCTATTGAATAAATATTTTCTTTCAATTTAAAACTACTCATGTTATACCTCCAAAATTTATTAACATATTTTATTAATTAATATTATACCATAACACCAATAACTTTTGTACAAACGAAAACAATTATTTACTAATAACATTTACTAATCAATTAATTCAGACTTTTCATCTTTATAAAACACGTATTCCAAATGTAATGCACGTGTTAAAACCACGTATAATATCTTTTTGTCCAATTCAGAATTATTATAATTTTCCTTATTGCAGTTATATACCACAGTACAATCAAACTCAAGCCCCTTGGTCATATATGAAGGTATTATTATTCTGTCAAGTTTGATTTTTTTATCACTTTCTTTAACTAGTTCCCATTTTTCAGCGCTATACTTTTTCATTATATCATTTATTTTTTTACACTGACTGTAAGTTTTCCCTATGATTGCAATGCTTTTCTTATTTATGCCTTTAACTTCTGAAACTACTTTATCCATTAAGCACGCAAATTCATTGGCATTAGAAAATTTATATACCTCAGGTGAACGCCCATGTCTTAGAACGGGGATTGCAGGTTTTATATTGTTTCTTTGTTTTTTTAATACAATATTTGCAAAATTAATAATTTCTACAGTTGATCTATAGCTTTGTGATAAAATCACATAGTTAGCTTCACCTTTAAAAATTTCGGAGATAACTTTTTCGAAATCTTTTACACCCTTATAGTAGTATATTCCTTGACCGATATCTCCCACTATAGTCATTGAATTATTTACAGATAAATCCTTCAAAATGCTGAATTGAAGAATGCTGTAATCCTGAGCTTCATCTATGGCTATATGTTTGTATTTATATTTTTCCTCCACTCCATCGATTTTGAGTTTTAAGTAAAGGATTGCTGATAAATCATCACTATCAATGATTTTTTCTTTATTATTATTCATCATTTCTTTGATAATATGTTCAGATAGTTTGGTAGGAATTTTATTCAAGGTGACCTTTTCAAGTGATTCATTATTTGAAAACAATTCCATGTACATACCCAATACCCCGTGGTGCATCCAACTTGAGAAATATTCTTCAAATGATTTTTTTGATTCTATAATAATATTTTTCTTTTTTTTATCTCTTTCATCGTAAAGTTTTGTGAGTTTGCTTCTCCTTTCAATTGAATCTGAACTAAGCTTTTTTTCTCTTGAAACTAGATACTGATAGTTGAAGTCTATTCTACCTTGAATAGCTTTAATCTTCTCATTTAACTTTAAACTAAGGTATCTTTTTATTTCCGACTTTCTGCAATTCAGAGGAAGGTTTACCATGTCCTTTGAATATAACCTCTTAATTTCTATGGCATCAAAAAGAGAATAATCCTGAACTTTAATATCTTCAACCTTGATATCTTCAATTTCAAGCAACCCTAAATACCTGTCTAACAGTGTTTTGAACTCTCCAGAGCCTTTAAATTTGCTGCTACTAATAATTAAATTTTCTTCACTTCCATCCTTGCCCCAAGATTCTTCAAGTTCCATAATTTCTGCTAGTTTTTTATCTTTTGAAATAAACTTACCCTTTATTCCAATGATTTCACTGGCAAACTCTTCAAAGGTACACTGTTTAACATTATCAATACCTAAATCAGGCAATACCTCTGATATATAATCTAGAAAGAGTTTGTTTGGTGCAATCACCAGAATATCCTCTCCATTTATTTTTCCCTTATATTTATATAGAAGATATGCTAATCTGTGCAGCGCGACAGTAGTCTTCCCTGAGCCTGCAGATCCTTGAAGAATAAGTGGCTTGTTTTTCTCTGCTCTTATCACTTCATTTTGTTCTTTTTGTATTGTAGATACTACATCCTTCAACTTGGAGCTAGTGCTTTCCTCCAGGTTTATTCTTAAAAATTCATCTACCAATGCATTTCCTTCTATATTTCCACTGTTTAGTATAATTTCATTAATGCCTTCATCGAAAGCATTCAGAAGTTCTCCATCTTTAATTAAATATTTTCTCTTTAAATTTAATTGTCCGTTGATTACTCCTTGAGGTGCAATATAATACACATCTCCATAGGTTCCACTGTAATATAAATCTGCAATAGGTGCTCTCCAGTCAATTACTTTTTCTTCTCCTAGAGTAAAATCTCCCAGTCCGAACTTACCTATGTAGAAACTCTCCAGGCCTCTTCTATATTCTCTGAAATCAACTCGCCCAAAATATGGTTGTTTTCTTGCCTCTTTGTATTTTTCAAAATTTTTATGAGTTATATAATAAAGTTTTTCCTTAGTGTCTAACTCGTCGCTATACCTTCCCTTTGTACATTTTCTTATTTCATCTATATTTAATTTTAAATTTTTATCTTCGATTTCGATTTTATTTATTTCATCTTCTATCCAGTTGATAGTTTCCAATAATCTAATCTTTTCATTTTTCATTTCTTCTAATTTAAGAGTCAACATTACACCTTCTATCTTATTTGTGATTCAATATACTACTTATTAATTATAAAGGAAAAGAAAATAGAATCCAAATTATTTTAGACATTTATATCGTTGACTTGAATATTTGTATGTATTATTATTATTACATGATGTAATGTTTATGGAGGTATTACTATGTTAACTATAGAAGAAAAGGCATTAAAGTCTGCAAAGGAAAAAAACGGTTCTTTCCTAATAAAAACTATATCAACATCAGGTGGTTGTTGTGATGTTGATATTAAAGAAATTGTGGTAGAACTTCGAACTGAATTTAAAGGCACTGAAAAGCATTATAAAATATTTGAATACGAAGGAATTAAAGTTTTTGTAGAGAAGCACCTGAAAACTGAAGAAAACATTGATCTATACCAAAAAATCAAACTTCCTTTAATAGGGAATATTTACAAGGTGCATGGTGTATCCGTAAAATACTTTTAAACAATAAATGAAAGTGCAAGGGAAGTCTATAAGCTTCTATTGCACTTTTATTCTGTGTCTTCTTCAATTTTGTAAACTCTTCTTGCTCTCTTAGTATATAAAATACCTTCAAGATGGTCTATCTCATGACAAAGTGCTCTTGCAAGAAGTCCCTCTGCTTTTATCTCAAGATTGTTTCCTTTATAGTCCATACCAGATACTGTAATTCTTTTTGGTCTTTCAACTATCCCTTCATAACCAGGATAGCTTAAACAACCTTCTGAATCCTTGTCTTTTCCAGACTTCATAACTATCTTAGGATTAATAAGCACTATTTCTCCAGTCTCATCTTTAAGATCAATAAATATGACTTTTTTCAATACTCCTATCTGAGGTGCTGCAAGTCCTATCCCTTGTGCATTATTCAAAGTTTCTCTTAAATCATTGACTAATTCAAGGGTGTCTTTGTCAATTTCTTCAACTCTTCTACTTACCTTTTCAAGATTCTTATCCCCAAATTTTAATATTTTTCTTACTGCCATATTTGTGCCTCCCCATCAATATATTGCAATTCTAAAATATCATTATTCTCCTCATTAAATAGCAAATAGCAATCGCCTACTTCCACTATCCCTGATTCAAGTAATTTTTTAATGTTTACAAAAAACTTTTCAATATGTACATTACCAAATACTTCTAATTTCCCATCCTTAATAGAGTTTTTAATATTTCTCTCCACCTCTTTATTTGTTTCCCTGTTTAAAAATAACGGGAGCCATTTCTTTTTATTATATTTCAAATAATCATATTTAATTATTTCTTTTAGGGCCAAAGTATCCTCTTTGAAATTTTTTTCAAAAAAATCTATAAATACCTTATAATAATCTGCAGAAGAGATATTTCTGCTTAGCAACCCTTCCCTGTAACAAAACTGTCCTAATTCGTAATAGAACTGAAAAGGGCTTTCAAATTTTGGTATAAAATAGTTCAATATATTTTGAAACTTATTTGAATTGTAGTATTTATCGAGCACCTCTTCAACTCTCTTTAAATCTATAATTTCCGCGTAAGATATTTCATTACTTTTTAATATTTCATAAGGTGGTTCAGGAGAATACACCATCCCCCATTCTTTTGCTTCTTCGCGCATTTTTGACCCTTTAAGCAGTTTTAAAAATCCAAGTTGAATTTCCTCTGGCCCAATGGAGTAAACATCATTAAAGGAATTTTTAAAACTTATAAAATCTTCACCTGGAAGACCAGCAATAAGATCTAAATGCTGCTTGATATTATTTATCTGTTTTAACTCGCACACCTTGTCTTTTATTTCATTAAAGTTTACATATCTATTAATATTTTTCAAAACTTCATTGTTTGTTGTTTGAACACCTACTTCAAACTGGAAAAGTCCTTTAGGTGCTGTGCTTAACAATTTAATTTCCTCTTCACTCAATAAATCTGCAGATATTTCAAAATGAAATTTTGTATCAGGGTTTAACTCAATTAAAAAACGCCATATTTCCATAGCAAACTTTTTGTTACAATTAAAGGTTCTATCAACAAATTTTAGAAGCTTAACTTTTCTTTTAATAAAGAAATCAAGTTCTTCAATAATTCTCTGCGCATTTAAAAATCTTACACCATGGCTAGTGGAAGACAAACAATATTTACACTTAAAGGGGCATCCTCTTGATGCTTCATAATATATTATTTTATTGTTCATTTCCATTTCACTATCATACGGAAACTTTATTCTTTCCATGTCCATAAGTTCTCTTTGCCCAGGATAATATATCTCTTTGTCTATCTTGCTGAATAACCCCTTTATTTGGGTATTTTTAATTATTTCCATTATATTACCATTACTTTTTTCCCAATTATTATTAACACATAAAATTAACTCACGGAAAGTGTCCTCGCCTTCACCTTGAATCACTAAATCCCCTACATTATTTCTAAGATAAGTTTCAGAGTCGTAGGATACTTCAGGGCCTCCATACAATATTACACAGTTTGAGTTTATTAGCCTAAAATGCCTTGCTAAATACTTTATATATTCTATATTCCAAATATAACAAGAAAAAGCTAAAACATCAGGCTTTTCAAAAACTAAAGCCTCAAGTATTCTTTCTCTTTTATCATTAATTGAAAATTCAAGGATTGAACAATTATAATCTATATCTTGTGTAAATGCCTTTAAGTATCTTACAGCCAAGTTACTATGAGTAAACTTAGCATTAACAGCTACCAGCACAACTTTCATCTCTATCTTTCTCTCTTTCTATTTTATTCGCCTTAATATAATATAACCTATCCTTTGTATTAAAATCAATAACCTCAAAATTACAGTCCAATAATTTCATAGTATTTATTATGGAACTATCCTTTAAAATATTAAAATCTCTTATATTAATCTCTTTAAGTTTTTTATTAGGGGTTTCAATTTTTACTGAGAAGTTATAGATTTCATTATAGCCTTTATCTATATCCCAAATATATAAACTTCCACCAACTTTTAAATATCTATGTATCTCTCTAATTAACTTAAATTTATTTTTTCTAAGTTTTATTTTACTGAAGGAAAACAATAAAATACATTTATCATAATAGTCCTCTCTAATTGAACTTTCTTCTTTTGAGTTAATATAATCAATTGAGATTTCGTCGTTAAATTGTTTGTACGCGTCGTACATTATACCATAATTTTCCATTCCAATGTCCAAAAGATTTCCTTGAAATATTTCCTCACTCAAAACTACATAAATACTTTTATTCAAAATACCACTTCCTTTAAATTATTACATACTATAAATTTCTACAAAAAATTGAAAACTCCTCCATATTTTGGAAGAGTTTTCAATTTTATATATCTTCATAAAAATTTATCAAAAGTCCTGCAGTGGTTCTTTGAGCTTCATATAATATTTTAACTGCTATAGATGCATACCTTTCCTCCATATTTTCAATATTTATATATTGCCAATAAGCGTAATTTGCCAATGCAGCATTATTTTTTATATAATCCTCTACCTTGTCATATTTTATTACTCCTGAAGTTGCAGCAAAAGAATAATCGCCCATCAGTTTGCTTACAATCCACAATTCAAACTTTCTGTGGCTTTTCAAGAGTTTATTATTAACATGTTGAGGTACTGTAGCATCATGTATTAAGTGACTGGCAGCGCCTAAGAAGAACATATCTTTAACAGTATCTCCTGCCTTATAGTAATTAATTGCCTTTAT
>Ga0123339_10002291_pt1 | contig 12949 bp, 15 predicted proteins | sample lystaG_FD_89956 | JGI IMG/M metagenome (GOLD analysis project Ga0123339, IMG submission 89956) | Glacier valley bacterial and archeal communities from Borup Fiord, Nunavut, Canada, to study Microbial Dark Matter (Phase II) -... | ecosystem: Environmental > Aquatic > Freshwater > Ice > Glacier ... | reverse complement strand
CGCTGTATCGCAGCCTGCGCACGCACGGGGAGGGCACGACGCGCTACGAGGTGCTGCGGACCGGCATGAACGGCCGGCTGGACACGATGCAGGCGGCGATCCTGCTTGCGAAGCTGGAGGTGTTCGACGCGGAGCTCGCGGTGCGGGAGCGGATCGCCGGCATCTACGACCGGCGGCTGGGCAACCTGCTGGACACGCCGGTGCGCGTGCCGGGCGGGCGCAGCGCCTGGGCAATCTATGCCGTGCTGCTGCCGGATGCTGGCACGCGCACGCGGGTGCAGGACGGGCTGCGGGCGCACGGGGTGCCGACCGCGATCTACTACCCCCGGCCGTTGCACCGGCAGCCCGCCTATGCCGGGCACCATGACGGGTCGGCGCTGCCGGTATCCGATGACCTGGCCGGGCGTATCCTGGCGCTGCCGATCCACCCGGATTTGTCTGATGCGCAGGCCGAGCAGGTGTGCGACGCCGTGGCGGCGGTGTTGGGCTGAGGGAACCGGCCGGCGTGCGCCGGGTTACGGTAATATGAACCAGCCCAAGCCTGCGGACGACGTGCCCGCCGACGGTGCCAGCCCCGACCACAACCCGACCGGGACCACGCCGCACGGTATCCCGGACGGCATGGACGCCGGCGAGGCGAACGCGCTGCCGGATTCTGGGCGGGGCAAGACCGAGACGGCGGTGCAGACCATCGAGAAGGGGTAGCGGGCGAGCAGGGCTGGTGGCCAAGAGGGGCTGCCGGCTGGGCACCTGTTGCAGCATCCACACACATGGGCTGTGTTAGGATATGTTGGCCTCCGCCAGCATGCGATGTAAGTGGTATTCGCGCTAACTGCAAATTACCAACGGTCCCGCTAACCTGGCCGGCGGGTGCACCCTGCGGGCCGGGTCCGATTCCCGCACGCAACCCAGGAGCCTATCTGTGGTCAAGAACCCCATCCTCTCCGACAAGGCCCAACTGCCCCAGGCGTTCGACCTGAGCATGAGCGACGATGCGCTGATCACCTTTGGGGCGCCGGTCGGTCCCGTAGGTCCTTTCGGCCCTATCGCCGTGTCGTTCCTCGATACCGGCTTCATGCCCGTGAACGCGCTGACCATCGGCGGGGAGATGCAGCAGCTCAAGGGCAAGCTGGACGGCTTGTTCATCCAGTATAACGCTACGGGCGTGCAGCACTTCGCCGCGCCTGGCGTGCCGACGACGGCGGACTACACGACCCTGCATTACGAGCTTGTCGGCTACAAGGGGGACGCGACGTTCGGGCATGCGGCCGACGGCACGCCGACCCTGAGCGGCGCGAAGCACCTGACCGTGCTGGCGCAGGGCGACCTCCTGCCGGGCATGGGCCACCTTGGGTTCACCCCGGCCGGCGGGATCGCGGGCACGGTGGCGACGTCGTTCCAGGTCAATGGTGCGGCGGCGGGCACGGTGAACTTCACGGTGGAACACAGTGCTACGGATACCGGCCCGGCGCCGGGCGGCTTCACGCTGAGCGGGGGGACGCTGCACGCCACCTTCGTGCCGGCCGTCATCGTCTGACACGGCACGCCGTCCCCAGGCGGCCCCCGCTAGTTGGCGGGGGACACCTGCACGGGGGCGGGCGGCCCGGCGGTCGGGGAGCCTTGGGCCATGATGCGCCCATCCTCCACCACGATGGTCTGGGCGGTGCAATCATTGATGCCGGTGGCGTCCAGGCTGCGCCCGCCTTCGAACTGCACATGTATCTCCGCCAGGCACGCCTTGCCCGGCGCGGCGAAGGTCTGGTTGTGGGACTTGGTGATCGGGCCGGTCTCGGTCAGGTCCCGGGTGCTGTCGTCGGACAGGCGCACCCAGGCGGCGGTGATGGGGTTGGCGGCGGCGTTCCGCAGGGTGAAGTTGCGTATGTTGCTGCTGCCGGGCGTCGCGCGGTCATAGGATTGGGTGGCGTCCTTGGCCTGGGCTAGCGCCAGGGACGGCGCTGCCAGGACCAACAGGGCGAGAAGGTGGCGCATGGTGCCCTAATCTCCCTGGACGTTGCCGCCGGGGCCTTGCTTGTTGGCCGGGCTGCGGCGTCCGTGGGTGCCGCCCTCGGCGCCATGCGCGCCCTCGGCCTGGTGGGTGTTGGGCTGCGAGTTCGCCTCGGTCGCCGACCCGCCCAGCCCGGCGTCCCCGCCCTCGCCGATGCCTTCGGTGCCCATGCCGTCCTTGCGTAGGTTGGCCTGCGCCTTGTCGTTCGTCTTGCCGTCCATGGTGGTGCTCCTGTTGCGTGGCGGGGGTGCAACGGGCGGGGGGCGGCCGGGCTGCGTGGTGTGACGCGGTTGTGTTGCACGGCCGGCGGCCCGGGCGCGCATGGTGCCGTTGCCATCGTTTCATCCAGGAGGATCGCCCATGTCCGCACACCCGCCGCCGGTCCCGCCGGCCAACCGCACCACCAAGGGTCCCGGCGACCCGGCCGCCCCCACCGGCGGCAAGGGCCATGAGGTCCACCCGGACAAGGCCGACGAGAACCTGGCCGAGCAGGGCGACCACGGCAACATGATGCAGAACATCCGGCACCCGGCGGGGCGCCAGGGAAGCTAGGTCAGGGAAGCTAGCCGCCCCAGGCCGGGGTGCGGCGGGCAAGGAAGGCGTCGATGCCTTCGGCGGCGTCCGCCTCGGCCATATTTCGGACCATGGCGGCGGCGGCGAGGGCATAGGCCTCGGCCAGCGGCAGGTCGGCCTGCTGGTAGAACGCTGGCTTGCCGATGCGGACGGCGGCGGGGCTGCGGGCGGCGATGCGCTGCGCCAGGGACCGGACGGCGCCGTCCAGCTCGGCGTCTGGCACCGCGTGGTTCACCAAGCCCAAGGCGGCGGCGCGCGTGGCGTCCAGCATGTCGCCGGTAAGAAGCATCTCCATCGCCGCCTTGCGGCCCACGGCGCGGGAGAGTGCGACCATGGGGGTGGAGCAGAACAGGCCGATGTTGACGCCGGGCGTCGCGAAGCGGGCGGTGCTGGCGGCGATGGCGAGGTCGCAGGTGGCGACGAGCTGGCAGCCGGCGGCGGTGGCGATGCCGTGGACGCGGGCGATGACCGGCACGCGCAACGTGGTGACGCGCTGCATCAGGCGGGAGCACTGGGCGAACAGCGCCGCCAACCCGGCCGGGCCTAGCCCCTGCACCTCCCGCAAATCGTGCCCGGCGCAGAAGGCCGGGCCGGCGCCGGCAATCACCATGACGCGGATGGCCGGGTCGGCCTCGATGGCGTCCAGCGCGGCTTCCAGTGCCGTCATCAGGGGTGCGGACAGGGCGTTGCGGGCCAGGGGCCGGTTCAGGGTCAGCCAGGCCACGCCGTCCTGGTCGTCACGCAGCAGCAGTTCGGTCATGGCACCCCCGTCCGCAGCATAGGGGCTGCGGGGCCGGCGGTCAGCCCTTATGCTGGCGTGAGGGAGGAGCGTGATGATCGGACCGGGATGGGTGCAGGCGATGGCGGCCTACAACGCCGAGATGAACCGGCGGCTGTACGACGCGGCGGGGCGGTTGCCCGATGAGGAGCGGCGGCGGGACCGGGGGGCGTTCTGGCGCTCGATCCACGGGACGTTCAGCCACCTGCTGTGGGCGGACCGCATGTGGATGAGCCGCTTCGACGGGTGGGACAAGCCCGGCGAATTGCTGGCCGACAGCGGCGGGTTGTTCGAGGACTGGGCAGCGATGCGGGACGCCCGGGTGGATGCGGACCTGGACATGCGGGAGTGGGCGGGCAGGGTGCGGCAGGAGTGGCTGGACGGCACGACCAGCTGGTTCAGCGGCGCGACGGGCCGGCAGCAGGTGCGGCCGACGGCGCTGGTGGTGTCGCACCTGTTCAACCACCAGACCCATCACCGCGGCCAGGCGCACGCGATGCTGACGACTGCGGGGGAGCGGACGGGGGACACGGACCTATGGACGGCGGAGCTGTAGGGGCTGGTCGGGGGCTGACATGGGCGTGGCACCCCAAGGCCCCGCCATCCAGCGCACCATCGAGGCCGCTTGCCGTTCAAAAAACGTATGAACAGGTGCATCCAAGTCAGATTATGTCAGGTTATGTCAGGGATTGTTGCGGGTTCTGTCTGCACACACGAGCCTCGCGATGGTCCGACCTGATCCAATTGAACGGAGCTTCATGGTGTCCCAACCCCAGAACACGCCGGCAGACAGCCCTAACCCGCACGGGACGCCGGTGGCCTTGATGGGCGCGCTCTCGCTTGCGTTCGGCGCCATGGCGGCCTGGTCCGGAGCAGCGGAGGCCTCGGTCATCGTGACGACCGTGAACACAAGCTTCCTGAATACACCGGCGACCATATCGTTCGGCGGGGCGCCGCAGTTCGTCCTCTCGCGCATGACGGACCCGAACTTCAGCTTCGGACCCAAGAACTTCATCACGACACTCGGCAGCAACCTCTATGCGCAACAAAGCCTGGCCGGGAAGATCATCTCCGACCAGCCCGATCCGGTGCCCGGCAACGTCAGCCTGAAGTTCGTGCCCGCCACCATGGCCACCGACCTGCTGTCCGTGCCGCGCGACGTCGAGTTCTTCGTGCCGCTTGAGGTCGTGAACGGCGCAACCCGAAACTTCGGCTATGCCGAGCTTGGCACGGCCAACAGCGGGGCGACGCTCGTGTCCTATGCGTTTGAGAGCACGCCTGGCCAGGCGATCATTGCCGGTGCCGGGGTCAGGAATGCTGTGGGATTGCCTGTGCCGGAGCCGGCCTCGCTGGCGATGCTGGCCTTGGGCGCCGCGAGCGTCGTCGCTGCCCGGCGCCGGCGGTCACACCTCGCCGGCTGATACCAACCGCCAGGTTCGTTGAACCGTCATTGCGAGCTGCCCTCGCGGCGTGGCAATCCAGGGACGGATAGGATGGCGCGTGCAGCCCCTAGACTGCCGCGTCGCTGCGCTCCTCGCAATGACGGCCACGGGAGGCCGCCAGCAGTCATCGAACTCAGCCGCTGGTATGAGATGCACGGGGCGGCGCGCCCCTACGCAATCAGGCCGGGCTGATCACGTAAGGGCGCGCCGATACTCGGCCTCGATCCGCGTGGGCGCAGCGCCGGCACGCCGGGCGAGGCCCAAGGTGTCACGGGTATGCTCGTCGCAGAAGAAACGGAACCGCTCCGCCCCGCCATCGAGCGCCGTCCGGGTCGCGGCCTCCAGCAGGAGCACATTGGCAGCCCCGGCCCTGAACGCCGGGGCCACCACGATCACCTCGATGCCGACATCGCCGCCGTTCCAGCTGTAGATCAGCACCCCGGCCAGCGCCGTCCCGACATAGAGCGCCACCGAGCGCTGCAGGTCGAATGCATCTGGCGCCGTGGGCGACAGCCGGCGCAGGATGGCGGCGTGCGGGGCTGCGAACTCAGGCGCGACAAGGGCCGCCACGTCCCAGGCCGGCGCGTCCGCCAGACGGACAATACGCGCGCCGTGCGGCAGCCGCCCTGTCCGCTGCATCCGGCTGCGCAAGCCGTCCACGATGGCATGGAACGGGGCCAGGCCGGTCTCGAAGTGCAGGGTCCGGTGATGACGGACGAAGCCCACGCGCTCCAGGAACGAGGCCTCGCCCGATCCGTCCACCACGGGCAGCCAGGTGCGCAGGCCCGTCGTGTCCCCCCGGCACCAAGCCGCGGCAGCCTCCACCAAGGCACGCCCGATCCCAAGCCGGCGATGCGAGGGGACCACATGCGCCATCACCGGGAAGCCGCCCGGCTCCGCCTCCGGCTTCGGGGCGTTGCACCACGACAGGGCGCAGGCCCCAACGAGCGTGTCCGCCGCCCCACGCTGGACGGCCGCCACCAGTTCGGGCGCGCCGTATGCCGTGAACGCCATCGGCAGGAGCATGCGGCAGGCCCGCATGTCCGCGTCGCTGGCGTGGCGCAGTTCGATGCCGTCCGGTATGCCCATGCCCCCATGCTATCACGGGTGGTACGACGCATGAACGTGGCCGTGGCTTGAGACAGGAGGCGCAAGAGACCTTGCCGGGCCGGCTCCTGGTCGTGGGCTGGCCAGGTGCGGACTGGCACGGCGTGGCGGCCCTGATCGGGGCGGGCAGCCTGCCCCACTTGGCCGGGCTGGCGGCGGGCGGATGCGTGCTGTCCCTCGCGGCACCGCCACCGCGCTGCCACGCCGCGCTGTGGACCACGCTCGCCACCGGCATGCTGGCCGACCGCCATGGCGTGCTGACCGACCAGGAGCGGCGCCCCGATGGCGGCGGCGTGCAGGATGTCGGCCAGCGTTCCTGGCGGGCGCCGGCGTTCTGGGAGGTGCTGGAGCAGGCGGGCCTGCGCACGGCCTGCGTAGGCTGGCCCGCCACGGCGCCGGGCGCACGCTGGCCTGGCCGCCATGTCGATGAGCGGTTCGGCCGTGCCACCGGCAGCAGTTTCGAGACCTGGGCCATGCCGCCGGACGCCGTGGCGCCCGCCGCTCTGCGCCACACGCTGCGCGGCTTGCGCATCCACCCGGCGGACGGGCTGCGCAGCCAGGTCCTGGCCCTGCTGCCCGAGGCGGCGGTGCCAGATCCCCGGCACGACCAACGGCCGCTGCTGCTGGGGGCTGCCCTGGCCCAGGTCGGGACGATGCATGCCGTCGCAACGCACTGGGCCGAGGAGGAGTGGGCCGAGGAGAAGTGGGATGTGCTGTGCACCTGCCACGACCTGCTGCGCCTGATCGGCCCCAGCGCGGCGGCAGGCGCGGGCGGGACGGCGGAATCGCATGCCGGGCTGCGGGCGCGGGCCTATGCGTTGCAGGACATGATGCTGGGACGGCTGGTGCAACTGGCCGGGGCCGGGGCCACGGTGATGGTCGTGGCAACGGGGGATGGCGGCCCTCACCAGCCCGGCTTCCTGGTGGCGTCGGGGGACGGGATACTCCCCGGCCCAGCCGGCAGGGCCATCGGGGCGGCGCTGACCGACGTCGCGCCAACGATCCTGAGCCGGTTCGGCCTACTGGCCAGCGGCGACGGGGTTCCGATCCCTGCCCTCTCACCGCAGGCCGCCGCGCCCCTGCGCCACGCCGCAACCCCGGTGCGCGATGCCGTCCCACCGGCCACCCTGGTGGCGCACGGGGCGCCAGACGCCCTGGAACCAGGGCAGGCCGCGGCATTGCAGCAGCAGGAGGCAGGCGCCCTGCTCGGCCGTGCAGAGGTGCAGATGGCACGCGGTGACCTGGCCCTCGCTTGCCTCACGCTCGAAGCGCTGCGGGTGGCCGATCCCCGGAACACGGGCGCCCTGCGTTGCCTTGCGGAGTGCCGGGGCCTGCTCGGCGATGCCGCGGCCTGCCTGCCCCTGGCACAGGCACTCCTGGAGCTGGAGCCGCGCAGCCCGTGGGGCCACGTGGCCATGGCGGCCTGGTGCATATTGGTGAAGGACCCAGGACGCGCGCAGCCCCACTTGGACCGCGCCCGCGCATTGGCGGGAACAGACCCGGCGGTGTTGCTGAGGCTGGGCGGCCTTCAGCTCCTGCGCGGGTGCCCGCGCGAAGCCGCCTCGTTGTTCGAGGCTGCGGCGGCCCTGGCGCCGGGCAGCCCGGACGCGTTCTATGGGCTGGGTGTCGCCTGCAGCGCAGCCGAGGACCTGCCTGCGGCCGAACGGGCGCTTTGCCAGGCCATTGCCTTGCAACCTGTCCAACCACTCGCCCACCTGCAACACGCCGCTGTCTTGGCTGCCCAGGGCCGGTGGCGGGACAGCTTGGCTGCCGTCGAGACTGCACTGCAGCAACGCCCGGGCCTGCCGGGCGCGGACCTGGTCCTGACGCAGGCGCGGACAGGCCTGGCCCGGCAGATTGCGGCTGCGGCCCTGGACGGTGACCGGTCCAGGTAGATGAACCAGTGACGGTCAGGCCGCCCGGACCGCCACCGCCACCGCCACTGTGAACGCCGGCACCTCCACCCGCAGCCCGCCCGGCTCCATACGCGCCGTGGCGCCCCCCAACGGCACGCCGCCTTGCGTGTCCCACACCGCCGCGTGGTAGGCGCCCGGCGCCAGGCCCGGTACCCGCACCCTGGCGCCCCGCAGCACCGCCGGGTCCACGCGGCCGTCTGGCAACAGGGGGGTGGTCCGCAGCAGGAACAGCACGGCTTGGTGGGGGTCGCCGCAGGCGAAGCAGGCCACCGCCGGGTCGTCCACGGCGGGGTCGATGGGGCGCCGGTCGAAGCGGGGCCAGTCCACCAGGGGCAGGAAATCCGCCAATGCGCGTTGCGCTCGGCGCATCCCGTGCGTCAGGCGGTGCGGGTTGCGGTTGGGCCAGCGCATCCCGCCGCCGGCGCCGCCAGAGGCCAGGTGCGCCCATTGGATGTGGCGGAAATACTCGTCGTCGAAATCTTCGGGCAGGGTGCGGCGGTGGTCCTTGAAGGTGTGGATCGGGCCGTGCTCGGTGTCGAAGAACGGGCGCTGGTCGGTGATCTCGGCCAGGGCCTCCCGCACCAGCTTGCCCGCTGCCAGCGCCGGGGCGACGGTGTCGGCGGGGTGGTCGATGGTGCCTTCCTCGTAGAAATGGTTGTTGGCGAAATCCAGCGCGGGGTGGCGGAACACCGGGGCGTTCAGCCAGGGCTTCCAGTGCAGCTCGGGGCCGAACACCGACACGCATTGCGGGTGGGTGCGGCCATGCGCCTGCATCTCGACCCGGCGCAGGAACGGGCCGACGTCGCCGATATAGTCCTCGAAGCAGCCGGGCCGGTCCTCGCCCTGGACGGGGTGCATCTCGTTCCACAGGTCCCAGGCGAACAGGGTGCCGGTGCCGCCCCAGCGTTGCGTGGCGAATTGCAGGCGAGCTTTCACGATGCGCCTGATCTCGGGATGCACCAGGACGCTGGTGCGCGCGTCGCAGGGGCCGCCGTTGGCGCTGTTCCAGGGGTGGATGTCCCAGCGCACCCAGTGGAAGAAGCTGTCCACCGGCGTCAGCAGGATACGCAGCCCGGCGTCCGCGCACAGGCGGAACAGGTCGTCCCATAGTTGGACCAGCGCCGGGTTGGGGGTGCCGTCGGGCTGCTCGAAGAAGTGCTGCCCGGTCTCGGCGTATTCCAGCATCAGGCGCAGGCAGGTCACGCCGTGCGCGGCCAGCCATCTCAGGTGCCTGGCGACGGCGGGGAGGTCCCGGCGGTGCAGCAGGGTGTCGAAGTCGGGCCAACTGATGGCGTCGTTCTGGCCGATGGGGGTCCAGGGAGCGCCCGCGTCGGTGACGAAGTAGGGCAGGCCGGGGGCGCGCTGTATCCAGGGGGTCAATGGTGGTCCCTCATCATGCTGGCTGCCCCTTGCCCTGAAGAACGCCGTCATTGCGAGGCGCTTGCGCCGTGGCAATCCAGGGGCAGCGAGGGCGGTGCTGGCGGCTCCTGGATTGCCACGGCGCAAGCGCGCCTCGCAATGACGTTGCCCTTTCGTTTAGGCGACTATGCACTCAAGACTGTGGTCCTTTGGGGAGGCGATCCCTGATCTCCGTCAGGAGACGGACAACTTGCCGGTTCCGCTTTGACACGGAGCGCCAGAATAGGCCGACGATGACCCAGGTGCTTACCAGTGGAAACCAGGAGAGAACAAAATCGAGCCAAGGAGGTCCCGTCATGTCTCTTCCTCTGTTCGTTTAGGCCGGCGCACAGGCCGGTTAGGATCAGACCTGCGCGACGCGGAGCGCGTTGGTGGTGCCGGGCTGGTTGAAGGGGACGCCGGCGGTGACGACGACCTCGTCGCCGGGCTGGGCGAAGCCCTCGGTGCGGGCGATGCGGGTGGCGCGGGTGACGGTCTCGGTCATGGTATGCAGCTCGCCGGTCACGACGGCATGGACGCCCCACACCACGGCCAGGCGGCGGGCTGTCTGCACGCTGGTCGTGAGGCCCAGCACCGGGCAGTCCGGGCGTTCGCGCGCCACGCGCAGCGCCGTGCTGCCGCCCAGCGTGAAGGCGGCGATGGCGGCGGCGCCCACAGTCTGCGCGATCTGCCGGGACGCGGCGGCGATGGCGCTGGCGGCGGTGCGCTCGGGCGCCGGGCGGCTGCCCTCCATCAGGGCGCGCCAGCCCGGGTCGCGCTCCACCCGTTCCACGATGCGGTCCATCATGTTCACGGCCTCATAGGGGTATTGCCCGGCGGCCGTCTCGGCGGACAGCATCACGGCGTCCGCGCCGTCGAACACCGCCGTCGCCACGTCCGACGCCTCGGCGCGGGTGGGGGCAGGGGCGGAGATCATGCTTTCCAGCATCTGCGTCGCCACCACCACGGGGATGCCGCGGTCCCTGGCGGCGCGTATGATACGTTTCTGCGCCAACGGCACCTCCTCCGGCGGCAATTCCACGCCCAGGTCCCCGCGGGCGACCATCACGGCGTCGGACAAAGCGAGGATGTCGTCCATGTTGTCCAGCGCCTGCGGCTTCTCCATCTTGGTCATGATCCAGGCCCGGCCGGCGGCGATCTCCTTGGCCTCCGCCACGTCCTCCCCCCGCTGGACGAAGCTGAGGCCGATGTAATCGACGCCGTGGTGCAGGGCGAAGTCCAGGTCGATGCGGTCCTTGGCCGTCAGCGCCGGGATCGGCAGGGCCACGTCGGGCACGTTCACGCCCTTGCGGTCGGACAGGGGGCCGCCGACCATCACCTCGCACTCCAGGTGGTCGTCGCGGACGTGGGCGACGCGCAGGCGCAGCTTGCCGTCGTCCAGCAACAGGGACGTGCCGATGGCGGCGGCCTGGATGATCTCGGGGTGCGGCAACTGCACCCGGCGGCTGTCGCCCGGCACGGCGGACATATCGAGCCGGAAGCCCTGCCCGGTCTGCAACGCCACGCGCCCGCCCTGGAAGCGGCCCACGCGCAGCTTCGGCCCCTGCACGTCGGCGAGGATGCCGATGGGGCGGCCAGCGTGCTCCTCCAGCGCGCGGATCATGGTGATGCGGGCCAGGTGGTCCTCGTGCGCGCCGTGGCTGAAGTTCAGGCGGAACACGTCGGCGCCGCCCTGGAACAGCCGGGCCAGGATCTCGGGGGTGGCGCTGGCCGGGCCGAGGGTGGCGATGATCTTCGTGCGCCGGCGGCGGCGCAGCTTCACGCGTGGGGCCATGGTGTGGGGGGTGTCCTTGGGTGCGTCCCACCATGCGGCGGCACGCCCCGCTGGTCCAGATGCCATGGTCCAGGCCTGGCGCGGTGCGGCCTGGCACGCCATCTAGGCTTGAACCGTGAAGGACCCAACCATGCCGATCCCCGAGATGGACGCCGCCACCCGCACCGAGCTGGAGGCCGCCGCCTTCCGCCGCCTGGTCGCGCATTTGCAGGAGCGGACGGACGTGCAGAACATCGACCTGATGACCCTGTCCGGCTTCTGCCGCAACTGCCTGTCCCGCTGGTACCGGGAGGCCGCGGGCGAGCGCGGCCTGGCGATCAGCGACCCCGATGCGCGGGAGATCGTGTACGGGATGCCCTACAAGGAGTGGCAGGCGCTGCACCAGCGGGAGGCGTCGGCCGAGCAGAAGGCCGCCTTTGCCGCGTCCAACCCGGCGCATTGACCGGACTCCACGCCGCCGCTAAGCCGCGCCCCTTAGCCCAAGACAAAGGGGGGCCGCATGGCCTTGGACACCGACGACAGCCTCGACAACGACCCGCTGGACGAGGCGCAGGCCGCCAAGGCCCAGGTGGGCGGCGTGGCGGCCGACCGCCTGCGCTCGCTCATCGAGCGGATCGAGCGGCTGGAGGAGGAGCGCAAGGCGCTGGGGTCCGACATCAAGGACATCTATGCCGAGGCGAAATCGGCCGGGTTCGACGTGAAGGTGATCCGCCAGATCATCCGCATCCGCAAGCAGGAGCCGGCGGATGTGGAGGAACAGGAGAGCCTGCTGGATGTCTATCAGCGCGCGCTGGGGATGTAGGGGCCGAGCAACCCGCTACCCAAAACAATCCGTCATTGCGAGGCGCGCTTGCGGCGTGGCAATCCAGGGGCCGCCAGCGCAGTCCTCCCGGCTCCTGGATTGCCGCGTCGCTACGCTCCTCGCAATGACGGGTCTTATGTGGACGGTGCTTTCGGCAAAGTGATCCCCGCCAGCGCCTCCCACACCCGGATTACGAACGCATCGTCCCGCCCCCCGTGCCCGGCGGCGGCGGCGGCCAGGAAGAGTTGGTGCGCGGCAGACGCCATCGGCAGCGGGAAGGTCAGCGCCCGGGCCTGGTCCAGCACGATACCCAGGTCCTTGACGAAGATGTTGACCGACGACAGCGGCGTGTCGTCCCCGGCCAGGATGTGCGGCACCCGGTTCTGCCACATCCAGCTGCTGCCAGCCGATGACGAGATCACGTCGAACAGCGTCTGCGGATCGGCACCCGCGCGTATGCCCAGCGCCAGTGCCTCCCCGGCGACGGCGATGTGGACGCCGGCCAGGAGCTGGTTGACCATCTTCACGGTGCTGCCGACGCCGGGTTCGTCGCCCAGGCGCCAGACCTTGCCGGCGATGGCGTCCAGCACGGGGGCGGCGCGGGTGAACGCCGCCGGGTCCCCGCTGGCCATGACGGTCATGCTGCCGGCGCGGGCGCCGACGGCGCCGCCGGAGACGGGGGCGTCCAGGAACAAACGATGTGCGCCCGTCACCTGGGCGGCCAGGGTGCGCGCCACCTCGGGCGCGACGGTCGTGCAGCATAGGACGACGCCGCCTTCCGCCACGTGGGTCAGGGCCGCCGCCAGCACCTCGCAGGCCTGGGCGGCGTTGACGACGAACACGATCAGGGCGTCCAGCGCATCGGGCAGGGCGGCAGGGTCCGCGGTGCAGGTGCCGCCGAGGGCCAGCAGCTCATCACCTGCGCCGGGCCGCAGGTCGCACCCGGCGGTGGCGTGGCCCGCGCGTTGCAGGTTCAGCGCCGCGCCCAGCCCCATGGACCCCAAGCCAACCACCCCGACCCTCATGTGCGCGTCCCTTCGTCCTGCCAGCGGCCGGCTTCAACGACCCGTCATTGCGAGGAGCGCAGCGACGCGGCAATCCAGGGGCGGCCAGCACAGCCCTTGCGGCCCCTG
>Ga0123339_10002289_pt1 | contig 12961 bp, 14 predicted proteins | sample lystaG_FD_89956 | JGI IMG/M metagenome (GOLD analysis project Ga0123339, IMG submission 89956) | Glacier valley bacterial and archeal communities from Borup Fiord, Nunavut, Canada, to study Microbial Dark Matter (Phase II) -... | ecosystem: Environmental > Aquatic > Freshwater > Ice > Glacier ... | reverse complement strand
ATTTTTAGTTTCATATATACAAAGCTTTTTCCCACCAGAGAGAACAAAGAAAATACTTGGTAAATTTAAAGGTATTAAGGGAAATATAATGGGTGCATTACTTGGAACAATAACACCATTTTGCAGCTGTTCAAGTATTCCTATTTTTATAGGATTTACAACATCAGGGCTGCCACTTGGAGTAACTTTTTCATTTTTAATATCTTCACCACTTGTAGATATAGCTTCACTTTTAATTTTAATATCATTCTTTGGCGTTAAAATTGGAGTTGCATATGTTCTTATAGGTTTAGTTCTTGCAGTTATTGGAGGAACTATAATTGATAAATTACATATGGAAGATCAAATACAAGATTATATAAGAGATATAAAAGATGCTGATATAGCTGAAGAAGAACTTACAAAAAAACAAAGAGTAGATTATTCAATCAATCAAGTAAAATCAGTTATTAAAAAAGTTTGGATATACATTATACTAGGAGTTGGAATAGGAGCTGCAATACATAATTTTATTCCACAAAGTGTAATAGAAAATATTATAGGATCAAACAATCCATTTGCAGTAATACTTGCAACATTAGTTGGAATACCAATGTATGCAGATATATTTGGAACAATACCTATAGCAGAAGCGCTATTTATAAAAGGTATAGCAATAGGAACTGTATTATCATTTATGATGGCTGTAACAGCATTATCAGCTCCATCTATGGTCATGATAAGTAGAGTAGTGAAACCTAAATTACTAGTTGTATTTATATCTATAGTAACATTTGGTATAATATTAATAGGTTATTTATTTAATGCATTTGCATATTTGTTAGTATAATTTAATTTATAAACGAGGGGGATATATAATGAACAAAGAAAAAATAATTAAAATAACTATAGTAGTAGTAATAGCATTAAGTATTTTAGGAATATTTATATTTAAAAGTATAGAAAAATCTGAAAATGATAAAAAAAGTATTAATAATATAGAAGCTAATTTATATAGTACAAACTTACCTACATTAGTAGAATTTGGTTCTACAACATGTGAACCTTGCAAAACTATGGTTCCAATATTAAAGAAAGTAAAAAATGATTACAAAGATAAATTAGTGGTAAGTAATATAGACGTATATAAAGATTCTATAAATACAAGAAAATATAATATTAGGGTAACTCCTACACAAATATTTTTTGATACTGAAGGTAAAGTTATATATAGACATGAAGGTGTACTATATGAAGATAAAATAGTAGAAAAACTTATTGAAATGGGGGTTAAGTAATGGATAACCTTATTGAACAATTTGGAACATTATTAACTCAAAATATATGGGTTGCTATACTAGTTGCATTAATTGCAGGTATATTATCATCATTTACACCTTGCGCATTATCTTCAATTCCTTTAATAATTGGATATGTTGGTGGATACAGTGAAAATAACAAGAAAAAGCCACTTATATACTCATTAGTATTCTCACTAGGTTTAGCACTTACACTTACTATTTTAGGTATTGTATCTGCAACTATAGGTAGAATGTTTATAGGTATAGGAAATTGGTGGTATTTAATATTAGGAGTAATAATGCTTGTTGTTGGATTACAAATGTTTGGAGTAATAAAAATAGGTTCAGATGTATGTAGTGTTCCTAAAAAGAGCAAAGGAATTATAGGAGCGTTCTTACTTGGAATTTTAGGTGGTGTTTTTTCAACTCCATGTTCAACTCCAGTACTGATTGCAATACTAGCATTTGTTGCAGAAAAAGGTGATATATTATTAGGAGCAATTTTACTATTAGTATATTCAATAGGTCACTCAATTTTAGTTATAATAGCAGGTACATCAGTTGGATTTACTCAAAGTTTTATTAATTCAAATAAGACTAGTAAAATTGCAAATATATTGAAGTATACATTTGCAACATTAGTAATATTACTTGCGTTATATATGTTCTATTTAGGATTTTAGGGGGTGAAATTTATGATAATTAAAATATTAGGTATGGGTTGTTCAAACTGCAAAACATTATATAAACTTGCAGAAGAAGGAGCAAAAGATTTAAATATACAAGCTACTTTTGAAAAGGTGGAAGATATAAAAAAGATAATGGCTTATGGCGTTATGAGAACTCCAGCATTAGTTATTAATGAAAAAGTTAAGGTGTTTGGAAGAATACCAAATAAAGAAGAAATAAAAAAATATATTCAAGAAGAAATTGAAGAATAATATATAGGAGAATTTATGAATATAAACTTAACTCCAAAAGATAATTGCAGTGAAATAATAACTTCATGGGTACCTAATAAAAAAGTTGAACATTTTGTAGTTTTATACATAATAGAGGCTACAAAGTAAAATAATACTTATAGAAAAGTATTAATTAAGTAATTTTTGAGGAATAAATCCTGTATTTGATAGGATTTATTCCTTTTTATTTTACCTAATTTATTGAATAAATTGTTAAATAAAATATTTAAAACAAATTTCGACTATATTTTCAATAATATATTGAATTAATTATTACTTTGTGATAAAATAAATTTATTGAAATATTTTCCATATATATATAAAACTTATATATAGGATTATAAGATAAGGAGAGATAAGATGTATTGTGAGAAATGTGGAAATAAATTAATAGAAGTAGCTAAATTTTGTGATAAGTGTGGGGCGTCAGTTGCAGTAGATATTAATAATAGTAACAGTTCTATAGAAGTAAAGGTAAGTAAAAAAATAGAGGATAATACAATATTGTATAGTATAAAACCAACATATAAATTTTGGTATTCTATTATGGGATTATTATCTTTTTTAGTAATTATTGGATTGTTTTTTGGAATAACAACTTACCAATCACTTCAGCCATCAGTATCAAAATTGCCGGCATTAACAGGATATACTAGTGATATATTAAATGAATATGGTAGTGATGTATTAAATGAATATAACAGTACAGCTTTTAATATTACTTTTTGGTATGCATTAGTGTGTTTAGTTATAATATTATTAACTGTCTGGTTTACAAAAATGCAATATAAGGCATTCGAGTATAATTTTTATGTTACAAAACTTATATATCATGATAGCTTTATTAATATAACAGAGAAAGAAATTAAATATAAACATTTAAGAGAAGTACAAATGATACAATCATTCGTACAAAGATGGTTTAATATAGGTAAAATAATTATGTATACAAATGCAGAAAGCGGAATGAGTAATGGAATAACTGTAGTAAGTGTAGAAAATCCAAAACAAGTATACGATGAAGTAAAAAAAATAATAGATGGAGGAAATTAATATGTATTGTAAAAAATGTGGAGTAGAATTAGATAACGGAGCTAAGTTTTGTATTGGGTGTGGTAACGAAGTTAGCACAGATACTAATATTGTAAAAGAGGAATTACCCGATGATAACCAAATAAGGTTTGAGCTAAAACCTCAATTTAAATGGCTATATAAAATACTTACTGAAGGTATAGGTTCAGTTGTAGTATATAGTTTTGTGATATGGTATATATTTTCAGATTCATTAAGGCTTATAGATAGTATAAATGATTCGGGATTTTCATTTTTAATCCCAGCTTTAGTTATATTAATACCATTAGTTAAGCTTATGTTTGAATCTATGCAATATAAAAAACTTTGCTATAATTTCTATAATAATAAATTAGAATATATAGATGGATTTTTAAATAAAACAGAGAAGGAATTAAAATATAAACATATTAGAGAAATAGTTATGTCAGAAGGAATAATGGAAAGAATATTTGGTATAGGAACAATAAAGATATTTACTAATGCAAGTAGTAATGTTCAATCACAAAGTAGTTTTGGACATATGACAGGTAATGGAAATGGTATAGTAATTCATTGTCTTACTGATGTTAAAGCTAAATACCAAGAAATAAAAAAAATAGTAGATGAGGGAACTGTAGAATAGTATATTAAATAAAATAAACTTATAATTTGAAATGACCTCCTTAAAGTAGACACATATAAAAGATGTGGCATAATACTTTAAGGGGGTATTTCTATGTCAAATGATAAATATTTAATATAAAGCAACATACAATGTATAATTGATAAGGTATAGTATGGTGAATTATTTATGGATAAAGTAGTAAAGGTTTTATTAATAATTATTGGTACAATTTCTTTAGTACTAGGAATGTTGGGTATATTTATCCCTTTATTTCCAACAATGCCATTTTTGCTTTTCACTGCTGCTTGTTATCTAAAAAGTTCAAATAATTTATATATCTTGTTAATTGAAAATAAATATATAGGTAAACATCTTGTAAATTACAAAGAAAGTAGGAGTATATCACGAAATGTTAAGTATATGACTATCATATCTTTATGGATATCTATAGGGTTTTCAGCTATAGTTATTGTTTCTAATAACTATATAAAAGTATTACTTCTATTTATAGCAGTTGCTGTTTCGTTTCATGTAGCTAGTCTTAAATCAAGCAATTAATAATATATTTGTACATTTTACTCAAATTAATTCTTTATGCTATTGCAAGTAAATGGAAAATAAAGTATAATGTTAACACAAAATTAAATGTTTTTATTAGTTATGTAAATTTTTGAAAGGGGTATTTTTTAATGATTGAACTTAAGAATATAACAAAGACTTACAAAATTAGAAAAAGATCAGCAGGCTTTAAAAATGCATTCAAAACATTTTTTAAGAAAGACTATGAAATAGTCAAGGCACTTGATAACATTTCTTTTAAAATTAATGAAGGAGAAATGGTAGGATATATTGGTCCAAATGGTGCAGGTAAATCAACTACTATAAAGATAATGTCAGGAATACTTACACCAGATAGTGGACAAGCTAATATTTCAGGTTTCATTCCTTGGAAACAACGAACTAAATATGTTAAAGATATTGGGGTTGTTTTTGGAAACAGAAGTGGACTTTGGTGGGATGTTCCGGTAGATGATAGTTTTGAACTTTTAAAAAATATATACAAGATACCAGATGATGAATATGATGAACAAAAAGCTAAATTAGTAAAGTTATTAGATATAGAAGAAATTATAAAGATACCAACAAGACAACTTAGTTTAGGACAAAGAATGAGATGTGAAATAGCAGCAGCATTTCTACACAAACCAAAAATAGTATTTCTAGATGAACCAACAATTGGTCTAGATGCAGTATCTAAAATTGCAGTTAGAGAATTTATTAAAAAAATAAATAAAGAAGATAATACTACGATAATACTCACAACTCATGATACACAAGATATAGAAGCACTTACAAATAGAATAATACTAATAGGAAAAGGTAAAATATTACTAGATGGTAAATTATCTGATTTAAAAAAGAAATTTAGTAAAAAATATTTGACTGTAGAGTTTAATGGTAATATAGATAATTTATGTGATGGCCTTGTATATATTGAAAAACATAAAGGTAGAGTTAAATTAGAACTAAATGAGAATATATTGCCATTAGCTAAAGCAATAGCTTTTTTGACTAGTAAAATAGAAATACTAGATTTAGAAGTAGATAATACTTCAGTAGATGATATAGTTGTAAAACTATATCAGGAGTATGGCATATGAGACTATATTTAGCATACTTTAAAATGAAGTTTTTAAATGAAATACAGTATAAAGTTGCTGCTTTAGCAGGAATAGCTACACAATTTGCATGGGGATTCATGTATATAATGCTATTTACTACATTTATAAATAATTCTGATACTAACTCAATATCATCTATTCAGATAGTAACATATATTTGGCTACAACAAGCATTCTATATGTTATTTGCTTTTTGGAGCGTAGATAAAGATATTTTTGATAGTATAACAACTGGTAATTTAGCTTATGAATTAACTAAACCAGTTGATTTATATGATGTATGGTTTGTAAAAACATTTGCACTAAAAATAGCTAAAACAGCACTTAGGGCATTACCAATATTCTTAATATGTATGCTACCATTGCTTGGAGAATTTACTATGACAGCACCAGTAAGCATATTGGCAGCTATTTGGTTTATAATTACTATGATTTTTAGCACTATTCTTCTGTTATCATATATTATGATAATATATGTAATAACAATAACTGCAATATCTCCTTTGGGAGTAAAAATAACATTCAGTTTGATAGGGGATTTTTTTAGTGGGGGATTAATACCGATTCCACTTATGCCAGATATAGTACAAACAGTACTTAAATATACACCTTTCTACTACATACAAAATATACCGTTTAATATCTACAATGGATATATATCAGATAATTTAGAAATAATAAAAATAATAGGTATTCAAGTATTTTGGATTGTTATTTTAATAGCATTCGGTAAATGGCTAATGAATAGATCAATGAAAAAAGTAGTAATACAAGGAGGCTGAAATGTTAAAGATATATCTAACATATTTTAAAATACACATAAAGAGTCTACTGCAGTACAAGATGTCATTTATATTAACAGCTATTGGACAAGCATTTACCTCAATGTTTTCGCTTCTTGCAATATATTTTCTATTCGAAAAATTTGGAAATATAAAAGGATATACATTTGAGGATGTACTTATATGTTTTGTAATATCATATTTGGGATTTTCAATAAGTGAGTGTTTTTTTAGAGGTTTTGATAGTTTTACAAGTATTATATCCAATGGAGAGTTCGATAGAATACTTGTCAGACCAGTTAGCATTATGTTGCAAGTTCTTGGATCTAAAATTGAATTTGCAAAAGTAGGCAGAGCGGCACTAGCAATAATTATATTTATAGTACTATTTTGTTATTGTCCATATTTACTAGCTATAGAAAAGATTATAACTATGCTATTTATGATTTTAGGAACAGTTGTAATATTTTCAAGTTTACATATATTAAAAGCAGGACTTACTTTCTTCACAATTCAGAGTTTAGAACTTATGAATATATTTACAGATGGAGGAAGAGATTTAGCACAGTATCCTTTGAATATATATAAAAAATGGGTACTTAACTTTTTCACATATGTATTGCCGCTTTCAATGGTAAACTACTATCCACTTCTATATGTTTTAGGAAAGACTAGTAACAGACTATACATGTTTGCACCATTCGTATCATTGTTATTCATATTACCTTGCTATTTAGTATGGAAACTTGGTGTTAAAAAATATCAGTCAGTAGGATCGTAAGAAATAATCATAAAATCAAGATAAATATGAGATAATATAAAGGGGAATTTTAATGAATGATATAATCATAAAAAAAGCTGAAATAGTAGACCTAGAATGCATACAAAATTTAAATAATGATTTGTTTGAATTAGAGTATGCAAGTTTTGATCCTGATCTAATTTTAGGATGGCCATACACAACCGAGGGTAAAAAATATTTTACAGATATTATTGAACATAATATTTGTTATATTTCATTAAAAGATAAAGTTATTGTAGGATATTTAGCGGGAAGATTAAACATAGATAATTCATATATAAGTAAAACAACAGCAGAGCTAGAAAATATGTGTATATTAGACTCATGTAGAGGTTTTGGTATAGGAAATTTACTTATAAATGAATTTATAAAAGTTTGTAAACAAAATGATATAGAAAGAATTATAGTTACTGCATCTAGTAAAAATTCAAATGCAATAGAATTTTATAAAAAACAAGGTTTTGCTGATTATAATAGAACATTAAAGATGAATATATAGAAACAATAACAAAATGAAAAAACAGAATATAAGTTAAAAGCTTGTATTCTGTTTTTTTGTAAATTAGTCTTGTTTTATATAATAACAGTATTATTACAAAAATACACACTTTATAAGAGTGCATTTACAACTAATAACAGGTTATATTACGGTAATAGATAAAAAATATTGATTTTATAAAAAATAAAGGGTAGAATATAAATAGGTGATACAAAAATGTCGAATAAAGTCGAGAATAAAAACAACTATAAAGGTGGAATATCTCTTATAGTATTAATAATAACAATTGTAGTTTCTTTAATAATTGTAGTAACTACTCTAATTATAACCACAACAACAATAGATAATGCAAATGTTACTATGTTTGCTAAAGATTTAACAGAAATAGAGCAAGCTACGGAAACTTTTTATATAGCAAATAATGTAATGCCAGTATTATCTGGTTCTATTATAATGAGTAAGGATGAGTTAGTATCAATCTCAACATATCCAAACTTAATATTAGAGGAAATTGAAGAAAATAGTGATTTAGATTCTCAGTTCTATACAATAGATCTTAATAAAATAAATGTTACAAAAACTAAATATGGTAATAAAGAATTTGGTGAAAATGATATATTTGTGATATCGTTTCCATCAATGAATGCGTATTATCCTAACGGAATAGATGTAAGAGGTACAACTTATTTTTCTATAACATCTAAAATTTCTAAAGTAAAAAGAATATCTCAAAATTCAGTTGATACTTCAACAACATCAGTTGTTTCATCAAGTGGAATCAAACTTACAAAAAATAATGGTTGGTCAAATAAAATGGGAGTAAACATGGAAGTACAGATAGCTGCTGATGAATCATTATACATGTCTGTAAGTGGAGGTACTAATAGACTTGTAACGACAACTGTTGGTACAAATTTATTTGGATTTAATTTACTTACTGCAATAATTAATAATACTGAAACAATAAAAGTTCCATCACTTACAATAGCAGAAGCTAATTATATAGAAGCAGGTACAAAACCATTAGCCGAAAGATATGTAGATATATTAAAATATAAAGGTTTAGAAATAATTGGTAAGGTAAGAATTGATTTATCAAACTATAGCAAAACGCTGCCAACAATAACAAGTGCGTCACTTTCATCTTATACAACAATGAATACTGTAAAATTGTTATTAGCTAGCTCTGAAAGTGGAATTAAAGAGGTAAGATATGAATATCTTACTAGATATACAGATAACGGAATAATTGAAAATTATACATATAATGTTTCAGATTTTGATTCCACTTATATGCAAAGTAAATCTAAAAAGGCCAAAGCTATAACTAATTTAACAACTACAATAAATGCCCCTAAAGATGTTCAAAGTATAAAAGTTGCAATAATAGATAATGCGGGTAATATTAGTTTATACAATCAAGAAATAGCACCTAGATTATACATAGGATATTTAGTAGATAGTTCTACAACAGAATCGGTACAATTAACAGCAAAAATGTATAGTTTAAATGGTATAAAGTCAATAAAATTTTCTAAAAGTCTAGATGGTATAAATTTTACTAATGAACAACTTTATACATTGAATACTACAACAAATGGCATAACAATAAAACAAAGTTTACCATATGTAAATACACCAAAAAGTATTATATATATAAAAATGGAAGCAATAAACTATAATAATACAATAACGGAGGTTAGAGTAATTAAAATAGATTTATTTACTCAGTTAATTCCGGTAGTATATGATCCAATAATGACAGCATTAAACTTTGGAAGAACTACAACTTTTGGTATTATAGCTGGAACAACAATTACCAATACAGGAATAACTGTAGTAAATGGAGATGCAGGTGGAGATATTGGATTATTCCCAGGAACTTCATTTACTGGAATGGGTACGGTAACGGCAAGTGGTTCTATTGATATTAACAATACTGTAGCAAGTAATGTTAAAGATGATTTAGTTATTATATATAATGAAATTGCGGCATTAACTCCACAAACTCTTATATCAGTGGAACTTGGTGGAACTACTTTGAAATCCGGAATTTATTATACACCAAGTACGTTTGCAATAACAGGAACTTTAACATTAGATGCCGAAAATGATCCTAATGCAGTATTCATATTTAAAACTCCAACTACATTAATAACAGCAGCTGCAAGTAACATAAATTTAATTAATGGAGCTAAGTCTTGTAGAGTGTTATGGCAGGTTGGAAGTTCAGCAACATTAGGAGCAGCTTCAAACTTTTCAGGACGTATATTCGCATTTACCACTATAACAGTTGGTGCTGGTGCACGTATTAAGGGACAATTATTAGCGAGAAATGCTGCAGTTACTTTAGATGCCAATACAATTACAAATTATAGTTATGAATAAAAATAATTAATTTAAAGCACTTCTTTTATATATAAAGAGGTGTTTTTTTATTCTAAATATTGAATTATATATAAAAAATGATATAATATTTAATAAATAGAAAAAAAGACTTGACTTTCTCCCGCAGGGGATACTGTATAATCTAAACGTGAGGTGAAATTATGTATAAAATTGGGGATTTTTCAAAATTAACTATGCTTACTGTAAAGGCACTAAGATATTATGATGATGAGAAAATATTAGTTCCATCATATAGAAATGAAGAAAATTGGTATAGATATTATGACGAAGATAATCTAAAAAAAGCAGAATTAATAAAATTACTCAGAGAATTAGATTTTTCAATAGGTGAAATAAAAGAAATAATAGAAAATTGTGAGGATAAAAAAGATTTATCTTGTTTTTTACAAGAGAAAAAGAAATTAATTACTAATAAAATATTTGAACATAAAAATGTAATTAAAAAAATAGACACATATATTTCACACGCTGGTAAAGTAAATGAGGTGAAAGAAATGAATCAAGAAATATTAATCAAAGAAATAGATTCTGTATTAATAGCTAGCATTAGATATAACGGTAAATATAATGAAGTTGGAAAATATATTGGTAAAATATATAGTGAAGTAAAATCTAAAGCAAAAGGTAATCCAATGAATTTGTACTATGATGGCGAATATAAAGAAGAAGCCGATATTGAAGTTTGTGTTCCTATATCAGAAAAAATAGTTTCTAAAGAAATAAATGTGAAGCAACTACCTAAAATTAAAGCAGTATCAATTATGCATAATGGTAGTTATGATAATTTTAATTTATCATACAAATTGTTATTTGATTATATACAAGAAAACAATTTGGAAATATATACTCCAACGAGAGAAGTATATATTAAAGGACCTGGAATGATATTTAAAGGTAATCCAGATAAATATATAACAGAAATATTAATACCAATAAAGTAAGGAGATAATTATGGATAAATTAGATATGAAGAAAGAATATAATTTTTATAAAGCTAAAGAAAACAAAATAGATATTTTACAAATCCCAAAACTTAATTACTTAAAGATAGATGGAATTGGAAATCCTAGTAGTAGCATAGATTATCAAAATAGTATTGAAGCATTGTATACTATTGCATACACAATAAAATTTACAATAAAAAATGATGGTAAAGATTTTGTTGTTATGCCCTTAGAAGGATTGTGGTATGCAGATCATATGAGTGATTTTGAAGAAAATAATAAAGATAACTGGAAATGGACTTCTATGATATTAATGCCAGATTTTGTTACTAAAGAAATATTTGAAACTGCAAAGATTAAGGCGCAAGAAAAGAAAATTGATAATACAAAAATAAATGAAGTTAGATTAGAACTTTTAGAAGAAAATACAGTAGCACAAACGTTATATGTAGGACCATATGTTAAAGAACATGAAACAATTATGAACATACACAACTACATTAAAGAAAGTGGTAATGTTTTATGTGGATTACATCATGAAATATATTTAAGTGATCCGAGAAAAGTTACAAGCGAAAAATTAAAAACAATTATTAGACAACCATTCACAAAAAAATCATATAAGTAATAAATAAATTTTCATATAACTATCACATATTATATCGATATTAATGATATAATGTATATATAGATAAAGTTTGTTTTAATACTTGAGGTGAATGTTTGATAAAGAATAAAAAGAAATTAATACTTATAGCTACTATAACTACAATAATTATTTTACTTATGTTGCTTATATATTCATTAAATAATACTACATCAAATAAGGAAATAAAAGATTTAACTCAAAATCTATTTGAGGATATACAATCAGAACTAGTAAACGTCAACAAATATATAGTATACGGTACACATTTAAATATAAATGGAAGGCTTGATACTAATTTAATAGGTAGCAATATAAGTGAATTTAAAATAGTACTCAAGAATATAGAGGGGGTAGAAATACCTTTTGTTATTAACTATACTATCGATGAAAAAGGAATTTTGTTTAGCACATCAGATGAAATTAATGGCGGTATAGATCTAGAAGAAATAATTGAAGGTAAATTTTATATTTTACTTAAAGTTGTAACTAGTTTAGATGATGTCCTAAGCAGTAAATATTATTTGCTAAATAACCAAACAGCATATGAAAATATTGAGTATTATACAATTACAAAAAACAGTAATAATAAAATTAATATAAGTTCAGATAAATATTTATTAAATGGTATTTTAGTATCATATATGAAATTAGAGGTTAGTGGTAGTAAATTACCCAATAATATTTATGATATAGTAATTGATCCAGGTCATGGTGGAAATGACTGTGGAGCGGTTAAGGGAGATTATACAGAAGCTGAAATCGTATTAGAATATTCTTTGGATTTAAAAGAAAAATTAGAAGCATTAGGATTAAAAGTAAAGTTAGTTAGAGATGAAGATGAATATATTGATGTATATGGTGAAGAAGGCAGAGGCGTTATTCCAAATCAAGTAAAAGCAAAATATGTATTTTCGATACATTTAAATAGCAGTTCATATATTATGAATACTGGTGGAGTAGAAATTTATTCACCACCAAATTCAAATTTAAATTTTTCTAAATTAATAGCAGACAATATAGTAAATATAGCTAAAACTACATATTCACCTAATAACTTATACAAAATACAAGATGGTGTGTATGTTAGAAACTTTATTGAAGAGGAAATTATTGAAGCAAAAGACTATGCATCTCAATCAGGTTATAAAGCATATAACATTACTACATCGACTCCATATATGTTTATGATTAGAGAAACAGGTGGAATTGCTACTAATGCATATATTGACGGCAGAAATACAGAATATGGAGCAAACAATTACTATAATTCAAAT
>Ga0123339_10002287_pt1 | contig 12966 bp, 8 predicted proteins | sample lystaG_FD_89956 | JGI IMG/M metagenome (GOLD analysis project Ga0123339, IMG submission 89956) | Glacier valley bacterial and archeal communities from Borup Fiord, Nunavut, Canada, to study Microbial Dark Matter (Phase II) -... | ecosystem: Environmental > Aquatic > Freshwater > Ice > Glacier ... | reverse complement strand
CGGCTCGTGAGTCGGCTCTGGGAGCGGGGTGAAGGTTGCGGCGTGCGTCGGCTCTGGGCGTGGCGTAAGGGTCGGCTCGTGAGTCGGCTCTGGCTCGTGCGTGCGGGTCGCCTCATGGGTCGGCTCTGGGAGCGGGGTGAAGGTTGCGGCGTGGGTCGGCTCTGGGCGTGGCGTAAGGGTCGGCTCGTGAGTCGGCTCTGGCTCGTGGGTACGGGTCGGCTCGTGCGTCGGCTCAGGGCGTGGGGTCAAGGTTGCGGCGTGGGTCGGCTCAGGACGCGGGGTCAAGGTTGCGGCGTGGGTCGGCTCAGGACGCGGGGTGAAGGTTGCGGCGTGGGTCGGCTCCGGCTCGTGGGTGAAGGTTGGGGCGTGGGTCGGCTCTGGGCGTGGCGTAAGGGTCGGATTGGGAGTCCAGGTTGCCGGATGGGTTGGCTCTGGTTCGTGGGTGCGAGTAGCCTCGTGGGTTGGCTCTGGCTCGTGGGTGCGAGTAGCCTCGTGGGTTGGCTCTGGCTGGTGGGTGCGAGTAGCCTCATGGGTTGGCTCTGGTTCGTGGGTGCGGGTTGCGGCGCGAGTAGGCTCTGGTTCGTGGGTGCGAGTAGCCTCGTGGCTCGGCTCAGGGCGCGGGGTGCGGCTTGCTTCGCGGCTGGGCAGCGGTGGCGGCAGAATGTGGGTTGGCTCTGGCTCGTGGGTGCGGGTCGCGGCGTGGGTCGGCTCACCCTGCTGGGTGGCGACGGCGGTCGGCAAGATGTGGGTCGGTTCAGGGGTGCGCCGTTCGCTGATTACCATTGGGTCGGAGGGGACCGGCTCGTGGTTCTTGAGGGCGATAGCGATCTGGAGCAGGCGGCTGTTGTTGCTCGCTACCTGGTCGTAGGTAGCCTTCGCGCCAGCGGCTACCTTGTCCTTGACCGCAGCCAGCACTTGCTGTTCGCGGTCGGCGACGGTAAGCAGACGAGGGGTGAGGGCAGCAAGCTGGCTTTGCTCAATCAGCGTGGCGGCGGTGCTGACATTCTGATCGAGGTTGGCAAGCAGGTCACCTTCCACCTGGTTGCCCTTCTGGGCAGCCCGTTCGATCTCGTTCAGGCGGTTATCGGCAAATTGCAGGTGCAGGTTGGCGCGGGCATTGTCGTCGGCAGCGAAGCCGAGGCGCAAGCCTTCAGCTCCCCGCTTGACGGGGTAGAGCAAGTCGCCAGGGCTGGCATAAGCAGAAGCAGCAACACTGCCTACCACCATGACCAGCAGCAGCAAGCTGGCGAGAGCCATGCGGCTGAAGACGCTGTTGAGGCGCAGGCGGGCGAGGAAGCCGAAGGGAGAGGCTGGCCGTTCGGCGGCGGCTGCACCGGTCAACACCCGCTGGCGGATACGGGCGCGGGTGGCTACTGCCATGCTAGCTGCTTGCTGGCTGGCACGCACCTGAAGGGCCATCGTCAGTAGGGGGCGCAGCTCGGCGGCCTGGGCAGGGTAGTGGCGCAGGCATGCTTCGATGCCTTCGGTCGGCAGGCGGTTGAGGCAATCGTCAAGGATCGCGCTCAGGTCGTTGGGTAGGGGATTGGTCATCGTAGACTCCTTCGTTCTGGGTGATAAACCCGCTCAGTGCTGGCCTTCGGCACGCAGCAACTTCTGCAACTTCTGCAAGGCGGTGTACTGCACGTTCTTGATTGCCCCCTCAGTGCGGGCGAGCAGGTGGCCGACTTCGGCGTTGCTCAGGCCCGCCCCGTATTTGAGAGCGATCACCTGGCTTTGCAGGTCGGTCAGGTGGGTAAGGGCGGCAGCGAGTTGCGTGCGGTAGATAGAGAACTCGGCAGCGGTCACGGGGTCGTGCAGGTCGCTCACGTTGATCGCCACCGCATCAAGCGGCACGGTGGGGCGACGGGCATTGCGGCGCAGGTGGTCGGCAATCAGATTGTGGGCGATGCGGTAGAGCCAGCCCGCGAAGGCTGCCCCCCGTGTCCCCTGCTCTTGGCTGTCGCGCCAGGAGAAGCGGGCGATGTTCTCGATCATCTTGAGGAAGACCTGACCGCTAATGTCCTCGGCCACCTCCACCTGACCAACCTTGAACAGCACATAATCATAGATCGGCACGCAGTAGTATTCGTAGAGGGTGGCATACGCTTGCCGGTCACGTTGACGGGCGCGCTCCACTACCGCAGTCAGTTCGCTATCGCTGGCAACGGCGAGGCGCGTAGTCTCCTGGTTATGTTCATAGGTAGGGGTCTCCAGCATCTCACCGACCCCTCCTTTGGCAACGAGTACACTCTTGTTGTTGATCAACATCTATCTCAGCCTTCTCCGCCACGTAGCGGTTACTGTTCCATAAGCCTTGTATCTTGTGCTTACACAGTATTAAACGCCAGCGCGGGGCAAGAGATAGATGATATAGGCCGCTATTTGGCAGCAGCAGCATAGCATAATAGTCCTACCCTACAGTAGCCCAATGTACTTGCTACTTGTCCTTGCCCTTACTCTTGCCTTCGTCACCACCCTCGTTGCCACCCTTGTCCTTGCCACCTTTGTCGCCCTTGTCCTTGCCGCCTTTGTTCTCGGCGGTTGGGGGCGCGGGTGGCTCAACCCGCCCTGGTGGTTCAACCCTCAGCGGCGGTTGGGGGCGCGGGTGGCTCAACCCTCAGCGGCGGCTGGGTAGCAGTGGGTTTGGCAGTCGGAGGCAGTGGCGGGCGGGTGGCAGTGGGTTTGGCGGTCAGAGGCAGTGGCGGGTGGGTGACAGTGAGTAGGCTGGTTGGCGGCGAGTCGGCGACCGTTGGGCTGGCGGTGGGCAGGCTGGTTGGCGGCGAGTCGGTGACCGTTGGGCTGGCGGTGGGGCTAGGGAGCGCAAGCGGGCTGACGGATGAAAGCGGGCTGGCGGGTGCCGTAAGCAGCGGCAAGATCGGGTTGAGCGGCGGGCTGGGCCAGGCAGGGGCCGAGGGGTCGGCCAACATGGAGGCGGGCTGGCCGCTGATCACGGCGCGGGCGAGGGTGGCACTGCTGCTCATCTCGCGCTCAGCGGTAGCGTAGGCGGGGGCGGCATCGCTGGCGAGGTCGTTGCTCACCCTCTGCAAGGTCTGGCTGCCGCGAGTGCTGAGGTCGAGCAGGGTGCGGGCGGAGGGGTGATCCGGGAGGTAGCTGATCAGGTCGCGGGCGGTGCTGAGGTGGTCGCCGAGGTCATCGAGCAGGTCAACATCAATCAACTGCTGCCGCTCGCCGAGTGCGCCGATCTCGTGCAGGCGGTGGTCAGCGAGGTCGAGGTGCAGGCTGATGCGGCTCAGGTCGTTGGCGGTGAGGACCAGGCGCACCTGCTCCCCCCCACGCTTGACCGGGTAGAGGAAGTCGCCCGGTACGCTGCTGGCTGCCGCCGCCAGGGTGCCGTAGCTGAAGGCGGCCAGTAGCAGGCAGGTGACGGCTAGCCGCAGCAGGAGAGGCCGCCACCTGAAGGGGAGACGACTGCTGAGTGGCCGGGCCGTGGGCAGCTTCTCTGCGCGCAGGGAGGGGAGGATGCGGCGGTCGAGGCGGTCGCGGCGCAGGGGGCTGACCACTGGCTGCTGACTCTGGCTGACATCGCTTGCCAGCAGCAGCAGCGGGCGCAACTCGGCGGCGTGCTGGGGAAAGAGGGCAAGGCACTGCTCTACATCGGCGGCAGGATCGCGGAGGCAGTAATCCAATACTTCTTCAACGCTATAGGCTGTAAAGTCGGGGTTTGCCATGAACAGTGCGTCTCCTGGGCTACTGGCAGCGGGGTGATTCGCCAGCAATACGCCCTCTCTTGCAGTGATTATAACGTAAGATGAGCAAGAGAGGTATGGGTGGAAGGGCTTTTTTGCCCACGAAAGGGAGAGGAAGTTGACGCTGCTCCGCTCCTATGTCTATAATGCAGCCACGAGGCATAGCCGGGAGGTAGCAGTGGCAGACGAGCAAGCGGGCGAGAGCGCAGCAGAGCAGGAGGCAGGGCGGACAGATCGCCGCCGCCAGTTGGGGACGGAACTAACCAGCAGCATCGAGCGGGTACGCAGCATCAGCCGCCGTCTGCGCCTGGCGATCACCATGCTGCTACTGGTGCTGGTGGTCGGCACGCTCGGCTACATGGTGATCGAGGGCTGGGGGGCGGGTGACAGCCTCTATATGACGATCATCACGGTCACTACTGTTGGCTATGGCGAGACTCACACTCTGCATTGGGGCGGACGGGTCTTCACCGGTTTCCTGCTCTTTGGCGGGCTGGGGCTGCTGCTCTACGTGCTGTCGGCGGTGATCGAGGTGCTGATCGAGGCGCAGGTATCGGGGTTGGTGGGGAGGCGAAGGATGGAACGCGAGATTGAGCAGATGCACGACCACTTCATCATCTGTGGTTACGGGCGGATCGGGCAGACGGTAGCCGAGCAACTGCGGCAGGAAGGGCAGCAGATCGTCGTGCTGGACAGTAACGCCGAGGCGGCTGAACTTGCCCGCCTCCGTAAGCTGCCAGTGATCACGGGCGACGCGACCAGCGACGCGTTGTTGGTGCAGGCTGGTATCAAGCGCGCCCGCTGCCTGCTCTCTACGGCAGACAGCGATGCAACCAACCTGTTCATCATCGTCTCCGCCCGCGCCCTCAACAGCCGCACGCAGATCATTGCGCGCGTCAGCAGCTTCACCAACGCGGGCAAGCTGCGCCGGGCTGGGGCCAACCACGTGATTTCGCCCTACGAACTGGGTGGCTTGCGGATGGCGACGCTGGCGACCCGCCCTGCCGTTGCCAGCTACCTCGACACTCTCCTGCACGATGAGAGCAACGACTTCAACCTGGGCGAGGTGGGGGTCGTCGTGAGCGGGCGGCTGGGGGACTTGCTGGCACTGGTGGAGCAACGCCCGGCGGTGCTGGCGGTTCACAAGCCCGACAATGTGATCCCCAACCCCCCCACCGACACGCAAGTAGCAGCGGGCGACCGCCTGATCGTGGTCGGTACTAGCAGCCAGTTGCGGGCGTTGGACGAAGCCCTGGGTGACGGGCAGCACAGCAAGGGTGAGTGGCGACATACGCTGGAGTCAGGTGGCGCAGAGTGAGGATTGCGCTGACGATGCTACTCCCTAATATTGCTGAACCCGCCCTGAACCAGGAAGCTAATGCTGCCCCTGGCCGCGGCTGATGGTCAACAGCGGGATGATGATCGTCGCGGTCAGGGCAACGAGGAAGTGCAGCGGGTTGGCGACATCGGCGAAGCCTGGGGCTAGCACTGGCATCCCAGCAGGCAGCGATGCACCTGGACCAGCTATCAGGCTGTTGCCAATTGCGGCTAGCATTGCCAGTGCAACGAAGATCGACACTGCCACCACTGGCTTGAAGAAGCGGAGTAGAAAGTAGAATAGAACGCTGCCGATCAGGTTTGCTACCAGGCAGATGGCCGTGATGCTGAAGATGTTAAGCACACTGGCGTAGCGGTCGCCGCGATTAAGGATGTTTGTCAGGACTAGCAGGCCAATGTTAGCGAGTATTGCTGCTACCACGCCGCTGACCAATCCCGCAGACAAGAAGCGACCAATACCGTGATTGCTAGTTGTTCTACTTACCGTCTCCATCTATTGTCTCCCCTTCTGGCAAACTGTCAAAGGTGGCAACCTGGCACCCTGCCGCTGGGAACTCTAACTACCGCCCTTCGCGCCAAATGGCATCTGCACCTGGCCTGGGCAAGTGAGCTTGCCTGGCTTCTACTATAACACAAGCAGAACCTATGGGCAAGTTACAGCAGCCTTCAGTAGGCATTCAGGGTTGCATAGGAATCGGCTAGAAGATGATTGGAGAAGGGCAAGCTGGTAGATGGCGGCTTGCTATCTATAGCACCCTGGCGACCTCACGTTTGTAGTAGAGGGCGGAGCTGGCTTAGGGGGCGCAGGCTAGCAGCACCCCCGCGATGCGGTTGGCCTGGCCGCCAACAGGGAGGGCGTAGCTATCCACTGCGCCTTGCAGTTGGTAGTAAAGGTTGTTGCCGCAGAGGAGCAGGGTTTGCAGCTTGCTGCCAACTGGCAGGCTGGCGAGTGTGCGTTGCTGACCGTTGCTCTGCACCTGCTTGATGCTCACGCCGCCACCCTCGCGCCCACTATAGATCAGGCTACCATCAGCAGTCACACTGAAAACGGAGTCGGTGTCCGCCTGGGCAACAGCGGCAGCCTTGTCACTGATGAGGTCGTAGCGGAAGATTTGGGTGCCGTTCGCGTAGTAGATAGCCGAGCCATCGGCGGCGATGGTGATTGGGCCGGGGCTGCGGCTAACCTTCAGCAGTCGTCCGCTGCCTGCAAGGTCGTAGCGGTAGACGTTGCCAGTAGTCGAGCTAGCAAGGTAGTAACCCTGGCTGTCTGCTGCCCAGCCGAGTACCCGCAGGTCAGCCAGTGGGCTGATCGTCTGCATCTGCTTGCTGGCAAGGTCGTAGAGGACTATGCCGTAGCCATCGAGCAGCAGCCACTTGCCGTCGGGCGCAAAGCTGGCAGTGAGGGGGTTGGCTAGGCCGCTGTCAGCATTGATCAGCACGTCCAGGCTGGCATCAGGGACAGGGTACTGTTGCGTCTTGCCGTCGGCCAGGCTAACCACTTCGATGTACTTGGGTGCGCCGCGCACCAGGTAGGCGGCTTTGTTCGCCCCGGTTGCGGGCAGGCTCGCCATGTTAATCTTACTAGAGAGGGGATTGATCGGCTGGCCTGGGCCAACGCTGGCAATCAGGTAGCTGTTGCTACGCAGCGAGTCGGTCGTAGTCTCGCCCGGCTGGATGCTGGCGACAAGGGCGGCCCCAGCGACCGGCGTGGCGTAGAGCGGGGTGGTGGCCGTGCCAGTGAGCGACTCGCCAGTGTGAGCGGTGATCGTCGGGGCGAGTGGGGTGGGACTGGCGACCGCCGAGGCCGCAAAGCCAATAGCGGTACTTGCGCTGGGGCTGGCATAGGCATACGGCGGATCAACAAAGCTGTTGCGGCCCAGCAACGCGCTGAACAGGCCAGCGAAGCCAACCAACATCACCATAGCCGCAAGGCTCACTGCCCAGCCGGGGCCGTGGGGGTTAGCCCGCACCTCCATGTCCTGCCGCTTGGCCTCAACGTCGGCTATTGCCCGCAGAACCCCCGCCCGCACGCGGCTGGCAGCAGGCAGGTTGGGCAGGGCTGCGATCTGTTGGTCCAAGCTGCGGAAGGCTGCGAGGGTGGCAGAACAGGTGGGGCAGATAGGCAGGTGCTGCTGAAGGATGGCGGTGTCGGGGGCAGAGAGGCTGCGGCTCAGATAGTCACTGATCCGTTGCTGCATCGGCGCGCACTGCGGGTTAGCTGGCTGGTCGTTGCTCTTGGTCATTACTGTCCTCTAGTTATGAAGGGAGCGGGGCGACGCTAGTGGCGGCCAGGGTTGGCCTGCTGTTCGAACTGGGCTTCTTCGGTTTGTAGACGCGCAAACGCCTCTTGAAACGCCTTGCGGGCGCGAAAGAGGCGCGTTTTAATCGCTGCTTCGCTGCTATCGGTAATCTTTGCTACCTCAGCAATAGAGAACCCTTCATGAATGTTGAGCAGCAGCGCGCTGCGGTACTCTGGCGAGAGCATGGTCAACGCCTTATGTACCATCTCACCTTCGCCTGTGATCGCTGTTGGATCAATCACGCCCAACCCAACACCAGGATGACCTCCCCCAAAGTCAGACTGATGCCGAGCGGACGTGGCAGAAGAAGAAGAGAGAAAGGGTAGCAAGTTGGTTAGTGAAGTCCAGCTTACTACCTTGCGACGGCGCAGGGCATTGCGGGCCGTGTTCGTCGCAATTGTATAGAGCCATGCTACTACGTTGCTATCAGGGCGTAGTCGGTCGTAGGCCTGGTAGGCTCGGATGAAGGCATCCTGGGCCAAATCTTCAGCCTGCTCGCGGTCGCCAACGATACGGTAGATGTAGCTGGTAATCGCTTGCTGGTAGCGGGCAAAGAGGTCGTCGAAGCTGTCAAACCGCTCTAGTACCCGCGCTGGCTCACGATCCGTGTCGGTGTCGTTTGAGGCTGAGAGCGTCAGGTCGCCTTCTGTGGCTGCCAATGCTCTTACCTCCCCATCGTCATTGCTCATCTAATCGTCTCTATGATATATAAAACGCGAGGGTCGCCAAAGGTTACACCGATTGCAGCCAATTTTCGCCGATCTTGCAAAATCACTGGGGCGGCCCGCAATATAGGCGGTTTAGAGCTACTACCTGCTATTATAGCGGATGCAGATGCTCCCCACCACTAGCCTGCCAGGCCCAGTGCTGTTGCCTGATCGGGGCTGGGCTGGCATAGTAGGGCTAGCAGTGGGCCAAGTGCAGCCGACCAAACCCCCGCCAGCCTGAGCCGGTGGGGGTTGGGCTGCTGGGTTGGTTGGCGGCTACGGTGTTTCGGTCGGCGGCGGGGTGGGCATGACGACGGTTGGTGGCCGCTGGCTGGCTGGTTGGCCCACTGCCAACCTGGTCAGCGAGGCGGCCAGCTTGATCGCTTCTTCGCTAGTAACCGTGCCATAGTTGATCACGATCAGCGTACCGTCGAGGATCAGACTGAGTGTGTTTCCCCCCCCCACCAACAGGGTTGGCACGCCGCCGATGCTAACCTCCTGCCCTTCACTGAGATACAACCTCGCCAGCCTCCCAACTGCTGGCTGCTGGCTGACCACCAGACTGGAAAGATAACGGGCATCTTCAGCTTTACTACCGTCAGGGTAGTAGGTAAAGGTTAGCTGCTCAGCTGACGTTCCCAAGAGCTGAACCTGGTTGGGACTATACTGCACTTGGTAAAGGCGCATATTGTCGGGTAGGTAGCCTGGCAGGAAGCTAGTCAGGGGGGCGCGGTCAGCATCGGCAGCGGCTAGCCTGTAGCGGTCGCTGCCACTCGGCATCCGCTCGAAGCGCAAGTCGGTAAAGCTGGCTCGCGGTGGCAGGCTGTAGTTAAAGATCGCTGGGTCGAAGCTGGCATTGTAGCGGATGCGTGTCACCTGCCAGGTGCTGACAAGATCGCTCCCGCTATTGCTGGTTACCAGTTCAATCTTGAGCGGGAAGTAGGTTTCGCTGTCGATCCAGTAGCGTTCACGCAGGGTTGGCACCGGCCCCTGCTCGTCCCCACTCATACCGCCCAACCAACACTTGCCGAGCCGCTCACGCGGGGTGCGGCTAATCACATAGCTGCTGCGCCCGGCCACCACTGCACTACCCTGCAAGCTGGTAGTGTAGCATTCACTGCTAGCGAGGTGCGAATCACCGACCCAGCCCAGCAGGTAGCCCAGTGAATTGCGCTGCTGCTCCAACCGTCGTACTTGCACATTCTTGGCTGGGCTATAGACTTCGGTACTCCACAGGTCGGTGCCATCGGCGATCTCCAGGTAGCTAAGTTGGTTGCCATCGATCCCGCCGCCCCCCCCCTCGCTGCGCCAGCGGCTGGCGGCTTGGTAGGAGAGATGACCATGACGGTAAGCAAGCGGCGCGTAGTCATCGGTGCGGAAGGTGTTGACCTCGAAGTTAGCAAGACCGTCAGAGTTGGTGGCGGCTAGCCAGCGCGCCACAAGCTGCTCCGCGTCGGCGGGCGGGAGGGTAACGGTGTTCTGGCTGACAGGGGTGCTACCTGGCTGGACGAAGCGGCTAGCATCAAGCGGCTGGTTGTACTCAAGGCTCTCTACCAACCATTGGCGCACTATGCTCTCGTCGCGGTTGCGGTCTATCCGCTTGAGCGGCAGGTTGCTCTCCTTATCTACGTAGAAGCTCACTTTGGCCGCCAGCCGACCGCGACTGGGGCCGCATCTACTCAGGTCGATAGTCGCCTCGAACACCAACGCGCTGCGACCAAGCACCTGGTCATAGCCACGCCAACGGGGGGTAGAGTAGCAATCGGCCCGCCAATTGGTGCCGTAAGCAAAGAAATTGAGGTTGAGCAGGCGCAGATCAAGGGCAGCGGCCAGGTCGCTGCCGTCGCTGATCGTGGTGCTGCTGCCGCTCTGCACGCCATTGGTGCTGGTCACAACCTCGATGCGCCACTGGTTGGGCGCGGCATACCACAACCGCTGGCTGATGCTAGTACCAGGGTTGGTTTCCAGTGGGCTATAGGTCTGAGTCAAGACCAGCGTCCGCAGGTTGGCTGCTTTGTAGGCAATGCTAGCGTTGTAGATGTTCTGGTTGGGTTCGGGGGTCGGCTGATTGGCTGCTGCGCCTGTCGGTACAGGTAGCGGTGTACTGCTCGGCACTGGTATGACAGTATGGGTAGGCGAAGGTTCTTCATCGTCCTGGGGGGTGCCATTTGGCAATGGCAGGGTAACGGGGCTGAACAAGGCGGGGTTGATCGCCAGGTTGTACTGGATCGCGCTGACCGCGCGCACCTGTTGCAGGGTGCCGTCGCTGTTGAAACGCTCTACCTTGAGCGCAATGTAACTCTGCTGATCCACCCACACATGGGTAAGACTGGTTGCTGCGGCGGGGCAAAGCTGCTTGTTGTTCACTATCTCGATCACCCAGGTTGGGCGACCAGCAACCGTCTCGCTAGCCTGGAACTGGGGAGTAAGCCAGCAATCACCGTCCCCTGCTATAGAAGCGGCGAAGTTGACCCTGCTGAAGACACTGATAAACTCAGTACGGGGGCGGCTACCGTCATTGACCTCGCTGTAGCCACCAGCAGGCTGATCGCTGCTACTCTCGTACCGCCAGTAGTTGGGGGCAACGTACCAGAACTGCGCCTGGAGGTCGGGGGGTTGGGGGGGGCCACCCGGCGGCACCGGCAACCGCACGCTGTAGCTGATCGCCACGCTGGTCAGGCTGGGTGCATCGAAGGCGGCGTTGGCGCGGGTAAGTACCTCGCGGGCAGTGAGGGGGGTAACAGGCAGGCTGGCGGTGGGGGAGGGAGTCGCTTGCGGCGTGTGGCTGGGGCTGATCGCCTGGTTGGTAGCGGTAGCACTTGGCTGGCCGACTACGCTCGGTTGATTGCGGTTGTTGAGGTCGTAGGCGAAGAACAGACCGCCGCTGATGACCAGCAGCACGAGGGCGGCAGCAGCCAGCCGTGCTGGTAGGCTGGTAGGTTGGCTGGGGCGTAGGATTTGCATGGTATTGAGCCTCTCAAGTTGGGGACTGGGGGTGGCTGGCGGTTTGCTGCGCCCGGCCTCAGCCAGCAGCAGCGTGCGTAGTTGTTTGCGGAAGGCGGGGCTGGGGGTCGCGCCGGGCATCTCCTGCACCAGCAGGCTGGCAGCAGCGGCCCGCTGAGGGTCGAGGGCGGGTGGTGGGGCGGTGTCAGCATCCCCGCTCAAGGCCGCAAAGTACCGCTCAAGCAGGGCGGCCTGTTGTTCCTGGTTGTCCATCACTTGCCCTCCTCTGCCAGCACGATCTGGCGGATGCGTTCGACGGCGCGGTGGCGTAGCATCCGCACTGCCGGGCCAGATTTGCCGAGCGCAACTGCTATCTGCTCGCCGCTCCAGCCCGCGCACTGCAACTCGACCACGGTGCGCTGCTCATCCGGTAGGCTGGCTACGGCGGCGCGCACGCTCTGGCGGTCAGCCCGCGCCACCACCACGTCCTCCAGCGACGGGCCAGGGTCTGCCAGCAACTCGGCTTCGAACAACGCACCTGGTTGCCGCCTGCGCTGGCTGTTGAGTACCACATTGTGGGCGATCTGGAACAACCAGGCAGCGAACAACCCCTCGCGGTAGTCGCTGAGACCGACGAAGGCCTTGAGGAAGATTTCGCTGCTGGCATCCTCCGCCGCTTCCCGCGATTGCAGGCGCACGTAGCAGTAGGAGTAGATGCGGTCTAGGTAGCGTTCGTAGAGGGCAGTGAAGCTCGCGGGGTCGCTGCGGGCTGCTCGCACCAGGTCGCGGTCATCCACCTGAGCATACTCCAGGCTAGACGGCGCAGCCTTGCGTCGCCTCGTCAAGCCGAACAACCCAATCAGTGCAGTGGAGAAGTGCATAAACACCCCCTGTCAAGTTATGACTACTATCGCGGTAAGCCCAGCCCTGCCTGCTCGCCTTCACCAGTAAAGACACCGCAGCTGGGTAGATGTAACGAGTAAACTTGAGGGACTTCACACTTTGGCCTGATTATAGCAGAATGAGGGGGTTATTGCCCCGAAAGGGACACAAGAAGGAGCCGCCCATGCTATGGGCGGCTCTTGCTTGCTGGTTGCTGCCTGGTGCTTAGCGATGCAGGGCGGTGACGAGGGCGCGGTAGAGGACGACGCTGAGTTCAGCACGGGTGATTGCCTGGTTGGGGCCGAAGATGGCCGGGTTGCCAGGGTAGCCAGAGATTACGCCCTTATTCTGAGCGGTGCTGACCGCGCAGTAAGCCCAGTGGTTGGTTGGCACGTCGGGGAAGATTTGGCTGGGGCAATTGGCGGGGTAAGCCTTGACCTTCACCACGATCTTGACCAACTCGGCGCGGGTGATGCTCTTGCTGGGCAGGAAGCAAGGGCCTACTACCCCGCTGACCTGACAGGTGACGGCATCGTAGCCGTTGATTACGCTGGCAGTGCGCGCACTCTCGATGTAGCGGTAGGCCCAGTAGTTGGTTGGCACGTCACTGTAGCTGGGGGTGGCTGGGTTCAGCAGCGGTAGGCCGAAGGCTAGTACAATCATCTTGCTAAACTGAGCGCGGGTAGTATTGGCGTTAGGCTGGAACAGACCGCCAGGGAAGCCACCAATTATATTGTGGCCCACCAGATAGCTGATTTCGTTGTAGGCGAAGAAGTTAGCTGGCACATCGGGGAACACAGCCGCAGTGGGCGTGTTGGTCGGGCCACCAGGGGTGTTGGTCGGGCCTACTGGCGTGTTCGTTGCCACGGGTGTGTTAGTGGCGACAGGCGTGTTGGTCGAGCCGCCAGGGGTGTTGGTTGGGCCTACTGGCGTGTTCGTTGCCACGGGCGTGTTGGTTGGGCCGCCAGGGGTGTTGGTTGGGCCACCAGGGGTGTTCGTTGCCACGGGCGTGTTCGTTGCCACTGGCGGGTTGGTTGGGCCGCCAGGGGTGTTGGTTGGTCCACCAGGGGTGTTCGTTGCCACGGGCGT
>Ga0123339_10002285_pt1 | contig 12987 bp, 12 predicted proteins | sample lystaG_FD_89956 | JGI IMG/M metagenome (GOLD analysis project Ga0123339, IMG submission 89956) | Glacier valley bacterial and archeal communities from Borup Fiord, Nunavut, Canada, to study Microbial Dark Matter (Phase II) -... | ecosystem: Environmental > Aquatic > Freshwater > Ice > Glacier ... | reverse complement strand
GCCGACCCGTTCTGTGCCGCCTATTTCGACGACCCGTTCCCGACGCAGGCCGCATTGCGCGACGCCGGGCCGGCTGTGTGGCTGTCGCGCTACGGCGTTTGGGCCGTCGCGCGCCATGCCGAGGTGCGCGCGGTGTTCCTGGACTGGCAGACCTACTGCAGCCGCCGCGGCGTCGGCCTGAGTGACTTCGCGCGGGAGCCGCCGTGGCGCCCGCCCAGCCTGATGCTGGAGGCCGACCCGCCGCAGCACACCCGCGCCCGCACCGTGCTGTCCCGCGTGCTGTCCGCTGCCGCACTCCGCCGCCTGCACGACGGCTTCGCCGCCGCGGCGGAGGACCTGGTGACCCGGCTGCTGGATTTGCGCGAGTTCGACGCCATCCCGGCCGTCGCCGAGGCGTTTCCGCTGCAGGTGTTCCCCGACGCCATGGGCCTGCAGGCCGAGGGGCGGGAGAAGCTGCTGCCCTACGGCAACATGGTCTTCAACGTGTTCGGCCCGCGTAACGCACTGTTCACCGACGCCGTGCGCGACGCCGGGCCGCTGACGCACTGGATCGCCAGCGCCTGCCAGCGCGAGAACCTGGCCCCCGCCGGCTTCGGCGCCGACATACACGCCGCCGCCGACGCCGGGGAGCTGACGGCGGAGGAGGCGCCGCTCGTCGTGCGATCCCTGCTGACCGCCGGGGTGGACACGACCGTCAGCGGCATCGGCGCCGCGCTGCACTGCCTGGCCCGCAACCCGGCGCAATGGGCCATGCTGCACGCCGACCCCACCCTGGCCCGCGCCGCGTACGAGGAGGCGCTGCGGTTCGAGACGCCCGTGCAAACCTTCTTCCGCACCGTGAACGGCAGCGCCACCCTGGGCGGCATCCCCATGCAGGACGGCGACAAGGTGCTGATGCTGCTGCACGCCGCCAACCGGGACCCGCGCAAGTGGGACGACCCGGACATTTACGACATCACCCGCCGCACCGCCGGCCATGTCGGCTACGGCACCGGCATACACGTCTGTGTCGGCATGCTGCTGGCCCGGCTGGAAGGGGAGGCGCTGCTGCAAGCCATGGCCCGGCGCATCGCCACGCTGGAGATCACGGCCACCCCGGTCCGGCGGCACAACAACACCCTGCGCGCCCTCGGCAGCCTGCCGGTGCGGGCGACAGCGGCCTAACCACGGACGGGACCAGGCAGCCCGGCAATCTCCAGGATCAGCTTGCGGCGTATGGCGGCGCCGAACGCCTCGAAGTCGTCGGCCACGATCAGGAACGCGCCGGGACCGCCGATGACGGCGTCGCGATAATAAGGTTCCAGGTCCCGTCCGGGCTGCACGCCAAAGTTGGGCCGGTCGTTGACGATGGGCAGGCCGTTGATGGTGACGCCCTCGGCCACCAGCCGGTCGCGCTCCTGCTCGGCCGGCGGGCCGTTGTTGTTCGGCCCGTCGCCGGACACGTCCACCACGCGGCGCGTGCCTTCCCACGGGCAGTCGGCCAGGGTCCGGCGGCTGAACGACAGGGCGCCGGAGATGCTGGTCCAGGACACGCTCATGCGCGGGCTGCGCGCCAGCCGGCCGGACCAGGCCGCAGCGTCGGCGGCACTGGCGATGCGTGTCCAAGGGATCACAAGCTGCTGGTAAGTGATCCCGGCCCACTCGACGTAGGCCACGGCGATGGCGCCCACCATGCCGCCGGTGATGGCCGCCAGCACACGCGGGTCGATCATGGCGGCACGGTAGCCCTCCCGTTGCAGCCGGGCCTCCTCCTCGTCGATGGAGCGGGACACGTCCACCGCCATGACCAGTTGCAGATCGACCGCCTCCGCTGCTCGCGCCGGGGACCCAGGCAGCGCGAGCGCCCCGCCAGCCGCAAGAACCGTCCGCCGCCGCATCCCGCCCCCGTTCGCCTGCTCACGGCCTACGATGCGCGACCAACGTGCCTGCGTCCATCATCCGGATACGGGACAAAAAGAGGGCGCCAGGGAAGGGTTCTCCCTGGCGCCCGATACGTCGATCCCAGCCTCCGCCGCAGCCGCGTTGGAGGTGTCCCTACGGTCAGGCCCGCTGGACGTCCTCGGGCTGAGGGGCCACAGGGCGGTTCCGGTCGGCCATGAAGCCATCGAACTCCGCCTTGTCCCGGGCGCGCCGCAGGCGCTCCAGGTAGTCCACGAACTCCCGCTGCTCCTCCTCCAAGCGGCGGAGGGTCTCGGCGCGGTAGTCATCGAACGCCTTGTTGCCGCTGGGCTTGCCGGGGCCACCCTCGGCACGCAGGTTGAACCACTGGCCTGGCGTGCCCGCACGGCCCATCGCACCGTCAGCCCCGGCCTTCACCAACGTCTTCAGCCGCCCGGTCCAGGCCAGGTAGGCCAGGATCGCCAGGCCCACGGGCCAGAACATCCAGAAGCCAAGCACCGTGGCCAGGATCCAGGCCGGCCGTCCGAACTCGTCCATGCGCGTCAACATTGCAGCCTCCATTTGTAAGTGAGAGATACTTACACCACCCGGCCCCGTATCCAAGGGGGCAGGCGGCCTATCCGGCAGATAATTTTATGGCTTCGCCAGCCCGAGCGACTGCAGGTAGATCAGCAACCCGGCCTCCAGCAGGTCTTCCGGCGCCATGGGCAGGCGCTTGCGCCCTGGCCCGGCGGTGGCGAACAACGACGCGATGCCGTGCGTCAGGGACCAGATGTGCAGCGCGACCATCTGCGGCGGCGGTGCGCGGCCCCGGCCGGGCGGGGCGCTCGCACACGCGGCATCCGCGGCCCGGCGCAGCACGGCGAACGCGGCATCCGACGCCGTTTGCAGCCCGGTGTTGCCGGAAAGGTCCTGCAACCCCGGGTCGAACATGGCGGCGTAGGCGGCCGGGTCGCGCTGCGCGAAGGCGAGGTGGGCGCGCCCGCAGCGCTCGATGGCCGTCACCGGGTCGGGCCGCCCGGCCGCCCACGCTGCCTCCAGGTCGGCGGCCAGCCGCTCGAACCCGCGGCGCGCCACTTCGGCGATCAGGGCGTTGCGGTCGCGGAAATGGCGGTAGGGTGCGGCGGGGCTGACGCCCAGGGCACGGGCGATTTCGGCGATGGCGAGGCCGGCCAGGCCGCGCTGGGCGATCATGTCCAGCGCGGCCTGCACCATGGCCTCACGCAGGTTGCCGTGATGGTAGCTGCGCCGGCCAGGGGATTCCGTGCTCATCGGGGTCGTAGTTACCGGGCCGGGGCCGGGCTGTCGCGTCCTATGGACCGATCACGCAGAATTGGCTGTGATGCCGCGCCTCGCCGCGGTGCTGGTTGCCACCTGCACGCTATCGACTAACGATATCATGCTGGTTGAATTCACTCGGTGGCCCTGCGATCACGCTCGTATCGGTGAGTGAGCGGGAACGGCGGCAACCACGACTCCCGACGGATGACCCAGCTTTCATAAGTTGGCATGAGTTGGTCGGATGCGTCCAAGGCCCCAAGATATACCTCGATCTCGTCTGCGTGGCGGGCAAACACAGGTGAGCCGCAATGGGAGCAAAAATGCCGCCCGGCGTAGTCGTGAGTCTCCCCCTTGATTGTTACCGCACCCTTCGGAAATATTGCGGCAGCATAGAACAGCGCGCCATGATGCTTGCGGCACTCGAGGCAGTGGCAAATACCGACCCGGTGTGGGCGCCCAGATGCCACAAGCCGGATGCTCCCGCAGAGGCAACCCCCGGTGAACTGATCCATTTTCTGTCTCCTCGGCAGCAGGCTCCAAACGAGATCGTTCCACTGGCATGGAGCGCCGACAAGCCCGTGATGCACATCCATCGGCCGGGCTCACAGGGCGCCGGTCACCCCTGGTCGCGCACGTCGAGCCGGCGTTCGATCAGGCTTATGCGCGTGTCCAGGGCGTCGAGCCTGGTGTTTGCCGTGGCGGCGCGGACATACTGGCCCCCGAAGTCGGTCTCCATCTGCGACAGGCGGGGTCCCATGTGCGCCACGTCGGCAGCCAGCCTGTCCACCTTGCCCTCAAGCCGGTCGAAGCGGTCCCGTGTTTCTGTGCGCATGATCGACTGTTCATGCTGCATACGGTCGATACGATCTGCCAGGGCTTCCTGCCCGGCTTCGAGGCGGGCTAGGGCGGCCAGAATGGGATCTTCGCTCATGGATGGTTCCTATCGCGCTGGATAGATGGGGCTGCTCGACCCAATGATACAGACCGCTGCCTCTCGAGTCATTCGATCCATGCCCGCCCGCTACGCCGGCCGGCGGGGCGCCAGCACCGAGGCGGTCATCTCCTGCACCGCCTCGTCCCGCTGGTTCAGCGTCGTCGTCTTCAGCGTCAGCACCCCCCGGTCCGGGCGGGACGCCGAGGGGCGCTTGGACAGCACCTCGATCCGGGCGCGCAACGTGTCGCCGGGCCGCACCGGGCGGCGCCAGGCCACGCCGTCCACCTGCGCGCCCAGGGCGCCGCCGGGGAACTGGCCCATCATGGCCTCCAACTGCAGGCGCATCGTCACGCTGGCGGTGTGCCACCCGCTGGCGACCAGCTCGCCGAACATGCTGCTGCGCGCGGCGTCCTCGTCCACATGCTGCGGCTGCGGGTCGAACTCCTCGCCGAAGGCAATGATGCGCTCGCGCGTCATCACGTGCGGGCGGGACGTGGCGGATTGCCCGACCTCCATGTCCTCCCAATACAGCGCCGCCGCGTCCGTCATGCCGCATCCCCCTTGAACCACGCGCCGCCCGCAACGGCCCACGCGTTCACCACGCCCATCGCCAGCAGCCCAGCGCCCAGCGCCAGGAACACCGGCGTCAGCGCCCCCGTCAACCGCAGCGCCAGCCAGCCGCCGCCCACCGCAACCCCCATCCGCAGCACCGCCGCCGCCAGCGGCCACGCCAGCCGCCCCGCCCCCTGTAAGGCGAAGTACAGCGCCATCCCACCGCCAAAGAACCCAAAGAACGGCCCGACCGCGCGCAGGTAGTCGCTGCCAGCCGCCAGCATGGCCGGGTCCTGCCCGAAGAGGCCCAGCCACGCGCCGGGCCAGACGGCGCCGGCCAGCCCGATGGCCTCCGTCATCACGAACGCCACCGCCGCCCCCAGCCACGCCACGCGCAACGCCCGCGCGCGCTGCCCGGCACCCAGGTTGGTGCCCACCAGCGCCACCAGCGGCGCCCCCAGCCCGAACACCAGCGGCACCAGCAGGAACTCCAGCCGGGACCCGGCGCCATAGCCCGCGATGGCCGCCGGGCCGAACGCGCCGGCATAGGCCGTGGCCAGCGTGACCACCAGGTTGGTCTGCACCGTGACCAACGACGCCACCAGCCCCACCCGCAGGATCGCCCACAACGGCTCCCACCGCAGCCGGTGCAGCCGCAGCCGGATGCCCGCCCGCCCGCGGCACAGGTAGGCCAGCAGCAACGCCCCGCCGACCACGTAGTACAGCAGCAGCGCCACCCCGCCGCCCGCCACGCCCAGCGCCGGGAAGGGGCCCCAGCCGAAGATCAGGCACGGCGACAGCGGCACCAGCACCAGCGCGCCGCCGGTGATGACGACGGCGGGCGCCAGCATGTCCCCGGTGCCGCGGATGCAGCTCGCCAGGCCGTTGAACAGCCACAGAAGCACGGCGCCGCCGAACACCACGTTGGAATATTGCAGCGCCGCCGCGAGCGTCTCGCCGTCCCCGCCCATGGCGCGATACAGCGCCGGCCCCAGCAGCAGCCCGGTCGCGCAGAACAGCAGCCCCAGCACGGCACTGACCGCCAGCGCATGCAGCGCCAGCCCGTCCGCATCCGCCTGACGGCCTCCGCCCAGCGCGCGGGCGATAGCGGACGAGATGCCGCCACCCATCGCGCCCGCCGACATCATCTGCATCAGCATCACGCCCGGGAACACCAGCGCCATGCCCGCCAGCGCCGGCGTGCCGAGCCGGCCGACGAAGTGCGCCTCGATCAGCCCGGTCGAGGACTGCGCCAGCATCACCAGCACGTTCGGCCCGGCCAGGCGCAGCAGGGTTGGCAGCACCGGCGCCTGCAACGGGGCCAGGGTGCGCGCGCTGTGTGCAGGCCGGGTAGCCGTGGTGGACGTTGGGTGCATATGCACCTATCTTGCGGCGAAGGAGGAGCGATGTCGAGCCTGGAGTCCGTCCCGACCCTGTGCCACTGCCAGGCGCTGCGCCAGGCGGCCCGGCGTGTGTCGGCGCTGTATGACGCCGCGATGGCGCCCCTGGGCCTGCGCATCTCCCAGTACGCCATCCTGGCGCGGCTGCGTGCCGGGGGTCCGCGCGGCATCCAGGCGCTGGCGGCTGAGCTGGTGATGGACCGCACCACCCTGGGCCGCAACATCCGCCCGCTGGAGCGTGACGGCCTGCTGGCGGCCATCCCCGACCCAGCCGACCGGCGCGCACGCCTGCTGATGGTCACCCCGGCCGGCGCCGCCCTGGTCGCCCGCGCCATGCCGGCCTGGCAGGCCGCGCAGGCCGGATACGAGGCGCAGCTTGGCGCAACCAAGGCGGCAGCCTTGCGCACCGCCCTTGCAGGCGTTGTGGCCGTGCTACATAGGCCCCCGGAATAGTGCGGGCTGGCGGAACCCTGGTTGCCGGGTGGCGCTGTCGCACTGCGTCATCCACGCCGCTTGAGGGAACCAGCAACTTGCTCGACAGCATCCAAACGTCCAGGACCGCTTCCAGGATCGCCGAAGGCCTGCCGCACCCCTTGGGCGCCACCTGGGACGGCGTCGGCGTCAACTTCGCCCTGTTCTCCGCCAACGCGACCAAGGTGGAGCTGTGCCTGTTCGACCAGGATGGCACGACCGAGCTGGAACGCATCGAGCTGCCCGAGTACACCGACGAAGTCTGGCACGGCTACCTACCCGACGCCCGGCCCGGCACCGTCTATGGCTACCGCGTCCACGGCCCCTGGGCGCCGGAGGAGGGCCACCGCTTCAACCCGCACAAGCTGCTGCTGGACCCCTACGCCAAGGGCCATGTCGGCGAGCTGCGCTGGGGGCCGGAGGTGTTCGCCTATGTCATGGAATCCGGCGACGACCTGACGTTCGACGAGCGCGACAGCGCCGCCAACATGCCGAAGTGCGTCGTCATCGACCCGGCCTTCACCTGGATGCGCGACCGCCGCCCGGAGGTGCCGTGGGAGCAGACGATCTTCTACGAAACCCACGTCCGCGGCTTCACCAAGCTGCACCCGGCCGTTTCCGAGGACCTGCGCGGCACCTTCTCCGGCCTCGCGAACAAGGAGGTCGTCGATTGGATCAAGGGTCTTGGCATCACCAGCGTTGAGCTGCTGCCCGTCCACACCTTCATCAACGATGACAACCTGTTGAACAAGCACCTGACCAACTACTGGGGCTACAACAGCATCGGCTTCTTCGCACCCGACCCGCGCTACAGCAGCAAGCCGGCGTTCGCCCATGCCGAGTTCAAGGAGATGGTGGCGCACCTGCACGATGCCGGCCTCGAAGTCATCCTGGACGTGGTCTATAACCACACCGCCGAGGGCAACGAGCGTGGGCCGAGCCTGTCCTTCAAGGGTATCGACAACGCTAGCTACTACCGGCTGCTGCCGGACACTCCGCGCTACTACATCAACGACACCGGCACCGGGAACACCCTGAACCTCAGCAACGCCCGCGTGCTGCAGATGGTGACGGACAGCCTGCGCTATTGGGTGCAGGAGATGCACGTGGACGGCTTCCGCTTCGACCTCGGCACCATCCTGGCGCGGGAGCCGGGAGGCTTCAGCGAGGGCAGCGGCTTCCTCGACAGTTGCCGCCAGGACCCGGTGCTGAACAGCGTCAAGCTGGTGGCCGAACCCTGGGATTGCGGCCCTGGCGGCTACCAGGTCGGCCAGTTCCCGCCGGGCTGGGCGGAGTGGAACGACAAGTTCCGCGACGAGGTCCGCCGGTTCTGGAAGGGCGACGAAGGCATGGCCCCGGCCCTCGCCGCCCGCATGTCCGCCAGCGCCGACCTGTTCAACAAGCGCGGCCGCAAGCCGTGGAGCACGGTGAACTTCATCACCTCGCACGACGGCTACACCCTGCGGGACGCCGTCAGCTACAACGACAAGCACAATGACGCCAACGGCGAGGATGGGCGCGACGGGCACAACGCCAACTACAGTTGGAACCACGGCGCCGAAGGCGAGACGGACGACGCCGACATCAACGAGCGCCGCCGCCGCCACATGCGGAACCTGCTGGCCACCTTGTTCCTGTCCCAGGGCACGCCGATGCTGCTGGCCGGCGACGAGTTCGGCCGCACCCAGGGCGGCAACAACAACGCCTATTGCCAGGATAACGAGATCTCCTGGCTGGACTGGAGCATCCCGGACTGGGGCATGACCCAGGTGAAGCTGGTGCAGCGCCTGACCAAGCTGCGCCGCGACTACCCGATCCTGCGCCGCGGACGCTTCTTCACCGGCACGCCGATCAACGAGACCGACGTGAAGGACGTGACCTGGATCAACGCGTCCGGCCACGAGATGGAGGGGGACGACTGGGGTGACCCGGGCATGAAGTGCTTCGGCATGCTGATCGACGGCCGCGCCCAGGCCACCGGCATCCGCAAGCCCGGCAGCGACACCACCATGCTGATCGCCATGAACGCGCACCACGACATGGTCACGTTCACCCTGCCGGACTGCACCAACGGCCAGTCCTGGGAGCTGGTGTTCGACACCAACGTGCCGGACCGCGACGACGCCCAGCGGTTCGCCATCGGCGACACCTATGACGTGACCAGCCGCTCCCTGCTGCTGTTTGCCCTGCAGTCCAAATGACCCTGTCCATCGTGCACGGCGGCCCCACCCTGGCCGCCGTCACGGTGGACGCCTACAACGCCGAGCTGCGCGACGGGGAGGGCTTCATCGGCGACCGCGCCAGCAGCCGGGCCTTCAAGTCCTTGCTGGATGACATACGCGAGCGGCTAGCCGACGCCGGCCACGACCCGCTGGCGCAGGAAGGCGACGAGATCAGCAAGCCCGCGCTGGACAAGCTGCTGGCGGACGGGTCTCCGGAAGCGGCGGGCGTGGTCCACACTGCCATCGAGGAGTTCGCCCAGGAGTTCGCCACGGTCGTCCGACGCTTTCTCAAACTGAAGGAGTGGCGCGGCACCGAGCGGATCGTCGTCGGCGGTGGGCTGCGCGGTAGCCGGGTGGGAGAGCTTGCGGTCGGCCGCACGGCCGTGCTGCTGCATGCGGAAGGGATCAAGCTAGACCTGCAGCCGATCCGGCATGACCCGGATGAAGCCGGGCTGATCGGCGGCGCGCATCTGGCGCCAAGCTGGATCTTCGCCGGGCATGACAGCATCCTGGCTATGGATATCGGCGGCACCAACGTGCGTGTCGGCATCGTGGCGCTGAACCTGAAGCGTGCCGCCAACCTCTCGCGCGCCGCGGTGTCCCACAGCGAAGCCTGGCGTCACCGTGACGACGCGCCCACGCGGGACGAGGCCGTTGACCGCATCGCCGCAATGCTGAAGGCGATGGTCAAGCGCGCCGGCAAGGGCGGACTCGACCTCGCCCCCTTCATCGCCATCGGCTGCCCCGGCCTGATCGCCCCCGATGGCCGGATCGAGCGCGGCGGCCAGAACCTGCCCGGCAATTGGGAGCATGATAGCTTCAACCTGCCCGACCGCCTCCGTGCCGCCATCCCGCGCATCGGCAGCCATGAGACCCAGGTGGCCATGCACAACGACGCCGTGGTGCAGGGGCTGAGCCAGGTGCCGTTCATGCAGGACGTGGGGTTCTGGGGGGTCATGACCATCGGCACCGGCCTGGGCAATGCCCGCTTCACCAACCGGCGGGACGGGTAGCCGCCGGCCTTACTGCGGCGCTTGCCGGGAGGCAGTCTGCCGCGCGTGCCCAACCGTGCTGCTGCGTCCGTCAATGAACCCCGGGCCGGCCAGCAACACCCACATCACCCCGGCAAACCCCGCCGCCGCCGCCATGTGCGCCACCAGGCGGGCCACCGCCCGCACGGCAGCCACGGCCCGCGCGGCCTCATGCGGATGGACGAGGGGGGGAAGCTCCAGCCTGGACCATTGCGCCGTGCAAGAGTACATATTAGGAACACCTCTGTATGATGCGTTAACGAGTCACAGCGTTCACTATATGTTCCAATGCCAACGCCGGAGTCAAGGCACCATCGTCACCCCCGGCGGCAACAGTTCTTGCAGCCGGGCGGCAAGCTCCATCCCGCGCACCGGCTTTTGCACCAGCAGCACCCGCCCGCCCCCCACCTGGGCCACGGCGGCGTCCAGCTCCGGCCCGGCATGGCCGGTCAGCAACACCGCCGGCAGCCCCGGGCGCAGCCGTTGCGCGGCGCGGATCAGGGTCAGCCCGTCCATACCGGGCATCGAGAGATCGCTGACCAGCACATCGGGCATGTCGTCGCCGATGCGGTCCAGCGCCTCGCTCGCGCCGGGATAGGCGGACACCGCGCAGCCACGGGATGCCAGCGTGTCCGCCAGCACCTCCCGTATCTCGCCATCGTCATCGACCAGGGTGATCCGGGGCTTGCCTGCGCCCCGTGGGGCCGCCGCCGCAGGTGCGGCCGGGAACCATAGCTGCGCCGCCGTGCCCTGGCCCGGCGCGCTGTGCAGCACCATGGCGCCGCCCGACTGCTCGGCGAAGCCGCGCGCAACCGCAAGCCCCAGCCCCGTGCCGCGCCCGCGCGGCTTGGTCGTGAAGAAGGGTTCGGCCGCGTGGGCCAGGGTCTCCGGCCCCATCCCAGGCCCGGTGTCCGTCACATCGAGGCGTACATAGCGGCCCGGCGGCAGCGCCGCCGCGCTGCCGTCATCCAACGCCGCGGACAGCAGAATGGTGTTCGTGCCCGGGCCGGGCAGGCCGTCATCGCCCATCATGGCGTCGCGCGCATTTGTGGCCAGGTTGACCAGCACCGTCTCCAACTGGCCCTGGTCCGCCATCAGCGGCGGCAGGCCGGGCGCCGCCGAGGCCTTGATGCAGATGCCGCCCCCCAGCGTGCGGGCCAGCATCTCCCGCATATCCTCCAGCAACGGCCCGGCCTCGACCGGGCCGGGCTTCAGCGCCCCGCGGCGCGCAAAGCTGAGCAGCCGGCGCGTGACGGAGGCGCCGCGGTCCGCCGCGTCCACCACCAGCCCGGCCAGCCGGCGCACCGTGTCCGGGTCGTCCGGGCGGCGCTGGATCAGCCGGGCGCCCCCCGCTATGGCTTGCAGCACGTTGTTGAAGTCGTGCGCGACGCCGCCCGCCAACTGGCCCAATGCCTCCATGCGCTGGGATTGGCGCAATTCGTCCTCTGCCCGCGCGCGCTCCGCCAGGGCATCGGCCACGCGCTGCTCCAGCGTCACGTTCAGCGCATGCAGCGCCGCCTCCGCCGCCCGGCGGTGGCTGATGTCCTGCACGGCGGCGATCACGTGCAGCGGCCGGCCGTCGGCATCATGCGTGACAGACATGTGGCTGATCACCCACACGTCGGCCTCGTCCGGGCGGACGTAGCGCTTCTCGATCACGAACGGCTCGCCGGTGGCCAGCATGCGGGCATGGCCGGCCTTGTGCCGGGCCTGGTCCTCCGGGTGCGTCAGGTCCGCCATGCACATCGTCTGCAACATGGCGGGCTGCCGCCCGACCAGGGCGCAATAGCGGGCGTTGGCCAGCAGGTAGCGGCCGGCCAGGTCGGTCTGGCAGATGCCGACCGGAGCCTGGTTCAGCAGCGTGTCGAACCCCTCCTGCGCCGTGTGCAGCGCCGTCCTGGACCGGACCAGCGCCCGCCGCAGCCGCCATCCCCGCCGCGTGACGAGCCAGGCGGCCGGCAGCATGAGCGGCAGCAGGCGCATGGCCAACGGCAGCAACCGGCGCGCGTGCGGACGCTCGAACAGCCTGGGGGCGGATGCGACTTTGACCGTCATGCATGTGCAACGCAGGGAAAACGGATCGGGTGCAGAACCCCATCGTTAACTTGTACTGGCGTTATCCCGCCGGCTCCGCAGCTAGGCCCATGGCCGCCGCCAGCCGCTCCAGCCGGCGCTGGATGCCGTCGCCGGCGAACACGCCGCTGCCCTCGGCCAGGCGCAGCCCGATCCGGCCCGGCATGACGCGCAGGTTGGCGCCCGCCAGCAGCGCGGGCGTCCCGGCGGACAGGGTGTAGGCGAGGCGCAGCGCCGTCCCCAGCACCTCTGCCCGGGCGGCCGCAGCCGGGTCCAGCAGCACGCGGGCGGGGGCGAGGAAGGGGGCATCCAGCTCCGCCTCGTAACGCAGCGCCAGCGTCATCGCGAGGAAGGCGCGGTCCGGGTGGTCCAGCGCGATGCCGGGCTGGCGCAGCACGCGCAGAAAGGCTTGCTCGGCCCGGTAGTCCGGGTGGTCGTGGCTGCCGCCGTCCGACATCCAGCACGCGGCCTCCCGCAAGGTGGCGGCGGCCGGGTCCTCGTTTGGGAACAGGAGGGCGGTCCAGGCGACCAGGGCTGGGGGCAGACGGGTGTCGCGGCCGTATTGGGCGGCGATCTCGTAGCCGGCAGCCAGCACCGGGTTCTGTTCCCGCACCTCGGGCGGGACCTGCTGCATGAACCAGCCCTCGCGGATGCCGTTGGCGCTGAACACCACCCGGCGGGCGCCGGTCTGGCGCAGCAGGCGGCGCAGCACGACGGCGGCGAATGGCAGGTCGTCCATGCGGCGCCGGGGCGCGCCGGGCAGGCGTTCCAACACCCGGCGCGGAGTGGACAGCACCAGCGCGGCCAGGTCTCGCGCGGCGTCCCGGCCGATGGTGTAGTGGTGCACGATGGAAAGAGGGTAGCCCGCGCTCATCATGTGGATGCGCGCCAAGGCACGCCAGGCGCCGCCGACCAGGTACAGGTCGCGCTCCGCCCCTTCCGGTAGCCAGTCCACCGCGGCCAGGTCGGCATCGGCGATCAGGCGGGCACGGTCCAGGTCGGCCTCCGCCCGGTCCGACAGGCGTATCACGCCCAGGCCGAGGCTCGCGGAATGGCGCACTGCCCCGCCGGCGATCCGCACCAGCTCCAGGGACCCGCCGCCGATGTCGGCCACGATGCCGTCG
>Ga0123339_10002281_pt1 | contig 12993 bp, 8 predicted proteins | sample lystaG_FD_89956 | JGI IMG/M metagenome (GOLD analysis project Ga0123339, IMG submission 89956) | Glacier valley bacterial and archeal communities from Borup Fiord, Nunavut, Canada, to study Microbial Dark Matter (Phase II) -... | ecosystem: Environmental > Aquatic > Freshwater > Ice > Glacier ... | reverse complement strand
GTTCATGATGGCCGGTGCCTTTGGCTACCGCGTGCCAGAGACCGGCTGGAAGCCCGCAGGCTGGACGCCGCCACCGGCGCAAGTCAACAACACCATGATCACCCAAAAGCATGTGCACGTCAGCAAGGTGTGGGGCATTCCCCAGTTCTGGCTGATCTGGATGGTGCTGTGCATGAACGTGTCCGCTGGTATCGGCGTGATTGGTATGGCGTCTCCCATGCTGCAGGAAGTCTTTGGCGGCTCCCTGATTGGTGTGGCCAAAAAGTTTGGCGAGCTTGACAAAGGCCAGCTGGCTGCTATTGCAACGGTAGCAGCAGGCTTTACCGCGCTGCTGAGTTTGTTCAATATTGGTGGCCGCTTCTTCTGGGCCAGTTTGTCTGACAAGCTGGGCCGCAAGGTCACGTACATCGTGTTCTTTGTGCTGGGCGGTTTGATGTACGCCAGCGTCCCAGGCAGTGCTGGTGCAGGGTCTATTGTTCTGTTTGTCGGCGCGTTCTGCGTGATTTTGAGCATGTATGGCGGCGGCTTTGCCACGGTGCCAGCGTACCTGGCGGACCTGTTTGGTACGCAAATGGTCGGTGCTATTCATGGCCGGTTGCTGACCGCTTGGGCCACAGCCGGTGTGCTGGGCCCGGTAGTGGTGAACTACATGCGTGAATACCAGCTTGGCTTGGGCATTCCGCGCGAGCAGGTTTACAACCAGACCATGTACATCCTGGTCGGCATGCTAATAGTGGGTTTAATCTGCAATTTGCTGGTCAAACCGCTGGATGCCAAATGGTTCATGACCGATGCCGAGTTGGCCATTGAAAAGAAACTGGCGCACGAAAAAATGGCCGCCTCTGAAGTCGGCAGCAGCACAGACACCTCCACCGTTAGCCCAGCGCTGGTGGCGTTTGCCTGGGCTGCAGTGGGCATCCCGTTGGGGTGGGGTGTGTACCGCACGCTGCTGAGCGTGGCCAAATTTTTTGCCTGAAGCATTTTTTATTTAACGTGAAGACCCCATGAATCATCCTGCACCCCTGAATGAAATCAAAGCGGTGGCCATTGCCACGATGGACGATTTGCGCGAGCGTATCAAGCGCAAAAGCAAGCTGAAGGGGCGGCAGGCTGATGATGTGTCTCTGGACGAAGTACGTGCGCTGATTGGCTCAAAACCAGCAGAAGGTCACCGGCGGGATTTGCTGATCGAGCACCTGCACAAGCTGAATGACGCCTACCGTGGCCTGCACGACCGGCATATGGTGGCCTTGGCCAAAGAGATGAACATTCCGATGGCCGAGGTCTACGAGGTGGCGACTTTTTACCACCACTTTGAGGTGCTGCGCGGTGATGAGCAAGCCGCAGGTTTGACGGTGCGCGTGTGTGACGGCCTGGCCTGCGAGCTGGCCGGTGCGCATGACCTGCTCAAACGCTTGCCAGCCTTGCTGGGTACTTCTGACGTCAAAGTTATTGCTGCCCCCTGCATTGGCCGCTGTGAGCAAGCACCCGCTGCGGTGGTGCATCAGCGTCCTGTGCCATTTGCCACCCTTGAGACCATCATTTCAGTGGTAACTAGTGGTATAGCCCATGATTCATATGCGCTAGCAGCTACTAATTTTGTAGCATCCGAGTTTGCTGAAAAAAGTATTTCGTCCAGCTTGGCCGACGTGGGTGCGGGCTACACCAGCTACGAGATGTACCGCGCCGCAGGAGGCTACCAGCTGGCCGCCAGCATGACCAGCGATGCCGCCATAGAGACCGCGATCAAGGCCATGGAAGACTCCGGCCTGCGCGGCCTGGGCGGTGCGGGCTTTCCAGCCGGGCGCAAATGGCGCATCGTGAAGGGCCAACCTGCCCCCCGCATGTTGACGGTCAACATCGACGAAGGCGAGCCGGGCACGTTCAAAGACCGAACCTATCTGGAGCGCGACCCGCACCGCTTTTTAGAAGGCTTGCTGATTGCCGCGCAAGTAGTTGGCATTGATGCCTGCTATTTGTACTTGCGTGATGAATACCACGGCTGCCGTGAGATGCTGGAAAAAGAAATAGCCAAGCTTGTCGCCAACCCGCCATGCAAGTTACCGCACATTGAGCTGCGGCGCGGCGCAGGTGCCTACATTTGCGGCGAAGAGTCCGCCATGATTGAAAGCATTGAAGGCAACCGAGGCACACCGCGCATGCGGCCACCGTACATTGCAGAGGTGGGTTTGTTCGGCAAGCCAACGCTGGCGCACAACTTTGAAACGCTGTACTGGGTGCGCGACATTTTAGAAAAAGGGCCGCGATGGTTCTCAAGCTTTGGCCGCAATGGCCGCAAGGGTTTGAGGAGCTTTAGCGTCAGCGGTAGGGTAAAAAACCCGGGCGTTAAATTAGCGCCTGCTGGCATCACCGTGCAAGAGCTGGTTGACGAGTATTGCGGCGGCCTGGCGGATGGCCACAACTTTTACGCTTACCTGCCAGGCGGCGCATCGGGCGGCATTTTGCCTTCCAGTTTGAACAACATTCCGCTGGACTTTGACACGCTGCAGCCCTACGGTTGCTTTATCGGCTCGGCGGCGGTCATCATTCTTGGCCATACCGACAAAGCGCGCGATGCTGCGCTCAACGTGATGAAGTTTTTTGAGCACGAAAGCTGCGGCCAATGCACGCCGTGCCGTGTGGGCACTGCCAAAGCAGGCAAGCTGATGCAGGCCGATGTGTGGGACAGCGCCACGCTAGAAGACCTGGCGCAGGTGATGGGTGATGCGTCAATTTGCGGACTTGGGCAGGCTGCGCCGAATCCGATTCGCAGCATTCAAAAGTATTTTCCTGATGAGGTGTCTGAAGCCGCCTGGCTGGGCAAGCTGCCGCGACCGGGCGAGCCATTGGTCACTGAACATTCGATTCTTGGAGAAACCAAATGAACGCACCGACAAAGCTCATTGAAGTTTTGCCGCAAACGGTTGAATTCAAACTCGACGGCAACACCATTCACGCCTATGAAGGCGAAACCATCCTCAAAGCCGCCAAGCGTCACGGCATCGACATTCCGCACCTTTGCTACAAGGACGGCTACCGCGCCGACGGCAATTGCCGCGCCTGTGTGGTCGAGGTCAAAGGCGAGCGCGTTTTAGCCCCCAGCTGCTGCCGAAGTGCAACGGCGGGTATGGAAGTGCAGGCCAACAGCGAACGCGCCTTGAAAAGCCAGAAGATGGTGGTGGAGATGCTGCTGTCGGACATGCCGGATGTGGGTTACAAGTGGAATGACGCAGACGGCGAAAAGAAAAATACTGGCCAGCACGGTGAATTGAGCGACTGGGCCGACCAACTGAAAGTCGCCGTACGCCCCGAGCTAAAAGCCCTGCGCCGCGACCAACCCAAGGCCGACATCTCGCACCCTGCCATGGCCGTCAATCTGGACGCCTGCATTCAGTGCAACCGCTGCGTGCGCGCCTGCCGTGAAGAGCAAGTCAACGACGTGATTGGTTACGCCATGCGCGGTGCCCACAGCGAGATTGTGTTTGACCTGGACGACGCTATGGGCGACAGTACCTGCGTAGCCTGCGGCGAATGTGTGCAAGCCTGCCCCACTGGCGCGCTGATGCCCAAAACGCAAGTTGGCAGCCAGGTCGTCGACAAAAAAGTTGATTCGGTGTGCCCGTTTTGCGGCGTCGGTTGCCTGCTGACCTACAACGTGAAAGACAACGTGATCGTCAGCGTCGACGGCCGTGACGGCCCGGCCAACCACAGCCGTTTGTGCGTCAAAGGCCGCTTTGGTTTTGACTATGCTGCCAGCCCGCAGCGACTGACCCAACCCTTGATTCGCAAGGCTGGTGTTGCCAAAGACCCTGCCATGCTGGAAAAGCTCAACCGCAACAGTGCCGACTGGTCTGAGGTTTTCCGCGAAGCGACGTGGGAAGAAGCACTGAACGTCAGCGGTAACGCGCTTAAAAATCTGCGTGACAGCAAGGGCAAAAAATCACTCGCAGGCTTTGGCTCAGCCAAGGGCAGCAATGAAGAAGCCTATTTGTTCCAAAAGCTGGTACGTATCGGGTTTGGCAGCAACAACGTCGACCACTGCACCCGCTTGTGCCACGCGTCCAGCGTCGCCGCCTTACTTGAAGGTGTGGGCTCTGGTGCAGTCAGCAACCAGGTCAACGATGTTGAGCATTCTGATTTGATTTTTGTCATTGGCTCCAACCCGACCGCCAATCACCCGGTGGCCGCCACCTGGATGAAAAACGCCGCCAAGCGCGGTGCCAAAATTGTGTTGGCCGACCCGCGCATCACAGACATCGGCAAACACGCCTGGCGCACGCTGCAATTCAAAGCCGACACTGACGTCGCCATGCTCAATGCGCTCATTTACACCGTGATTGAAGAAGGCCTGGTAGATCGCGATTTTATTGCGCGGCGTGCTAGCAATTTTGAAGCGCTCAAAGAGAATGTGAAAGCATACAGCCCAGAGGCGATGGAACCGATTTGCGGCATACCCGCGCAAACGCTGCGCGAAGTCGCACGTGAATTTGCCAAAGCCAAAGGCGCGATGATTTTGTGGGGCATGGGCATCAGCCAGCATGTGCACGGCACCGACAACGCCCGCTGCCTGATTGCCCTCGTCACGGTGACGGGGCAAATCGGCAAACCAGGCTCTGGCTTGCACCCGCTGCGTGGGCAAAACAATGTGCAGGGCGCATCGGATGCTGGCTTGATCCCGATGATGTTCCCCAACTATCAGCGCGTCGACAACAAAGCCAATCACGACTGGTTTGAGAATTTCTGGAACGTCAAACTCGACGACAAGCCCGGTTACACCGTGGTGGAAATCATGCACAAAGCGCTGGCCGATGACAGCGACCCGCACAAGATTCGCGGCATGTATGTGATGGGCGAAAACCCCGCCATGAGCGACCCGGACTTGAACCACGCACGCCACGCCTTGGCCAGCCTGGAGCACTTGGTGGTGCAAGATATTTTCATGACCGAAACCGCCTGGCTGGCCGATGTGGTGCTGCCCGCCACTGCCTGGCCTGAGAAAACCGGCACGGTCAGCAATACCGACCGCATGGTGCAACTGGGCAAGCAGGCGATTGACCCACCGGGCGATGCCAAGCCTGATTTATGGATCATTCAGGAGTTAGCCAATCGCCTCGGTTGCGGCTGGGACTACCCAGGTGAGTATTCAGGCGTTGCAGCTGTGTATGACGAAATGCGCCGTGCCATGCATGCAGCTATTAGCGGCATCACCTGGGAGCGGCTGGAGCGCGAATCCAGCGTGACTTACCCGTGCCTGAGCGCCGAAGACCCCGGCGCGCCGACCGTGTTTATTGACACGTTCCCGACGGAAGATGGCCGCGTCAGATTAGTACCCGCAGACATCATTCCGGCCGATGAGCGGCCTGATGCTGACTTCCCGTTCGTACTCATCACCGGCCGCCAGCTGGAGCATTGGCACACCGGCAGCATGACGCGCCGTGCGACAGTGCTGGACGCGATTGAACCGATCGCCACCGCATCACTGTGCGGCGCTGATTTGCTGGAGATGGGGCTAAGTGCAGGGGACGTGATCACCATCCAGTCACGGCGCGGCGAAGTGGCCATTCACGTGCGCCGTGATGACGGCACGCCGCAAGGCGCAGTGTTTGTGCCGTTTGCTTACTATGAGGCCGCAGCTAATTTGATGACCAACGCCGCGCTCGATCCGTTCGGCAAAATCCCTGAATTCAAATACTGCGCTGTGGCGATTCGCCGGGGCGGCCACGTGGCTGAAATTTCTGGCTATGGTGCCAACGACTGAAGGCGTGCCTGACGTCCTGCCTTTTTTAAGTCAGGCCCAAGCGCCGCTGACGTGTGAGGTCACAGCGGTCAACGAGTTTGGCGATTACATCAGCGTCGCCATTCCCGCGGAGCGCGCACTGACGGTGTACGTTGACAAACGCGAACTCGTCACGCTGATGACGCTGGGTGCGCACCCCGAGCTGTTGGTGCTCGGTTATTTGCGTAACCAGCGCTTGGTAAAAAGCGCGGGTGACGTCGAGTCCATCACCGTTGATTGGGAAGTCGGCGCGGCAGCCGTCAAAACCCGGCATGGCATTGCCGACATCGAGGAAAAAACATCCAAGCGCGTGGTCACCACGGGCTGCGGGCAGGGCAGTGTGTTTGGCGGTTTGATGGACGAGGTGGATCAGATCGAGTTGCCATCAGATGCCTGCATTACCCAAAGCAAGCTTTATGCGCTGGTCAACAGCATTCGCCTGAAAGAAACGACTTATAAGTCTGCTGGTTCAGTTCATGCCTGCGCTTTGTTCGACACCACGGGCAGCGAGCCTGAGATGTTGTTATTTGTAGAAGATGTGGGTCGCCATAACGCTATTGATACGATAGCCGGGTGGATGTGGATCAATTCATCACAACTTGCCAGCAACGAGAAACAGGTGTTTTACACCACTGGCCGCCTGACCAGCGAGATGGTCATCAAGTCCGCCCAAATGGGCGTGCCCATCGTCGTTTCCCGCAGTGGCATCACCCAAATGGGCTATCAGGTGGCACAAACGGTTGGCCTGTGCGCCATAGGCCGCGCTACCAACAAGCGCTTTGTTTGTTACACCCATCCGCAGCGTTTGACGTTCGAGCCTGGCTTGGCCGCCTAGCCCTTGGGCGGTGAGGGGTTGGCGCTTTGCGCTAACCTAGCGCCATGAACACACTTTTCATCAAACTTGGCTGGCGCACATTGTGGCGCGATTTGCGCGCTGGCGAGCTTCGACTGCTCATCGTCGCCGTCACGCTAGCCGTTGCGGCACTCACGGCAGTTGGGTTTTTTGCAGACCGGCTTAAAGGTGGTTTACAGCGCGACGCACGGCAACTCCTTGGCGGTGATGCAGTGCTGCGCAGCGACGACATCACGCCGCCTGTCTTCATTGCCAAGGCCAAAGCGCTGGGATTGCAAGCAGCTAGCAGCATCAGCTTTCCGACCATGGCGCGGGCAACGGATGCTGACGGCGGCGCTACTAAATTAGCAGCATTTAAGGCCGTGCCTGCTGGCTACCCACTGCGCGGCAGCCTGCTGGTCAGCAGCACCACAGATGGCAAAGGCGAAAGCACGCGGGACATTCCAGCGCCTGGCACTGCTTGGGTTGACGCATCACTCCTCGATTCCCTGGGCCTGAAGATGGGGCAAACTTTACTCATGGGTGACGCCAGTTTTAAAGTCACCCGCGTGATCACGCAAGAGCCTGACCGGGGCGCGGGCTTCGTCAGCTTTTCACCACGCGCGATGATCAACACAGCCGATGTGGCGGCGACGAATTTGATTCAACCCGCCAGCCGCACCAACTACCGCTTTGCGGTGGCGGGCGACGACAAGGCAGTGGCTGAATACGTCACATGGGCCAACGCGGAGATTAAAAAGCCGTACGAAGCTTCCGGCATTCGCGGTGTGCGGCTTGAATCGCTGGAATCAGGCAGCCCCGAGATGAAGCAAACCCTTGACCGCGCTGAGAAGTTTTTAAACCTGGTGGCATTGCTGGCCGCGCTGCTTAGTGCCGTAGCCGTCGCCATCGTGGCGCGAGGCTTTGCCGCCAAGCATCTGGACGACTGCGCCATGCTGCGTGTGCTGGGCCAGCCCCAGCGCACCATTGCAGCGGCTTACGCGTTTGAGTTTGTGCTGGCCGGCCTGTTTGCCAGCGCGCTCGGTGTGGCGATTGGTTTTTCGGTGCATTACGGCTTTGTGCTGCTTCTGGCTGGCCTGGTTGAAACCGCGCTGCCCGCTGCCACACTGTGGCCTGTGGCCTTTGGCATGGGCATGGGCCTGACGTTGTTGCTGGCTTTTGGTTTGCCGCCTGTGTTGCAGTTGGCATCGGTGCCGCCACTTCGCGTCATTCGCCGCGATGTGGGTAATTTAAAACCTGCCTCCATTGCGGTGTTGGGCGTGGGCATGCTGGGCTTTGCGGCGCTGCTGGTGGCTGCCAGCAGTGATTTGAAACTGGGGCTGATTGCCGTGGGCGGCTTTGCGGGCGCTGTGCTGCTGTTTGCCGCTGCCAGCTATGCAGCCGTCAAGTTGTTAAGAGCCAGCGTGAACGAAGACGTGGCTCCACGTTGGCTTGTGCTCGCCACACGCCAGCTATCAGCCCGCCCAGCCTACGCGGTGGTACAAACCAGCGCACTGGCGGTTGGCTTGCTGGCGCTGATGCTCCTGGTCTTGCTGCGCACCGACCTGGTCGACAGCTGGCGTAAAGCCACACCGCCTGATGCGCCGAATCGTTTTGTCATCAATGTGCAGCCCGAACAAGGCGAGGCTTTCAAGAAAGCATTGACGGACGGCGGCGTAACCAAATACGACTGGTATCCGATGATTCGTGGCCGCCTCGTTGCGGTTAACAACAAGCCCATCACGCCAGATGATTTCACGGACGACCGCGCCAAACGCCTGGTAGACCGGGAGTTCAATTTGTCCAACGCCGCCCAGCAACCCGCCCACAACAAGACAGTGGCAGGCGTTTGGACGGTCGAAGAAAAAGGCGCCATCAGCGTGGAAGAAGGCATTGCCAAAACCCTGGGTTTAAAGCTCGGCGATGCCTTGAGCTTTGACATTGGCGGCCAGGTTAGCAGTGCCAAAATCACCAGTCTGCGCAAGGTCGATTGGGGCTCAATGCGGGTCAACTTTTTTGTCATGTATCCCGTGGCTAATGTGGCGGATGTGCCTGTGTCCTTCATCAGCGCTTTCAAAGCACCACCAGCCGCAGCAAAGGGCATTCAAAGTTTCGACAACACGTTGGTCAAGGCCTTCCCCAACATCACCAACATCGACACCACCAGCACCCTCGCTCAAGTGCAGCGCGTGCTCGACCAGGTTATTCGCGCAGTGGAGTTTTTATTCGGCTTCACCCTGGCTGCCGGGCTGGTGGTGCTGTTTGCGGCGATTACTGCTACTCGGGAAGAGCGCGCCAAAGAGTTCGCCATCATGCGGGCGGTGGGGGCCCGGGCATCGCTGCTGCGGCAGGTGCAGCGAGCCGAGCTGGCGGGCGTTGGCTTGCTGGCAGGCTTTTTGGCATCCGTCGTGGCGCTGGCGGTAGGTTGGGGCTTGGCCCGGTACGTGTTTGACTTTGCCTGGACAGGCTCATGGACAGTGCCGCTCTTCGGCAGCCTGGCCGGTGCCGCACTGGCCCTGGCGGCGGGCTGGTGGGGCTTGCGCTCAGTGCTCAACACGCCGGTGGTTGAGACACTGCGCAAGGCGCAATGAGCGCTCAATTCGCCTTCAAAAACTCACCCACCTCCAGCAAAATCAACTCATTGTCATCGGCCTTGTTCGGCTCGCGGCTGCTTGAAAACGGCAGGTTGTTGTCATTGCCCACCACGATGTGCGTGCTGTCCACCACATCGACGTTTTCAATCGTGAAAAACGGGAAGGTCAGCACGCCGTTTGTCAACGGTTTGCGGGCCAGCTTGGCCGGGTCGGCAATCGCCATCAGGTCGATGTAGCCGATTTTGCGAATCGTGCTGCCCACGTTGACATCGTTCAGTTCTACTTTGTAAACGCGCTTGAACTTGGCCAGGTCATGAAAGCAGTCGGTACGTTTTTGGCCTTCTGGGCAGGCTTTGTCGGCTGTGCCTTCGCCGTTGTCGCGCTCGATGATCAAACCTGTCGCTGCATCGATCATGTTGAAGTCGCCAATCGCGTGGCTGTTGGCCTCCAGCACGTACTTCCAGTGGCGACCTGTCCAGCTTTCGGTTTTGACGTCAAATTCCAGTACCCGCAAATAGTCTTTGCCGCCCAGATTTTCATTGGATTTGGTGGCCGAGTCATACAGCGCACCTTCCAGTAGCGCGTACAGCTTGCTGCCGTCTTTGGATGCGGCCATGCCCTCAAAGCCTTTGGAGCGCCGCACCTGAAAGTCCAGCGTGCCGCCCGGCGCGGCCGGTGTCGTCAGCGCGGGGTTATCTGGCGAGCGCACCACCTTGCCCTCAACCAGCGTGTCAAACACGCCCAGTACCTTGCCTTTCAAATCAGCTTTGATGAGGAAGGGACCAAACTCATCACCAATCCACAGCGCGCCGCCCGCAAATTGAAAGCTTTCAGTGTCAAAGTCGCTGCCCGTCAGGTAGCGCTTTTTGGTGCCTTCGTGAACGATGCGAAACGGCACCTTCTTGTCTGGGTCGTGTAAGAAAATCGTCTCCAGCTTTTTCATGCTGCCCGCCTTGAAGTCGATGGCGTAGCGGTTCAGGTACAGCATGGCGTCGGGGGAATTGACTTTGGAGCCAAAGCCGTTGTCCGTCAATATCCAGTAGCTGCCGTCTGGCATTTTCTTGATGCCTGAGTGGCCTTGCAAGGGCTGGCCCTTGAATGGCACCGACACACCGGTTGGCCTGCCAGCAGACGCCCCCTCGACGGTACCCAGTGCCTCCACCCGCTTGCCCGACGTGAATTTGCCACTGATCTGCAAATCAGCCGGTGCGTCTTGTGGCGCGGCCATAAACGATTTGGCAGGCATCACCACATGCCCGGCCAGCGTGGCGGGGAAGGCCGTTTGCGCATGCAGTGGCATGGCTGCCAGCGCGCTTGCTGTGCCTACTGCGGTCAGTAGCGTTAAAAAATAGGATGAAGACATGTGCGCATTCCCTTGTTGTTAAGAACTCCCATGATGCGCGTGCTGTGTGACGAAGGTATGACGATGTTGCAATCGCGTGAGGATCACGTTGCTATTTATTCAGTAGCTGCTCGTAAACGTTTTGATTGGTCTGCAGCCTGATTAGATAGTGAAAATCGACCGAAAATGGGTTGTAAATGCATTTTCAAGCAGCTGGCAGCTTGTAAAAACCCGTTTTGAAGTGTTTTTGACACATTTTCAAGTGCTAAAAGTGCCTGTAACCCAATAGATATATGCGCAAGCAGCTCTTAAATAAGTAGCAAATTTAACTTCATATCTAGTTTTGCGCCAGCAGCACCACCAGCGCGCCAGCTCCGCCGTGCGCGGGCCGGGCCTGCACAAAGGCCAGTACTTCCTGCTTTTGAATCAGCCAGCTTTGCACTTTGCCTTTGAGCACCGGCGTTTTGCCGGGTGAACCCAGGCCCTTGCCGTGCACCACGCGCACGCAGCGCCAGCCCATGCGGGCGGCGTCTTTGATGAAGTCAACCAGCGCCTCGCGTGCGTCTTCGCGCCGCAGGCCGTGCAGGTCCACCTGGCCTTGAATGGCCCAGCCGCCTTTGCGCAGTTTGCGGGTTACGTCAGTGCCGATGCCTGGGCGGCGATAGCTCAGGGCATCGTCGGTGTCCAGCAGCGTCTCTACGTCAAACTCGTCTGACAGGGCTTCGCGCATCACGGCTTGCTCGTCTAGCTGGTGCTGCACGGCAATCGGTGCGGCTTGTATCAAAGTCAAAGCTGCACGCTCGCCGGGACGGTGCTTGGGCGGCAGGGGTTTAACGATGCCGACGGCCAGTGCGAAGAATTCCTCTTCAGCTTTTGCTTTGGCCAACGCGGCTTTGCGTGCGACATCAAGCTCTTTGGCTTTTTTGATGCGCGCTTCCATTTCCGCCTTGACGGCTTTCAGGCCTTTCAAATCCTTGATGGCCGGCGCTTTCATGGTTTACATCAGCCCCAGCTCAGCCATCGACACGGCTTGGGTTGATGTCACGATGAAGTGGTCCAGCACCCTCACGTCGATCAGTGCCAGCGCCGCTTTCAGGGTTTGCGTGATGGCTTCGTCGGCGCGTGAGGCCTGGGCTGTGCCGCTAGGGTGGTTGTGGGCCAGCACCACGTTGGCGGCGTTCAGGGCCAAGGCGCGCACCACCACCTCGCGCGGGTAAACGCTGGTTTGCGTAAGCGTGCCTCTGAACATTTCTTCCAGCACGATCAGGCGGTGGGCTGAATCTAAAAACAGCACCGCAAAAATTTCGTGCTCACGGCTGCCTAATTGCAACTGCAAATAGTCGCGTATGGCTTGCGGGTTGCTGAAAACTGTTGTTTCTTGCAACTTGCTGGCCAGGGCGCGCCGCGCCAGTTCAAGCACCGCCACAATCTCGGCACGTTTGGCTGGCCCTAGCCCTTTGATTTTTTTGAGTGCCTCGGCTGGCGTGTTCAGCAGCCCAGCCACGCCACCAAAAGTGTCCACCAGCTCCTGGCCCATTTGCAGCGCATTTTTACCCGGCAGGCCGGTGCGCAGCAACAGCGCCAGCAGCTCGGCATCACTGAGCGCGCCGGGGCCGCGGGCCAGCAGTTTTTCGCGCGGGCGGGCGTCCAGGGGGAGGTCTTTAAGAAGCATAGATTTGGGCGCTGGCGAACTTTCTACAATAAGGGCAGTTTACAAACATCTACGTAGCCCTCGGGCGTGCCAGAAAAGTTTTATGCCCGTTCTTCAATCCATCGCTGTCCCTATCATTGAACCAGGCTCTTTTTTGACCCTGCATTACCGCATGGCCGGCCCTGATGGGGTGGACATCATCAATACCTTCGGCGGCAAACCTGCCACCCTCAGCCTGGGTACCGGGCAGTTGTCACCTGCGATTGAGCAGCATTTGCTGGGTTTGCACGAAGGCGCGCACTCCACGTTTGAACTGCCAGCCGGTGCCGCATTCGGCGAGCGCAATGCCGATTTGATGCAATGGGTAGCGCGCAAACTGCTCAATGAGCTGGGCGAGCCTGATGAGGTTTATAAGGTGGGTGATGTGGTGCAGTTTCCCACGCCCGACGGAGCAGGGCAGTATGCGGGCAGTGTGGTGCAAACCAAAGGGTCTGGCGATGCCGTGCAATTTGATTTCAACCATCCGCTGGCTGGACAGCCGGTGACTTTTGAAGTCAACATTATTGGAGTCTTGTGACAATGCTTCCCCAAGAAATCTTGCTGGCTGAGCCACGCGGCTTTTGCGCCGGCGTTGACCGCGCCATAGAAATTGTGGAACGTGCGCTGACGAAATTTGGCGCGCCCATTTATGTGCGCCACGAAATTGTTCACAACACCTATGTGGTCAATGACCTGAAACAAAAAGGTGCGATTTTTATTGAAGAGCTGGCCGATGTGCCGCCCGGTGCCACGCTGGTC
>Ga0123339_10002279_pt1 | contig 12999 bp, 10 predicted proteins | sample lystaG_FD_89956 | JGI IMG/M metagenome (GOLD analysis project Ga0123339, IMG submission 89956) | Glacier valley bacterial and archeal communities from Borup Fiord, Nunavut, Canada, to study Microbial Dark Matter (Phase II) -... | ecosystem: Environmental > Aquatic > Freshwater > Ice > Glacier ... | reverse complement strand
GTGCTGCCCTCGGCGGTGGGCGGCACGGCGGTGGCCTCGTTTATTTTGAACAAGGAAGGCATTACGCTGGGCAAATCCATGGCCTACGTCATGGTCACGGCCCTCATGGACAACCTGTACTACGTCATCATGGTGCCGCTGGTGGTAAGTATCGCGGGAGCGGGGCTCTACCCGCACGAGGCCATGCAGGGCGCGTTCATTGCCACGCTGCGGGTGGTGTTCGTGCTTAGCTACGTGGCCGTCACGGCCTACGCGGCGCTCATGCTGTATGCCATCTTCGTCAATCCGCGGTCGGTGCGGCGGCTGCTGGTGCGGCTGTTTTCGTGGCGGCTACTGCGGCGTGGGCAGCGCCGGGCCTACCAGCACGGCCAGGAAATGATGGACGCCTCCATTCAGCTGCGCGGCAACCCGGCCAGCTACTGGGTGCGCGCGGCGGCCAGCACCTTCTTCGTCTGGACGGCCCGCTACCTGGTTATCGGCTGTCTCATCGCCGCCTTCGTGCCGATGGGCATGGACACGTTCCTGTTTGTTTTCGCCCGCAACCTCACCTACAAAGTGCTGCTGCTGCTGGCCATCACGCCCGGCGGAGCGGGCATTGTGGAAGGTGCGTTTCCCACGTTTTTCGGCAAATTCATCGGCACGGCCACGCTCACCAGCTTCATGGTGCTACTCTACCGGGTGGTCACGTACTACCTGTACCTGGTGCTGGGCAGCGTGTTCCTGCCGCGCTGGGTGGCGCGGGTGTTTGTGAATAAGGGAGTTAAAAGGTAAAAGGCAGGCGTTAAGAAGCAGTCTATTTTTAACGCCTGCCTTTTACTTTTTGACTCATTTCCCGGCCGTGGGCCGCTGGTAAGTCTGCCAGAATTGCTGATGATAGTCAGTGTATTGCAACTGAAACAACTCGTGCCCAGCCGAGCGCGCGTCGATGGTTGGGGGTATCTTAACGCTCAGGGGCGGCAGGGGCGTGCCCGCTGGCAGCGGTGTAAAAAACAATTCACAGGAAGACTGTCGGTGAAAGGCCTTGCTTCCCAAAAAGTGACCGCTGTTCAGGCTTTGGCCCACGCTATGGCGCACGTAATAGCGGCCGTTGGCAGCCGGTGAATAATCCACTGCATGGTCGGTGCGGGCATCGTCGAATATGCCGGGGTATAACTTAGCAACCTGGCTTTTTCGCCCGTACACCTTTCGCGCCACGGCATTTCTGGTTATGGTATCGGTTTGCCACAAGGCCTCGTACCGGGTCACGGCATAGTTGTTTTGCTGTACCTGAATTCGGCCAGTATAACCAGCCGTCAGGTAAGAGCCCGTGCTGCGGTAATTGGCACGCTTGGCCGCGAAGCTGATGAGGTACATTGTCTCGCCACCGCGCGTGAGCACACTGTCCAGGTGCAATCGGAATTTGCCCAGCGTACTGGTTTTGAACAGGGGAGAAATCCGAACCGGGTCGGCCCCGGCCGAGAAGAAGGCATCTCCGCCGGTGAGCAGGCCGTAGGCATACCGGTTGCCCTTGGTCGCAGGGGCTTTCAGCAGCTGTAGTTCCCGCACCCGGTGCGTTTCGCTGGGTCCAAGGCCGAAACGTCCCCCGGCCCAATCGCGGTAGCCGGCTGGTTCCAGCACCTGGCTCACGTATTCGATGTCATAGGTCAGGGTGTCGAAGCTAAGCAGCCGGCGACGGGTGTACACTTCGGAGGTATAATCTTGCTGCTCATAGTTTTTAGGCAGCGCCGCTAACACTTTTTTCATAATCTTGCGCGGGTCGAGGCTTTCGCCCTGCACCTGCACCCCTTGCAGCTCGTAAGCCGCCGGCACCAGCCGCACCGTGAGCAGCGCACCGCCCGTGTCCGGCCGCGCGCTCGTGGTGGCATAGCCCACGCTGCTGATTTGCACCATGTCCGGCCCCGTGCTCGCCAGCGCAAAGCGCCCTTCGCCATCGGCCACCATGCCCACCCCCTGGCCCGGCACCGATACCGAGGCGTAGGGCACCGGGCGGCCGGTTTTCTTATCCAGCACTACGCCACGTACGGCGGCTCCGGCGGCACCCGCCCCCGCCGTGCCTACGCGCGGGCGAATGGCAACGGGGTTGAGCACGTTGGGCGCGGTGCGGCCCGACTGGACCAAATCGGCGGCAGCCATCGGCCCGGTCGGGCCGGGTTGGCCGCCGTGGGGCGGGTTCACACTCCGCAAAAACAAAAACCCGTCCACCGCCTCGCTCCACGGCCCGGTTAGGGGCTTGTATTCGAAGGCGTAGGTGGTCAGAATCCGGCCGGGCGCATCGTGCTTCAGGCTCACGAAAGCATAGTCGGCGGACTGGGCCAGCAACTCGGCTTCGAGCGAGCCAGCGGCCGGCGCGGGCACCGGCTTGGGTTCCTGAAACATGAACCCGTACATCCCGCTGCCGCCCAGCGTACCCAGAATGTACACCTGTTCGGGCCCGAGGGCGGCCTTCACGGCGCGGCCCATGGGCCGGTAGGCCTGTATTTCGGCATTCTCGAAGTGGTCGGTGCGGTTGACCAGGTGGGGCAAGGCGGCCCAACACACCACTTTTTCCTGCGGGTGCTGCTTCAGGTACCACAGCAGGTTATCGGCCATTTGGGCATCGCGCGGGTTGCTGTCCTTGGCTTTGAAATCCTGCTCCGTTTTCGCACCGGGGTCGTTGATGGCGTAGTTGCGGGCCTGGGCCAGCAGGCTGCGCAGGTTCTGTTGCCAAAACGTGGCTTCAGCACGCCGCTTGGCGTCGGGGCTGGCGGCTATTTTATCCACCAAGCGCGCGGCTTTGGCTAATTCTTTTTCAAACTCGGGCAGCGTGGTCGTTGGCAGAAAGCTAAAATGCTCGCCCATGAAGCTGATGACCTGTTCGAGATAGTCGTAGTTGATGAGCGCAGCGGCAATCTTCTGCGGAGCTAAAAAAGTCTCCAGCTCATCCACCAAATCACCGCTGTATTCTCCAGTAAGCTGGGGGTCGAAGCCGGCCACGCGCAGCCCACCTTTGCCAATGAGCGGCAGCACGGCCTGGAATTCCTGCGCGCCGGCCCAGACAGGAAACACGCTGTTGGCCAGCACTTCCTGGGCCGATTTGCCGGCGTCCAGTTCCTGCTGGGCCTTGTGCAAGTCGTAAAACCCGCTCTCAAACGCCAGCGTCGTGAAGCCCATCTGCTCGCGCAGGAAGCGCAGGAGCCGGATTTTGGCTTCGAACACGTTGCCCTCGCCGTGGCTGGGCTCGCCCAGCATCACCACCCGGGCCGGCCCAATTTCGGCCCTCAAAAATTCTAAATCCCGAAAGTCCGCGTCGGTCGGGTTGATGCTGCGCACTGCGTGGGTGGGCAGGGGAGCGGGGGGCTGAGCGCGGGCAAACGCCCCCATGAGCAGCAGCGCCCCGGCAAGGGCCCCGGCTTTGAAACCAATAAGCATCAGCAGCAGAAAAAAAGAGGAGCGGCCGCGTCGGACGGCCGGTAAGAGGACTGCAAGTTAGCCGCGATTTCTAACCACGGCCGGCCAGCTCACAACCGCCCACAACAAAAAAGCCCCGAACCAAGACGGTTCGGAGCTTTCCAGCCAATATACTGCGTGCAATTACTCGGCTTCAAGCATCAGCGCGGCCCCGTCCTTCGACTTCAGCGTGAGCTTCTTATCGGTAAGGGTTTCCACGGCGAAGGTGTTGCTGGTGGTCGCGCCATCGGGCGTCATGGTGACGGTTTTGCCGGCCTGGTCGAACGTGTACTTGCCCGATACAGCCCCGCTGGTCCCGGTCATGTTGTAAGTGCCATTGGCGAAAATGCGCAACTCTTCCTGCTTCTGGGCATCGGTCTGCTTCACTTTGTCGCCGGCGGTATCGGTTTCCTTGGCGGTTTTCCAGACTTTACTGTCGGTACCGTACAGCATGTTCACGCCTTCTACCTTGCCTTTGTCGTTGCCGCAGGACGAGGCAAATAGGGTCAGCAACACCAACAAGCTGGCGAAATAGCGGAGCGAAAAAAGGGACTGGGATTTCATGAGTGGTGATGAAATTGGTGAAAGAAGAAAAACAAACGTGCGCGGCTGCGAACTCGTCGGCTTACGGCACAGGCGCAAAAGGGTTTAACACGAAACCTACCTGTCGCTTGCGCGTATAGTAATCCGGTTGGCCCGCTTGGCGGTGCTTCCAACCCAATCCATCCCTCACTTAATTCAACCAAACTAATGGGACTACTCGATTTTATCAGCGACAAAGGCGAACAAAAGCCGGTTGAGCCTGCGGCTGGTGGCACCGATTTTTTCGGCAATGCCAAACCAGAAACTGCCGGAAACTCGTACACCGTAGTGAGCGGTGATTCCCTCTCCAAAATTGCCAAAAACCACTACGACGACGCCGCTAAGTGGCACCAGATATACGACGCCAACAAGGCGCTCATCGGCGACAACCCCGACCACATTGAAGTGGGGCAGGTGTTGACCATACCTAGTCTCTAGGTACTTTTTTGCAGAAAAAAGGTGAGAAAAGCCACTTCGTTTCGGGGTGGCTTTTTTGCGTGTTAGGCATGGGTAGGCATAAATGCCGAAAAGGTCATTATGCTGCGCTTGTTGAATAATATCTACCGCGCAAGCAAATAATTACTACCACACGCGAGGTGCTTCAACGACGCGGACGCCAGATGAGCATGACGTTTTGGACGGTTTTAGATTAACCAACAAAAATATTTCCTTCCCGATACTTGTTCATAAAAAAAATTCTCCCGTACATTTGTCTTACCAACCCGGTACTCCTCGCTGAAGGTGAGTAGTTTTTACGTTTTATACAGAAGTGGCGAGAGAATAGGCTCCGTGACCCACTGGCAACCTTCGACCAACGAAAGGTGCCAATTCCTACCCACTAGCGGCCTTAGGCTCGGTGGGGCAGATGATTCGAGTGCCATGGAAAATTCTTCTCGCTCCGCTTTTTTCAACCCGAATGCTCCGGCTGCCTTGCTCGCCGTGGTTTCGGGTTTTGCTGTTTCGGCCCCTCGCGGCCGCAACCAAGTCGCTTGCCGCGCCCGAATGCGAATGTGCTGTTGCTGCCCGTGTTGTTGCTAAGTTGATTTCGGCTTAGTCCCCCCTCTCTTTTTCTTCTTCGTGGGAATGCCGTTGCGTTCGGACGTGCCAATTGGCTGCGCCGGCTGATTGGCCAAAACGCCCCTGCTTGCAGCCGGCCCGTTGCGTACCGCCCCAAGCACGTTGGCCTTGACGGACAGGCCCTAACGGAAAAAATTCTTTTTTTACTCCTCTTTGTATGCCTACGCTCATCGCTCCTGCGTCCATTCAACCCGAACTGGCTGCTACTGCCCAACACCTAGCCAGTGTGCTGCCCGCTGCCGCCAGCCAAATCATAGATACCGGCATTGCGGCCGTACACGCGGCTGGCCTTGTTCAGCACAGCCTCCAAACCGGCCAAGTTGCGCCAGATTTTATCCTCCCCAACGCCAGTGGCCAGCGGGTTTCGCTCGCCAGCCTGCGGGCAACTGGGCCCGTTGTGCTGATATTTTACCGGGGCAACTGGTGCCCGTATTGCAACGTGCAGTTGCGGGCCTACAACCAGGCGTTGGCCCATTTTACCGCTATTAACGCCACGATGGTGGCCATTTCGCCCCAAACACCGGACCTAACCAGTCTCACGGCGGAGGAAAAAAACCTGCAATTCCCAGTGCTCAGCGATACTGGCAATGCCGTGGCCAAGCAATACGGACTGGCCTACCAGGTGGGCGATGCCGTGTACCATACCCTGCACGGCGTGGGCATCGACCTGGCCGTGATCAACGGCGACGACAGTGGCGAATTGCCCCTGACGAGCACCTTCGTTATTGCCCAAGACGGCACCATTGCCTGGGCCGCTACCGGGGCCAACTTCAAGGAGCGTCCTGACCCGGCCGTACTGCTCGATGCATTAGCCCGGCTGTAGCCCTGATTCAAATCCGAAACATTCATTTCTTCACTGCTTCACGCTTAAAACCTCAACACCATGTCCGCTCAGCCCCAACACTTCGAAACCCTCCAACTCCACGCCGGCCAGCAGCCCGACCCCACCACCGGTGCCCGCGCCGTGCCCCTGTACCAGACCACCAGCTACGTTTTCAAAAACGCTGAGCATGGGGCCAACCTGTTTGCCCTGAAGGAGTTCGGCAACATCTACACCCGCCTGATGAACCCCACCACCGACGTGTTTGAGCAGCGCGTGGCGGCGCTGGAAGGCGGCGTGGCTGCCCTGGCCACGGGCTCGGGGCAGGCGGCGCAATTTATTGCCCTGAACAACATTCTGCAAGCCGGCGACAACTTCGTGAGCACGGCCTACCTCTACGGCGGCACCTACAACCAGTTTAAGGTGGCGTTTAAGCGCTTGGGCATTGAGGCCCGCTTCGCGGATGGCGACAACCCGGCCAGCTTTGAGGCGCTGATTGACGACAAGACCAAGGCCATTTACCTGGAAACCATTGGCAACCCCAGCTTTAGCATTCCGGATTTTGAGGCCATCGCGGCTATTGCCGAGCGGCACGATTTGCCGCTGGTGGTGGACAACACGTTTGGCGCGGGCGGCTACTTGTTCCGGCCCCTGGAGCACGGCGCGCACATCGTGGTGGAATCGGCCACGAAGTGGATTGGCGGCCACGGCACCAGCGTGGGCGGCGTGATTGTGGACGGCGGCAAATACGACTTTGGCAACGGCAAATTCCCGCAATTTTCTGAGCCCAGCGAGGGCTACCACGGGCTGGTGTTTAGCGACGTATTTGGCAAGGGCGGGCCGTTTGGCAACATCGCCTTCATCATCCGGGCGCGGGTCGAAGGGCTGCGCGATTTTGGCCCGGCCATCAGCCCGTTCAACTCCTGGCAGCTGCTCATCGGCCTCGAAACCCTGAGCCTGCGCGTAGACCGCACGGTGGAAAACACCCTAAAAATCGCCACCTGGCTGGAGCAGCACCCGCAGGTGGAAAGCGTGAACTACCCCGGCCTGGCCAGCAGCCCCTACCACGCCATCGCCTCAAAATACCTGAAGCGCGGCTTCGGCGGCGTGCTCAGCTTCCGGGTGAAGGGCACCAAAGAAACGGCCACGCAATTCATTGACAGCCTCAAGCTCATCAGCCACCTGGCCAACGTGGGCGACGCCAAGACGCTCATCATCCAGCCCTCGGCCACCACGCACCAGCAACTGAGCGAGGCCGAGCAGCTGGTCGCGGGCGTCACACCTACGTCGCTACGCCTGTCGGTGGGCATCGAGCATTTCGAGGACATCAAAGCCGACTTGCAGCTGGCGTTCGATGCCATTGGCAACACGGCTTCGCTGCCTTCTGACGGCAACGAAGTGCAAGAACCCGAACTGGAGCACGCCCAACCGCTGGAGGTGTAACTGAATTTCTCGCGGAGGTGCGCAGAGGTCTTTGCGAAGGTCGGTACACTGCGGACCTCTGCGGAAACCTCTGCGCACCTCCGCGAGAAATAACGCTAGAACAACTATGAAAGACCACCTTTTTCACCTCCCCAACCTGACGTTGGAAAGCGGGGAAACCCTTGCGGGGGGCCACGTGGCCTACCAAACCTGGGGGCAGCTCAACGAAGACCGCGACAATGTGGTGTGGGTGTGCCACGCCCTCACGGCCAATACCAACGTGCTGGCCTGGTGGCCGGGCCTGGTGGGGCCGGGCTGCTACTACGACCCCGCCGAGTGGTTTATCGTGTGCGCCAACGTGTTGGGCTCGTGCTACGGCAGCACCGGGCCGCTCGACGCCGACCCGGCCACCGGCCAAGCACGCTTTCAGCATTTCCCCCTGCTTACCATTCGCGACCTGGTGACGGCCCACGAAGCCCTGCGCCAAGAGCTGGGCCTGACGGATATTAACACGCTCATTGGCGGCTCGCTGGGGGGGCAACAAGCCCTGGAGTGGGCCGTGCTCCGGCCCGATTTATTTGACCATCTGGTGGTTATTGCCACCAATGCCCGGCATTCGGCCTGGGGCATTGCCTTCAACGAAGCGCAGCGGCTGGCCATTGAGGCCGACCCCACCTACGCTGCCGGCCAGCCTGGCGGGGGCGACGACGGCCTGCGCGCCGCCCGGGCCATTGCCTTGCTCAGCTACCGCAGCTACCCGGCCTACGCCGAAACCCAGACCGATGCCGACGACGACGCCTTGCTGCGCGAGCACCGCGCCAGTACCTATCAGCGCTACCAGGGCAACAAGCTGGTGGCCCGCTTCGATGCCTACAGCTACGTGGCCCTGAGCCGCAGCATGGACACCCACCACCTCGGCCGCGGCCGGGGCGGGGTGCCGGCGGCGCTGGCCCGCATCGGGGCGCGCACGCTGGTGCTGGGCATTACTTCCGATATCCTGTTTCCGCTCAGCGAGCAGCGGGAATTGGCCGCCCATATTCCGGGGGCCATGTATGCCGAGCTGGATTCGCGGTTCGGGCACGATGGTTTCCTGCTGGAAACGGCGGCCATCACGCACTTTCTAGAGCTGTTCTACGCGCCCACATTCGTGCATTGATTTCTTCTTTTTTCTTGCCTAGATCTTGGTCCTAAACCGGACCATTCTGCTACCTTTTTGCCTATTCCAATGAACTCAAGTCCTAGATTTCGTCCCTCTTCCACTAGCTCCTTCGGGTTGTACAGCGCCCTGCTGCTCTTGCTGTTGGTGGTGGCCAGCTGTAGCGGCAGCGGCAACGAAGCCACTACGGCGCCCCCCGAAACTGTGCGGCTGGACTATGCCTATTACAACCCGCTCAGCCTGGTACTCAAGCAGCAGGGCTGGCTGGAGAAGGACCTGGCCAAGCAAAATATCAAGGTAGAATGGGTGCTTAGCCAGGGCAGCAACAAGGCCCTGGAATTTCTCAACGGCGGCAGCATTGACTTTGGGTCCACGGCCGGAGCGGCGGCCCTCATCGGCCGGGCCAATGGCAACCCGCTGAAGGCGATTTATATTTTTTCGAAACCGGAGTGGACGGCGCTGGTCACGGGCAAGAATTCCTCCATTAAGTCGGTGGCGGATTTGAAGGGTAAGCGCGTGGCTGCCACCCGCGGCACCGACCCGTACATTTTCCTACTGCGCGCCCTGGACCAGGCCGGACTGAGTGAGAAAGACATCGAGCTGATTCCGCTGCAACACCCGGATGGCCGCGCCGCCTTAGAAAAAGGCGACGTGGATGCCTGGGCCGGCCTCGACCCGCACATGGCCAAGGCCGAGCTGGAATCGGGCGCGCAGCTGTTCTACCGCAACGCGGATTTCAACAGCTACGGCGTGCTGAACGTGCGGGCTGAATTCGCCCAGCAGCACCCCGCGTTGGTCGACCGCGTGCTGGCCAGCTACGAGCAGGCCCGGCAGTGGGCCTTGGCGCACCCCACGGAGCTGAAGCAGACCTTGGCTACCGAAGCCAAACTCAGTGAGGCCGTGGCCGCCAAGCAGCTGGAGCGCACCGATTTCTCTAACATCAGCTTCGGCGCGCCGCAGATTGCCACCATCACCGCCGCCGGCGATGTGCTGAAGAAAAGCGGCACAATCGACAAGGACGTTGACGTGAACAAAACAGTTAAAGACCTGATTGATACGTCTTTTGCTAGCAAGCTACCGAACCAGAAAGACGTTACCGCCACCCGGTAAGGCCGCGCCGTGGCGCGGCCTTGCTCAAACTTTCTTCTACTGAATGGCTGAAACCACCTCCCTATTTGCCCCCGCGACGCGGCCGGCACCTACGGCCGCCCCCACGGCGAACGTGCCGGCGCAATCCGCTGCCACTCCGCGCAACTGGAGCTGGCTGATGGGCGCACTGTTGCCCGTGCTGCTGCTACTGCTGTGGGAAGCGCTGGCCCGAGCCGGCGTGCTCCGCGCCAACCTGCTGCCCGCACCCTCGAAGGTGCTGGCGACCATTTGGGCGCTGGCGCGCACGGGCGAGTTGTGGGGCCACATCGGCATTACGCTGGCGCGGGTGGGCGCGGGCTTTGTGCTGGGCGGGGCGCTGGCCACGATGCTGGGCGCGGCCACGGGCTACTCGCGCCGGCTGTTCCAGCTGCTCGACCCGCTTTTGCAAGGCGTGCGCAACATTCCGTCGCTGGCTTGGGTGCCGCTGTTCATTCTTTGGATGGGCATTTATGAAACCTCAAAAGTGGTACTGATTGCCGTGGGCGTGTTTTTTCCAGTATACCTGAACCTGATGAACGGCGTGCAGGGCGTCGACCGCAAGTTGGTGGAGGTGGGGCGCGTGTACCGGCTTTCAGGCGGGGCGCTGGTACGGCGGGTGTTTCTGCCCGCCACGCTGCCGGCCTACTTCGTAGGGCTACGCAGCGGCCTGGGGCTGGGCTGGATGTTTGTAGTGGCCGCCGAAATCATGGGGGCAAATAAAGGTCTGGGCTTTCTACTGGTGGACGGGCAGATGACCGGCCGGCCCCAGACTATTCTGGCCAGCATTCTGCTGTTTGCCGTGCTGGGCCAGGCGACGGATGCGGCGCTGGCGGCCCTCGGCCGGCGCCTGCTGCGCTGGCAGGACACGCACGGCACGCAGGGATAGTTAAAAAGAACGCCATGCTGAGCTTGCCGAAGCATCTCTACCGCAATAGTAAATGATTACTGTCGCGGTAGAGATGCTTCGGCAAGCTCAGCTTGACAGCCAAAGAGTTACCTAATACTTATGCTCCGCATCGAACACATTAGCAAGCAGTTTGACTCTGGCACCACGGCCCTGGCTGATGTGAGCCTGCGCGTGCAGCCCGCCGAAATAGTGGCGCTAGTGGGGGCCAGCGGCTGCGGCAAAAGCACGCTCCTGCGCATTGTGGCGGGGTTGGAGGTGCCTTCGGCCGGGCGGGTGCTCATCAATGATGTACCGCTGGCCGGGCCGAATGCGGCCGTGGGCGTGGTGTTTCAGGAGCCGCGGCTGATGCCTTGGCTCACGGTGTGCGCCAATGTGCAGTTTGGGCTGGCCGGCCTGCCGCGGGCCGAGCAAGCTGAGCGCACCGCTGCCGTGCTGAAACGTGTAGGCCTCGCCCGGTTTGCCGAGGCGCTGCCACGGCAACTCTCGGGCGGGATGGCGCAGCGGGTGGCTATTGCGCGGGCGTTGGTGGCCCAGCCGGCACTGCTGCTGCTCGATGAGCCGTTCAGCGCCCTCGACCCCTTCACCAAAATGGACTTGCACGAACATCTGCTGCACATCTGGGCCTACGACCGCCCCACGCTGTTGCTCGTCACTCACGACCTGGAAGAAGCTCTCGTACTCGCCGACCGCATTGTGGTGCTGCGCGGCCACCCCGGCCACATCCACGAAACGGTGCAGGTGGAGCTGCCCCGCCCGCGCCGCCGGACCGATGCGGCCTTTCAAGCTTACAAACAGCGGCTGCTGGATGCGCTGGATGTGCGGGCATTGACCCGTGCTGGGATAAACACAAAGGACGTCATGCTGAGCGCAGTCGAAGCATCTCGCTCGGAGCATTAACTCAATCGATGAACGATGCAAGCAAGATGCTTCAACTGCGCTCAGCATGACGAATTAATCAAACAATACGGAAAACAAACCACTTAAAAATGGACGTTAACAAACAGCCCCTGCGCATTGGCCTTATTGGCTTTGGCTGCGTGGGGCAGGGCTTTTATGATATTCTGGCGCAGCAGCCTGAGCTTGGCTTGGCCATCACGCGCATTGCCGTGAAGAACCCCGACAAGCCCCGTACGCTGCCCGCCGAGCAGTTTAGCTACCACGCCGATGCGCTGGTGAACGACCCCACGCTGGACCTGTTGATTGAGGTGATTGACGACCCGACCGAGGCATTCCGGCTGGTGGGTGCGGCCCTGCGCCAGGGCCGCCGGGTGGTGACGGCCAACAAGGCGATGCTGGCCCGCCACTTGCCGGAACTGGTGCAGCTGGAACAGGAATTCGGTGGCACACTGCTGTACGAGGCGGCCGTATGCGGCAGTATTCCGGTCATTCGCACGCTCGACAACTACTTCAGCCACGAGCCCTTGCGCGCGGTGCAGGGCATCTTCAACGGCTCTTCCAACTACGTGCTCACGCGCATGAGTGAGGAGGGCTCCGACTACGGCCCCGCGCTAGCTGAAGCCCAAGCCCAGGGCTTCGCCGAAACCGACCCGTCGCTCGACATGGGCGCGTTCGACCCGCGCTCGAAGGCTGTGATTCTGGCGGCCCACGCCTACGGCTTGTTCCTGAACACCGACGAGGTGCTGAACCTGGGCATTGAGCACATCCGCGCCGCCGATATTGCCCATGCGGCCGCTAGAGGCCAGCGCATTAAGGTGGTGGCGGGACTCTACCGCTTGCCCAATGGCCGCATTACGGCGTTGGTAACGCCGCAATTCGTGGGCCCCGAGTCGCCCCTTTTTGCCGTGGAGCACGAGTTCAACGGTGTGGTGATTGAGGCGGCTTTCGCGGGACCCCAGTTTTTGCGCGGGCGCGGGGCGGGCGGCTACCCCACCGGCTCGGCTGTGCTGGCCGATGTGCTGGCCCTGCGGCGCGGCTTCCGCTACGGCTACGCCAAGCAAGCCACCGCACCCGCCACCCAACTGACGCACGGCCTGGAACTTGACGCCTACGTGCGGCACCCCGACGCCGGGGTGCTGCGCGAAGTGCTCACGTGGCTGGAACTCCCGCCTGAGGCCCTGCAAACCGACGCGCACGGCCCCTACGCCACCGGAACCGTGGCGCTGCAACAGCTCTGGGCCTGGCGCAAGGAACTGCGCAGCGTTGGGGTGTTTGTGGCCCGGCGGGGCGAGGCCCGAGCTATTGCCACAGCGGTAACCGGCGTGGCGAGCGTAGCGGAGCTGGCCTAGAATCTGGTTGTAAGGCCGCTGGAACGGTGTAGAGACGCATATTTGCGTCTTGTCGTCCGCACCGTGTAACTGATGTCGTTCAACGATGAGACGCAAATATGCGTCTCTACACCGTTTGCAACCTAACTTAAACAGCTTTCAAGCCGCTACTCAAACTCGACGCGCACGGGCACTTGGCCAGGGAATTTCAGCAGGTAAAGCCCCGCTTTTAGCGAGCCGCGCGGCAGGGTTAGGT
>Ga0123339_10002278_pt1 | contig 12999 bp, 12 predicted proteins | sample lystaG_FD_89956 | JGI IMG/M metagenome (GOLD analysis project Ga0123339, IMG submission 89956) | Glacier valley bacterial and archeal communities from Borup Fiord, Nunavut, Canada, to study Microbial Dark Matter (Phase II) -... | ecosystem: Environmental > Aquatic > Freshwater > Ice > Glacier ... | reverse complement strand
GCCGCACGGATCGCCGTCGTCTGCGTTGCGACGTTCGAACTCGTGAAGTTGGCGGAGACCGACGAATCGTCGTTGCAGTAGTTCGGCCACCACGACGGAGATGTCAGGAAATCGACGACGCACGCCTGGATGATGTCGGCGAAGTTGAAGTTGTTGCCACCGATCGAGAGTTGCACCATCGTGATATTGTGGGTTGCCGCGAAGTTCTGCAGCATCAGCGCCTGACCCTGGTTGGCACCGGAGTCGTAGAAGTCGATGCCGGGTTTGAAGTCGCCGCTGGAGCTCGTGAACGAACTGGTCTTCGCACCGGAGCACGCCAGGTTGAGGCTGCTGACACCTGCGTCGATAGTGATCTCGGCAGCGGTCGACCGGTGGCAACCGGGAATGGTCTCAGCGGTGTGTGTGGCGTTGTCGAAGTAGGCCGTCGACCCGCCGGCATCGGTGAGCGACGAACTGCTGTTGGTATTGCCGGCCCATCGACCACCCTCGCCGGAAATGTAAGAGTCTCCGAGGGCGACGACCCAGCGTGTGCCAGACCCGGCACCGTCAGCATGCGCTGGCTGCGCGCCGAAGGCCGGAACAAGCGCGATGACAGCGAGCGCGCCGATGCCAAGACGTGAAAATGTGCGCGAAGCCCGCATAGACCATCATCCCCTTTGATGTGTGACGTCCGAAGCGTAGCGCTCCACGGTCTGCGGGGCCAGTGGTCATTTGCACTGAGCAGATCGGCGGGTTCGTAGACTGCGGGGCGATGACGATGCTCGATGAGGCCGATGCGACGCTGCTCACGGGTGGATCGAGCAGCCTCGGCAAGCGGGTTGCCGCCCGCCTGGCAGCCGATGGCGTGAACGTCACGGCGCTGACGTTGACGGATCTGTCGAGGGTGAACCCGATCGAGCGCGACGACGGCGACTCGACCGGCGATCGGATGCAGCAGGCACCGGCGACATGCCTCGTCCATCTCCTGTCTGGCGATCACGACGCGCTCGCTGATCGGCGGCTCAACGCCGTCGAAGTCGCAGAGGATGCGCTCGCAGTGGCTACCGCTGCTGGCGTCACCCACGTCGTGCTGTTGTCTTCGGCGATGGCCTATGGTGCCTGGCCGAATAATCCGGTGCCGTTGACCGAGGACAGCCCACTGCGCCCGAATTTCGGGTTCGCCTTTGCCAGGCAACTCGCGCAGGTTGAATATCGACTCGATTGCTGGCGTGCTGCTGTCGAAGGCAGGACGGTCACGGTGCTGCGACCGGCGCTGTCGATGGCTGCAGACGGAGCCGGCACGGTCGTTCGGGCACTCGCCGCCGGCATGGGAATGCGCGTTGACGAGCACGACGAGCCGACGCAGTTCCTCCATCTGGACGACCTCGTCACCGCCATCACCCTGGCCCACGATCGTCGCCTCGACGGGGTCTTCAATGTCGCCCCGGACGGCTTCGTCGCCGCCGAAACGGTCCGTGCGCTGTCCGGCAGCCGCTCGATCCGCTTACCGGAGCGCATCGCCTATCCACTCGCTGCGCTGCGTTGGCGATTTCAGCGTGGCCCGATTCCTCCCGGTCTGTTCCGCTACGTCCGCTACCCGTGGATCGTTGCCAACGATCGGATCAGAGCCCAGGGTTGGAAACCGACATCGACGAACGAGCAGGTCTACGTCGAAGGGACCGAGCCGAAGTGGTGGACGATGATGACACCGAAGCGCAAACAGGAACTCTCACTCGGCGGCAGCGGTGCAGCCTTGGCTGTCGTCGGAGGTATCACCGCCACCATCATCCGCAGAGCGCGCCGCCGCGCCGCCGCCAGGCAATAGCGGCGACATCGGCTGACGGCAGATCAGGCAGCGATGGCGAGGGTGACGACCGCATGGACGACCGCCGTCGAGCCCGGCACCCGATAGCCGATGTCGATGACTGCTCCGGCCTGGCCGGCGTGAACCAACTTGGCGAGTTGATCGATCGACGAGATCGGCTTGTTGGCGTAGGAGACGATCAGGTCGTCAGGCAGCAGCCCCGCCGACTGCGCAGGTGAGCCGACCACGACAGCGGTGATCTTGACTCCGTCGACGGTGTCGCCGCCGAGGATGCCGAACCACCCTGCAGTGGGGGCTGTCGACGATCCAACCGGCGACGGAACCGAGCGTCGAGTCACCATCGTGGTACTCGCCAGTTGTTGGCTCGACGGCGTCGTCGCCGGTTGCGACGATGCCGGCGAGGTGGGCATCGACAGCGTCGCCGGTGATGGCGTCGACGTCGAATCGGCGCCAGGGTCAGACGGGTTGCTGCGTATCCCGGACGTTGCCGGACTCTCTGTGCGGTCCGAATGGAAGCTGCCGATCACCGTCGCCAGTTGCACGACGTGGGCGGAACCGGTCGTCCATGTTGTCAGCCCGACGACTGCACCGTCGCTCGTCATGATCGCCGAGCCCTCTGGAATCTTGCCGGCGTCGTTGTCGATGTCCGTACCGGTGGGCTTGTCTGCTGCGTCGTCGAGGGTCACGACCATTCCATCGCTGCGCAGGGACAATGTGCAGGGCTTCTCCTGCCCATTGACATCGACCGTGTATTCCGACTCGTTCGAATCGACGGGTGCGACCGTTGGCGCGTCGGTCGGTGAATCGAGCGCCACGAGGGCAACGCCGGATTCTGGATGGATCTCGACGACCTCGCCTGTGCGCTTTTCGCCCAGCGGGAGCACGACGTCGAGATGGGCGTGATTCGACAAGCCCTTCGAGGTGGTGATCACCTCCGAGCCGTCGTTGACGGCGACACCGGATCGACGCAGACGTTGGGCAACTGATTGCGCAGCGGACGACGCAGCATTCTTCACGCGAGTCGTCACCGACGCCGCAGCAACCGTCGTGGTGGTGATTGCCTCCGTCACGAAGACGCCGGCGGTTTCCGCCGCGACGCCGTGATCGATGGTGGGAACCGGCGCCGTGGCGGCTGTCGTACCGTGGGAGATCTCGCTCGACAGGCTCACCTGCTGGGCGCGTACGGCGGTCGTCGACTGCAAGCTGGCCGAACGGCCGGTGCCTTCGGCGGTGACGAGACGGACGAGGACGACGGCGAACGCCAGGCCGATGACGGCACTGGCAGCGAGCAGGTTCCGTCCCGGGTAGGTGGCAGTCTCGATGTGGTGGACCAGCGGGCCGAGTTCAGAAGGATGCCGCCACGGGCGTTCGTAGGCCGAGATCGGGGCGGGAGCGGCGTCGGTATCCCCGTCGGCCCAGTCATCGGGGAATTCGCCGGATGTGTCATCCGATTCGTTGTTCCCCTTCCGCGTCACGGCTCGACAGAATACCGACCACGGACCAAGTTGTGTTGGCGGGGCTACGCTGCCACGGGTGACGTCGCGTGCATCCGGTGATACGTGGGTCGAATTGACCGAGGACGAGTTGCAGATCGGCGATCTCTACGACTGGGCTGTTCGCCCGGATTGCGGTGCGGTCGTGCTGTTCTCCGGGACCGTGCGTGATCACGCCGACGGTCGGGCCGACGTGCAGCGGTTGATCTATGAAGCGTACGAGGAACACGCTGTGGGCCGTATGGGCGACATCGTCGGAGAGATCCGCACTCGGTGGCCGCAGACGGGCAACGTCGCTCTCGTTCATCGAATCGGCAGTCTCGAACTCGAGGAGTCCTCTGTCGTCGTTGCCGTGTCGTCGCCCCATCGCCCAGAGGCGTTCGAAGCGGCACGCTTCGGCATCGATGCACTGAAGGCGAGTGTGCCGATCTGGAAGCAGGAAATCTGGAATGGCGGCACGGACTGGGCGCTCGGAGCGCAGCATGTCACCGCTCCGGGGACGGTGCTCGACGGTGCGCCGGTCGATGAGCACAGCATATGACGCCGTTCATCATCATTGCCGCTGCCCTGCTCCTTGCTGTCGCCGTCACCTTCGTGTTCCGCCGCCGCGCCGGAACCGGTGGCCTCGACGGCGTGCGCGGCTTCCGCCGTCACATGGATGCGCTGTCGTCGGAGGCGCGCCGCGATGTCATCGGCAGGCTGCAGTCGAACGAGTGGCCCGCTGCGCAACAACTGCAGACGCGGGGAATCGCCGGACAACCAGGTGTGGGTGGCAGAATGAACGCCGAGGCTCACGAGCCGGCAGCACCTGGCGTCTCTGACGACGTCACAGAGGCCGTGCCCGGCACGCCGGACCAGCAGCGCAACGGTGAAGGCACGGAGGCCAAAGGGTGACAAAAGGGTGATTCGCTCTGGCTCGTGACCTTGCTATCGACTTGGGTACCGCAAACACCTTGGTGTACATGAAGGGCCGCGGCATCGTGCTCAACGAGCCGTCTGTCATCGCCCTCAACCGCCAGACCGGTGATGTGTTGGCGACGGGTCGCGAGGCCTGGCAGATGATCGGCCGTACGCCGGGCTACATCGTTGCCGTTCGTCCGCTCCGTGGAGGGGCGATCACCGACTTCGACATCACCGAACGGATGATCCGTCTGCTGTTGCAGCGTGTCGGTGTCACCCGGTTCAACCGTCCGAAGGTCGTCATCTGCGTCCCGTCGGCGATCACCGAAGTCGAACGTCGCGCCGTCACGGACGCAGCCCGTCGTGCCGGGGCCGCCGACGCCCAGTTGATCGAGCAGCCGATGGCCGCAGCGATCGGCGCTGACCTGCCGATCGACGAGCCGGTCGGCAATATGGTCATCGACGTCGGCGGTGGCACGAGCGAAACGGCGGTGATCTCACTCGGCGGCATCGTCGCCCTCGAGGCCGTTCGAGTCGGCAGTTTCGATATCGACGCCGCCATCCAGAACTACGTCAGGCGTGAACACGGCATCGCCATCGGTGAACGCACCGCAGAGGAGATCAAGGTGGCGATCGGTTCTGCCGATCCCACCGACGAGGAAACACAGGCCGAGGTCCGTGGACGCGACCTGATGAGCGGATTGCCGAAGGTCGTCACGCTGACGCCGGAGGAAATCCGTACGGCGATCGAAGACGTCGTTGCGGCGATTGTCCAGTCGGTCATCCGCTGCCTGTCCAAAGCGCCCGCCGAACTGGCGCAGGACTTCTTGATCCGCGGCATGTTCCTCTGCGGCGGCGGCGGGATGCTCCGGGGATTGAAGGAGCGGATCGAACGCGAGACGCAGGTGCCGGTGCACATGTCACCGATGCCGCTCGAGGCGGTCGTGCTCGGCGCCGGTCACTGCATCGAGCACTACGAAGCACTGAAGAGCATGTTCATGGGGGCCAGGCGGTAGGTCGATCTCTCTCGCCTGCTCGCTCGTTCGCTCGCACGTTCCCCGCGCCGGTGTGGACGTGTACCGTTCGCCGGATGACTGCTTCTTTTGACGAGCCTGCTGTTGTTGCTGCTGGGTTGGCGGCGATCCGTGAGCAGATGCAGGTGCCGGGTTCCTTCCCGGCGGAGGTCGAGGAGGCTGCGGCACAGGCGGCAGCCACGACCCTCTCCACGCAGACCGATCCGCCACGCACCGACATGACCGACGTCGACTTCGTCACGCTCGATCCAGCGACGTCGACCGACCTCGACCAGGCGTTCTGGATCGATACCGAGGGCGACGTGCTCGTCCTTCGCTATGCGATCGCCGATGTGCCGGCCTTTGTCGTGTCCGGCGGGGTGATCGAAGCGGAGGCGTGGCGCCGCGGCGAGACGATCTACCTGCCGGACGCCAAGGCCGGTGTCTACCCGTCCTCGTTGTCCGAGGCTGCCGCCAGCCTGTTGCCAGACGGCAAGCGACCAGCCATCGTCGTGAGCGTCACGCTCGACCCCGAAGGACAGGCGACGTTGCGGTCGGTCGATCGGGCGATCATCGCCAGCCGGGCGAAACTCGCCTACGAAACGGCGACGTCGTCGATCCTGCCTCCAGGATTCGACGAGTTCTCCAAGCGGGTCACCAACGCCGAGGACCGACGCGGTGCCAGCCGTGTACAGTTCCCAGAACAGGACGTGATTGCCGACCCGGATCGTCCCGGCTGCTACCGCTTGCAGCTCCGGACGGCACTGCCGATCGAAGACTCCAATGCGGCGATGTCGCTTGCTGCAAACCTGGCGGTCGCCGAGGCGATGCTCAAGGCCGGCACCGGGCTGTTCCGGGTGATGGACGCACCAGACGACAAGGACGTGCAGGGACTGCATCACATCGCCAACGCCCTCGGCATTTTGTGGCCGGCAACGGAACCGCTGCTCGACCTGCAGCGACGCCTCGATCCGGCAAAGCCGCACCATCAGGCGATGCTGCTGGCGATCCGTCGGGCCGGTGGCGGGGCGAGCTACGAACCGTTGACACCCGGCATCGTTCCGTGGCATGCAGCGATGGCTGCCACCTACGCCCACACGACGGCGCCCCTGCGCCGCCTCGCCGACCGCTATGTGCTGGAGGCCGCGTTGGCGATCTCCGCCGCCCGGCCGGTTCCGGCATCGGTGACGACCGCCTTCTCGAAACTGCATGACGTGATGGAGGCGTCGGAACAGAAGGCCTCGAAGGTCGATCACGCGGTGATCGAACTCCTCGAAGCAGTCACGCTGGCGTCGCACGTCGGCGAACAGTTCCGCGCCGTCGTCATCGACAACGACCATTACGGAGCAAAGATCCAATTGCTGGACGAGCCGGTGATCGCCAAGGTCGACGCCGACCACCTGGACCCCGGCGCGCAGATCGACGTCACCCTCGTCTCCGCAGATCCCGTCGCCAGACGCACGACATTCGAATTCACGAAGCGGCACCCGTAGTCCATCGGCGCCCAACCCTCGGCTCGCCGAAGCGATGGGTCACTTTGTGGACGCCATGACGCAGAAGTGCACCAGCGCTCGGGGCCGCCGTGAGCGATGGGGCACTTTGTGGAGCCGCTTTGACGCAGACGTGCACCAACCCTTTCGAGCGGGCGGGGCGGCGTGCCGTCAGCCGTCAGGCTCCAGATGTCGCCTGAGCAGTAGTCGCGGTAGACGTACAGTCCTTGCAGACCGGCGATCTTGGTGCTGTGGTTGGTGTTCGAGGATGTGGTGTTCGAGGATGTGGTGTTCGAGGACGTCGAGGAACGGCAGGCACTCACCAGACCCAGGCGATCAACGGGATCCAAGCACCGCGTGTTCATCCATCGATCGCTGCACGATGCCACGATCGGTAGTCGCTGCGGCTCGTCAGCGCATGACGCGGACGAGGCCTTCCTGCACGACCGTCACTGCGAGCAGTCCGTCGCGGGTGAAGATCGAGCCGGTTGCCAGGCCGCGTGACGAGGCGCTCGACGGTGTTATCTGATCGTAGAGCAGCCACTCGTCGGCGCGGAACGGCCGGTGGAACCACATCGCATGATCGAGGCTCGCCATTTGCAGGCCGCCGTTGTCCCACTGCAGATCGTGCGGGCGGATGACCGTGTCGAGCAGCGTCAGGTCGGATGCATAGGTGACGACACAGGCATGCAGCGTCGGATCGTCCGGCAATTGTCCGTCGGCGCGAAGCCACACCTGTTGGTGCAGATCGCCGACGCCGCGACCCTCGAACGGGCTACCGCCGACGTACCGCTGGTCGATCGGGCGCGGCCTGTCGAACCATTCGCCCATCTGATCCTTGAATTGCGCCATGCGTGTCGGGAAGTCAGGCAACAACTCGGGATCGGTGACGACGGGCATCGGGATCTGATGACTGAGGCCAGGTTCAGCGACGTGGAAACTGGCCTGCAGGTTGAAGATCGCTTGGCCGTGCTGGATGGCGACGACCCGACGGGTCGTGAAACTCTTGCCATCACGCAATCGGTCGACTTCGTAGAGGATCGGGATCTTCGGGTCCCCCGGGCGCAGGAAGTAGGCGTGGAGCGAGTGGATCAGGCGGTTTGGGTCGTCGACCGTGCGAGCACAGGCAACGAGCGCCTGACCGGCGACCTGGCCTCCGAAGACTCTCTGTTGGGTGACGTCGGGGGAGACGCCGCGAAAAATGTTGACTTCGATCGGTTCGAGGTCGAGCAACCTGACCAGGTCGTCGAGCGCCGCCTGCTGTTCTGGCATCCCGGCAGTTTGGCATATCCGTCGTCGTCGCCTCGCTGTAGGGGGCAGAGCATCGATCGGTACGCTGGCGTGATGACGAACGCCAGCGTTGACGGATCCGCGGCGACGGACTACTTCTCCAGTCGCCATCCGTTACGGCGGGCGGCGACGCGTCTGGCGCTTCGGGCCCGGAAGGTGATGTACCGCAGGTATACGGACGTGTTCCCTCCGACGCCGGAGCAGGCCGTCGTCGACGTCGGCGTGACCCCGGATCGTTCATTGGCCGACTCGAATTTTTTCGAGCAGTGGTACCCGTACAAGCACAAATTGACGGCGACGAGCATCGAGGATGCCAGTTTCCTCGAGCGTGAATATCCTGGGCTCACCTTCGTCCAGACGGACGGCTCGAAACTGCCGTTCGCCGATGACGAATTCGATATCGCCTTCTCGTCGGCAGTGTTGGAACATGTCGGCGACCGTGCGGCTCAACGTGCCTTCGTTGCCGAGATCTGCCGGGTGAGCAGACACTTCTTCCTCACGACGCCGAATCGAGGCTTCCCGATCGAAGTGCACACCTTCTTACCGTTGCTTCATTGGCTGCCGCAGCGCCATCACCAGACCGCACTGCGCCGCCTCCGCAAATCGTTCTGGGCCGACACGGCGAACCTCAATCTGTTGACCACAGCAGAACTGATGGCACTCTTCCCGTCCGATGTGGAGGTCGACCTCGTGCGTCATCGGACCGCCGGGCTGTGCTCGAACCTGATAGTACACGGACGGTCGAAGCGCCTCAGGTGAGGTCGATGTGCTTGTCCATCCCGAGGATCGACAGGAACAGGCTGGCGAAGATCGTCGAGGCACCGAGGATCACGCCGAGCGCCGCCGGGACGACGACGCGAAGTTGACGGCTCGGGTCGAGTTCGCCGAATCCGACGTCACGCCATCTCCACAGCGAGACCAGCGCGGTGATGACGCCGGCGAGCAGTGTCAGCACTCCGAGAAGCAGTCCGCGTTCGAGTTTGAACTTGCCGCCGAGCTCGTCGATGCGACTGTCCGCCGGCAGGAACCCCTTGGTGACGGCGTAGATCTTGGTGAACAGCCCGAACGTGACCGCCTGGAAACCGATCACTGTCAGCGCTGCGGCATAGACGAGGGCGGCGACGTCGAACACCACGCCAAAGGCATGGATCCTGCCGATGATGAGAGCGATCGTCAGTGTGAGACCGACGCTGAACATCGCCAATCCTGGATACAGGAACAGGAAACGGGGGCTGTAGAGCATCAGGAACCGCAGGTGCCGCCAGCCGTCAGACCATGTTCGCAAGTGCGGTTTGCGCGACCGTCCGTCGGGGCGCAGAGTCGTCGGCACCTCACTGATCTTCAATCCGCGTAGCCCGGCTTTGACGACCATCTCGCTGGCGAACTCCATCCCGGTCGTGCGCAGGCCGAGAGCTTGGATGGTGTCGCGACGAAAACCGCGAAGCCCGCAGTGGAAGTCCTTGACGGGCAGACGGAACAACACCCGCCCCACCGTCGACAGCACCGGGTTGCCGAGGTAGCGGTGCAGCGGAGGCATCGCCCCCTTCTCGATACCGCCGAGGAAGCGGTTGCCCATCACCAGTTCATCTCCGGCTCGAAGGTTGTCGAGGAAGACCTGCAGTGCGGTGAAGTCGTAGGAGTCGTCGGCATCGCCCATCACGATGTAGGTGCTCCTGGCGGCGGCGATCCCGCCGATCAACGCTGCACCGTAGCCACGTTCGGGGATCGGGACGACTCGCGCCCCGGCATCGATGGCCAGTTGCTGGGAGCCGTCGGTCGACCCGTTGTCGGCAACGAGCACCTCGCCCGAGACGCCCTGCTCGTCGAGCCACGCCCGCGCCGTCCGTACGCAGGTGGCGACGGTCTCCGCCTCGTTGAGGCACGGCATGAGGATCGTCAGCTCGAACTCGTCAGCCCGTGCAACGGCGCTCGGTGAGGACTCCGACGCGGGTGCGGGAATCGTGCTGCGGACGTATGTGGGGTCGAGCGTCGTCATCGTTTCGGTACCTGCCAGAGTTCGAATTGCGAATTTTCCCAGACGAGCGTGAAGCCGAGTGTCGCGGCTGTTTCCGTGTCGAGCGGTGCCTGGGAGTAGTTCGAAGCGTCCTTGCGTCGAGCGTAGTAGTCGGCATTGCTGATCACGGTGTCGATCCCGGTCGACTGTATGGCGTTTCTGTCGGTGTAGAGGACCATCGTGCGTGCCCGGAAGAAGGCGATGACGTCGGTCGGCTTGGTGGTGATGCGCACCTCTGTGAACAGTTGCTGCCAACTCGGTTCAGCGGCTCCGGGCAGCGTGTAGGTCCCGTTGTCGTAACGGAATTCGGTCTTGTGCCAGGTGTCGGTGCCATTGCCGACGAGCAGCAGGACGATCGCCGCCGTCGCTATCGGTGCCGCAACGTAGGTGCGTATGTGGTCCGGATGAGCGAGCAGCGAACGTGCGGCCGTCGGGATCGTGGCGATGCCCTGATAGGCGAAGTAGACGAGCAGTGGGGTCAACGAGAAGATGTAGCGGGAGTCACGGAACGGGGCGATGCCGATGATGAACGTGGCAGCTACCAGATAGGTGAAGAGCGCAATGTCTTCGGCGAACGCTGTGGCGAGACGGAGGACGATCCCGATCGCAGAGAAGGTGAGGAACAGGGCGAATATTGCCTTGGCAACAGCAGCGGATCCGGCGAAACCCCACAGTGATGCGCCCGGGAACGCTCTGCCAGGATCCTTGAGTCCGATCTGCTCGGCGAGCGAAAAGCCGTAGGCCTGCAGATTTGCCCTGATCTGGCCGAGACCGGTGTGGTCCACGTGTTCCGACAGCGGTGACGGCAGCACGACCCGCATCACCCCGACGAAGGCGACGAACGACAGTACGGGAACCACGAGCCGGGACCAACGGACCGTGAACGGCTGCTTGCGGTCCCGGCGCCACCAGCGTCCGAGGAGCCACGCCGCCTGCGCAGCAACGACTGCGGCGATCAGCGCTGCCCCCTCGCGTCTGGTGGAGAATCCGTATCCTGCGGCGACGCCGACGACGATCAGTGGCCACAGCCGCTGACCGTCGAACTGCTGCCTGGTGCGCACGCGATCCAACAGCCACAGCGTCAGGTAGACGATGAGGAGGTATGGGATATCGGACAGCACAGAGTCCGTCCAACTGACGTATGCGACGCTCGCTCCGATCGTCGTCATGATGACGATCCCGCCGATCCGGCCGACGCGCTTGGTGACGATGTTGTAGAGCAGGAGCAGGGCACCGCCGAACAGCACGGCTTCGAGCAGCTTGAACACGCCGTAGTCGATGCCCCAGACGGCGTAGAGCGGCGCCAGCATCAGCGGGAATCCCCACGGGTAGATGGTCGGGCTGAACGAGTGCCAGGACGAATGGGTGACGGTGAACTCGTTCTGGCGGATCACTGCGCTGATCTGGCCGTTCGTCAGCGCCTTTGCCTGGCGGATATAGAGGCTGAAATCGTCGCCGTAGTCGTGCCCGGCATGCTGGTTGTACCGGCAGACGATCACGACGCCGGCAACGATGACGAGCGCGGCGATATGTGCTCTCGTCCCGATGAGCGCCCGTCTCCACCGCTGCGAATTCGACTTCGGAAGAGCGTCTGGCGGTAATGAGCTGTCTGCGAGGTCGTCGGGCGGGCGCACGATATCCGGCTGCACATCGAGGGTCCCCTCACCCTGCTGCCCAGCCGCCGACGTTTCTTCCACGGGCAACGATTATGGTGCCTTCGTGACCGTTCTCCCCGTCAACAGCGTTGTCGAACTGCTCCGATCCGGGCGAGACGGATGACGGTAACGCAGATCGATTGGCGTGCACACGCTCTCACGGCGACCGGTTTCATGCCTGCCGAGGAGGGCGACGCGCTGTACGCGGCTGCCGTCGCCGCCGGTTCGGCACGTCCAGGCTTGGCGTTCCTGGAGGTCGGTTCGTACTGCGGGCGCTCGACGGTGTGGCTCGGAGCTGCAGCCAGAGCCTGCCGGACCGTCGTCTTCGCTGTTGATCATCATCGTGGCTCCGAGGAGAATCAGCCCGGGTGGGAGTGGCACGACGAATCGCTCGTCGACCCGGCGACCGGCCGGATGGACACCTTGCCGTCGTTCCGGCGCACGGTGTACGACGCCGGTGTCGAGGGGTCGGTGATCGCCGTGGTCGGAGCGTCCCCGCTCGTCGCGACCTACTGGACGTCGCCGTTGGCGTTCTGTTTCATCGACGGTGGCCACGGGGTCGAACCGGCACGTCTCGACTACGAGGGATGGACTCCGCACGTCGCTCCGGGCGGCACGCTGGCAATCCACGACGTCTTCCCCGATCCCGCCGACGGTGGCCGGCCGCCGTACGAACAGATTTATCTTCCGGCGCTCGCCAGCGGCCGGTTCACCGAGATCTCGGCGACCGGCTCGCTGCGAATTCTTCGCCGCACCCCTGTGTGAGGACCTCGACTCACTTCACGTCGGCTCACTTCACTTCGCGGCGTGAGCTGACGACGAGGCCGGCGATCAACGGGATGATGATCCACACGGCGATCGAGGTCAACGTCTGCGGCCACACGCCGTGCAGGTGCCTGCTCGAGATGTTGCCGATGGCGTTGGTGATGTCGAGCCACTTCGAGGCGGACTTGAACAGTGCCTCGCCGACCTGGCTCCAGATCAGCGGTGCTGCGAAGTCGGCGACGAGCGCCGCAGGCGTGATCGACAACAATGCTCCGAAGGCCGCGCCCATCAGCGTGCTGAGGCAGACGGCGATGAAGATGCTGCTGACCGAGGCAACCATGCCGGCATAGCCGGCATGAACCCGCTGTGAGAGGCGGCGATCGACACGCCCGCAAACGTGAGGACGACGGCGATCGCTGTGACGGTGATGCTCAGCAGCAGCGCCGCCCCCCACCTTGCACAGCAGAACTCTCGTCCGTTTCGACGACAGCGTGAATGTCGTCAACGCTGTTCGTTGGCTCCATTCCGAGGTCATCGCCAAGACGCCGACAACCGGCAGTAGCAGCGTGACGGCT
>Ga0123339_10002271_pt1 | contig 13017 bp, 10 predicted proteins | sample lystaG_FD_89956 | JGI IMG/M metagenome (GOLD analysis project Ga0123339, IMG submission 89956) | Glacier valley bacterial and archeal communities from Borup Fiord, Nunavut, Canada, to study Microbial Dark Matter (Phase II) -... | ecosystem: Environmental > Aquatic > Freshwater > Ice > Glacier ... | reverse complement strand
GCGGAGGGCATACACCCTCCACCGCCACGGCAGGCGCGCGCACGTGATGGCATCATCGGACCAAACGTGCGGCGGCTTGCAACCTGTTTGGACGGCTGGAAGTGCCTATCACAACCCTACTAAGCTGCTGAGGTCATGAGACCTATAGAGGTTGTGACAGGCGCCCCAACACTACCCCATCATGTTCCGAGAAGCGTTCAGACATCAAGGCGTTGCTGGGTGGCTCGAAATGCTCATCACCCGGTCAACCTCTTGCCGATCCAGCGAATTCGCTTTGGTCCTGGCAGAGTAGTGTTAGCGCCGCCCTGTGGCGTATTCCAAGCAGCGGAGTTCAACCTGTTTATGCTCGCAACCAATTTTGTTGCAGCATCTGTTGTGCGCGAAGGCTGCATCGGATTTGAGTCTGGCGAGGTCGAGACAGAATTGATTCTGGAAGACCCGTTGCGCCGCCGCGGCCGGCATGGGCCGAAACTGCATCAAAACGAGGTGGCCTCGCGCCGGGCTGACAACCGACCTGTCTCAACCGCCTGGCTCTCGCCAGCGGCGGCTGCAGATCATGTGTCGCTGCCTCTCTCGATGGATGCCACCTCAGGCCTGCCTGCACAGGCACAGCCGCTGTTTCCACCATGGCTGCACCACGGGTATGATCTGCGCACCCCCCCCTTGGAACATCGCAACCAACGCCCGCACGCACTATATCGTGTAAGCGATCCGTTGCCCTTTTGAACAAGAAGCCAAGCATTGTCCGACCTAGACCCGCCGACCCTGCCCACACCCGCCGGCCTGCCGCCAGCGTCGCCTCCGGTGATGCTGGAAGACGAGATGCGGCGGTCGTACCTCGACTACGCCATGTCCGTCATCGTCAGCCGCGCGCTGCCGGATGCGCGGGACGGGCTGAAGCCGGTGCATCGCCGCATCCTGTTTGCCATGAACGAGAGCGGGTACACTGCCGACAAGCCCTACCGGAAGTCCGCCCGCATCGTCGGCGACGTGATGGGCAAGTACCACCCGCACGGCGACGCCAGCATCTACGACGCGCTGGTGCGGATGGCGCAGGGGTTCTCCATGCGGGTGCCGCTGATTGACGGGCAGGGCAACTTCGGCAGCATTGACGGCGATCCGCCGGCGGCGATGCGCTACACCGAAAGCCGTATGTCCCGGGCGGCGGCGCTGCTGCTGACGGACATTGACAAGGACACGGTGGACTTCTCGCCCTCGTATGACGAGAGCAACGAGGAGCCGCGGGTGCTGCCGGCGTCGTATCCGGTGCTGCTCATCAACGGCGCCAACGGCATTGCGGTAGGGATGGCGACCAACATCCCGCCGCACAACCCGACCGAGATCATTGACGCGGCGCTGGCGTTGATCGCCGACCCGGCCACCAGCCTCGATGACCTGATGAAGATCGTGCCGGGGCCGGACTTCCCGACCGGGGGGATCATCCTGGGCCGGGCCGGGATACGCAGCGCGTTCGAGGGTGGGCGGGGCAGCGTCGTCGTGCGCGCCAAGGCCGCCATCGAGGACATGCGCGGCAACCGCCAGTGCATCGTCGTCACCGAGATCCCCTACCAGGTGAACAAGACGACGCTGCTGGAGCGCATCGCCGAGCTGGTGCGGAGCAAGCAGGTGGAGGGCATCACCGACCTGCGGGACGAGAGCGACCGCGACGGGATGCGGATCGTCATCGAGCTGCGGCGGGAGGCGACGCCGGAGGTGGTGCTGAACCACCTGTACCGGTTCACGCAGTTGCAGACGAGCTTCGGCGTCAACATGCTGGCGCTGGACAGCGGGCGTCCGCGGCTGATGGGGCTGAAGGACGCGTTGCAGGTGTTCCTGGCGTTCCGGGAAGAGGTGATCCTGCGCCGCAGCCGGTTCGAGTTGAACAAGGCGCGGGAGCGGGCGCACCTGCTGGTCGGGCTGGCGATTGCGGTGGCCAACATTGACGAGGTGATCCGGGTGATCCGGACCAGCCCGGACAGTGCGACGGCCCGGGCCGGGTTGATGGAGCGGGCGTGGCCGTCGGGTGATGTTGCCGGGCTGCTGGCGCTGATTGACGACAGCGGCAACCTGATCGTGGACGGGCAGGTGCGGCTGACAGAGGCGCAGGCGCGCGGCATCCTGGAGTTGCGGCTGGCCCGGCTGACGGGGCTGGAGCGGGACAAGATCCAGGCGGAGTTGCAGGAGGTCGCGAACCGGATTGGAGAGTTGCTGTTGATCCTGGACAGCCGGCCGCGCCGGATGGAGGTGATGCGGGACGAGTTGCTGATTGCCCGGGCGGAGATCGGCAGCCCGCGGATGACCAGCATCGTGGACGCGGCAGCGGACCAGGACGACGAGAGCCTGATCGAGCCGGGGCAGATGGTCGTGACCATCACTCGGGACGGGTTTATCAAGCGGACGGCGCTGGACATCTTCCGGCAGCAGAACCGCGGCGGGCGCGGGCGCACCGGCGCGGGGACGCGCGGGGACGACGTGGTGACGCGCAGCTTCAACGCGCACACGCACCAGTGGGTCTTGTTCTTCAGCAGCGGCGGCAAGGCGTTCCGGGAGAAGGTGTGGCGCCTGCCGGAGGCCAGCCCTACGGCGAAGGGGCGGGCGCTGGTGAACCTGCTGCCGGAGTTGGGGGGCGACAAGATTACGACGGTGCTGCCGCTGCCGCAGGACGAAGGCATGTGGGAGAACCTGCACCTGGTGTTCGCGACGGCCAGCGGCGGCGTGCGGCGGAACCGGCTGAGCGACTTCCGGAACGTGCGGTCCAGCGGGCTGATCGCGATGAAGCTGGATGAGGGCGACCACCTGATCGGGGTGGCGACGTGCCGGGATGGGGACGACGTGTTCCTGGCGACGCGGGGCGGGCGGTGCATCCGGTTCCAGATCAGCGACGACAACCTGCGGGTGTTCTCGGGGCGCGACAGCAGCGGGGTACGGGGCATCCGGCTGGCGGATGGGGACGAGGTCATCAGCCTGTCGGTGCTGCGGCACATGAAGGCGGGGCCGGACGAGCGGGCGGCGTACCTGAAAGTCGCGGCCGGCCGGCGGCGTGGCGGTGAGGAGGAGGAGGCCGCGGCGGATTTGGAGGAGGCGGAGGAGCCGGTTGACGCCGCCGCGCTGACGGCTGAGCGGGTGGCGGAGTTGGAGGAGGCGGAGGAGATATTGCTGACGGTGACGGATGCCGGGTTCGGCAAGCGGTCGTCGGCGTACTACTATCGGACCACTGGGCGGGGCGGGCAGGGCTTCGCCAACGTCACCCTGTCGGCCCGCAGTGGCACTGCGGTGGTGGCCAGCTTCCCCGTGCGGCCCGGCGACGGCGTGATGCTGGTGACAGACGAGGGGCGGCTGATCCGCGTGCCTGCCGACCAGGTCCGCATCACTGGGCGCACCAGCATGGGTGTCACCTTGTTCCGCTTGGGTGATACAGAGAAGGTGACGGCGGTGTTCCCCATCGTGGAGACGCCTGATGCGAATGGCTCCGACGCTGGCGGGACCGACGTGAATGGTTCCGGCATAGGCGGGCCTGATGCAGGCGGGACGGACAGGGGCGCGATTGACATAGGCGGAACCGACGCAGGCGGCATCAACGCAAAAGGGGCCGCCGCGGACGGCGGTGGAGGCAGCGGGGCCGGGTTGGGCGAGGACGACGTGAACGGGGTTGGCGGCATAGACCTGGCGACGCCGGATGCCTGACGCGGCGCGCCATATCGGCATCTACCCCGGCACCTTCGATCCCATCCACAACGGCCACGTGGACATCATTGGCCGGGCGGCGCGGGTGCTGCACCGGCTGGTGGTGGGCGTGGCGGAGAATGCAGGGAAGGGGCCGCTGTTCCCGTTGGAGGAGCGGGTGGAATTGGTGCGGGCCGAGACCGACGTGATTGCCGCGCGCACGGGTACGGAGATCCTGGTGCGGCCGTTCTCGGGCTTGCTGGTACATTTTGCGCGGGCGGAGGGGGCCGGGGCCATCGTGCGGGGCCTGCGGGCGGTATCGGATTTCGATTATGAGTTCCAGATGGCGGGCATGAACCACCGGATGGACCAGGGCGTGGAAACGGTGTTCCTGATGGCAAGCGAGCGGCACCAGTTCATTGGGTCCCGCTTCGTGAAGGAGATCGCGCGGCTGGGCGGGGATGTCTCGACATTCGTGCCGGCCCTGACGCTGGAACGGACGCTGGCCCGGGTTCGTTAAGGCCCAGGCCACAACGGAGGAACGCCGATGCGACGCCGAATGCTGCTGCTTGCAGCCCCTTTTGCCACAGCCTTGATAGGAACCTTGATGTCAGACCAAGCCGGCGCCCAAGCGGCGATGGACCTCGAGAACACGCTTTACATGGATCTAAAGGACGGCCGGGTCGTCATCCGGCTGCGCCCGGACCTGGCGCCGAAGCACGTGGAGCGTGTGAAGGCGCTGGCCCGGCGCGGCTTCTACAACGGGACGCCGTTCCACCGGGTAATCGAGGGGTTCATGGCCCAGGGCGGCGACCCTACGGGCACTGGGACCGGCGGCAGCGACATGGGAACCTTGCCGGCAGAGTTCACGAAAAACGTGCATTTCCTGCGCGGCACCGTGGGTGCGGCGCGGACGGGAGACCCGAACAGCGCCAATAGCCAGTTCTACATTTGCTTCGCGCCGGCACCGAACCTGGACGGCCAATATACGATCTGGGGCCAGGTCGTGCAGGGGATGGAATTCGTGGACAAGATCAAGCGCGGCAGCGGCAGCAGCGGCAGCGTGTCCGGGCCGGACAAGATTGTGCGCGTGCAGGTAGCCGCGGACGCCAAGGGGTAATATATGGAGCCGCGGCGAGGCATTTTTCCCCGCCGCGGCGTCCTGCGGGCCTCTAGCTCAGTTGGTAGAGCACGGGACTTTTAATCCTGTGGTCGTGGGTTCGAACCCCACGGGGCCCACCAGAACCGCTATTGCCAGTGGAAGCTCTCTAGATAGGCGTTCAGGTCCTTGTCGAGGAACGGATCGCCATCTGCCTTCACGGCTTGAATGTTGTACATCACATGGTCCTTGATCGCCACGTAGCCGCCGGTCCATGCGCCGTTCGGCAGGCGGCCGAGGTAGCGGTAGGCCGGCTCGCCTTGGACGGTCGCGCGGGCACCCGATACTTTTGCTGATGTGTTCTGGGCATAGAGGCCCTTCTCAAACCCGATGATGACTTCGTCCTGCAGTTCGGTCATCGGCACGCCAGGCACGACGGTGAGGATTGCGGCCCGTCCAGCCTCTGTGCGCCGTGCGACCAGGGTTGCCTTCGGAGGGAGGCTTTTCACGGCCTCGGGCGGCATCTCCATCGGGGACCAACCGGTGCCCTCGGGAAGTTCGAGCGTGAAGCCGCCTTCTGGCGCCGCCCAGCGTTCGGCATGGCCCGGCAACGGCACGGCGGCGGTGAGCAGGGCAGCGAGGGCACAACCGATCCAGCGCATGACGCATCTCCTGTTTCAGGGGACAGCGACAACTGCCCCGGTTTAGCAACGGCTTAGAAAGTCCGAACGCAGCCGGTGCGGCCCGGGTTCACGCGGCCTCGTTGAATGTGTCGGCATAGCCGAACAGCCCGGCCGCGCCGCCGGTGTGCAGGAAGACGACGGTTTGCCCCTTGGTGAACGTGCCGCGGCGGATCAGGTCCACCAAGCCGGCCATGCCTTTGCCGGAGTAAACGGGGTCGAGCATGATGCCCTCTAGCCGGGCGAGCATCCTGACGGCCTCGATCATGCCGGGAGTCGGGATGCCGTAGCCGCCGCCGACATAGTCGCAGTTGGCCTCGACGGCGCTGGATGGAACCGGGCGGTCCAGGCCCATTTGGGCGGCCGTGGCTTGGGCCAGGCGCAGGACGTTGGCCTCTTGACGATCCTTAGGGGCACGGACGCCGATGCCCAGAACGTGGACCGGGCTGCTCATGGCATGCAGGCCGGCGACCAGCCCGGCTTGGGTGCCGGCGCTGCCGGTGGCGTGGACCAGGCGGTCTATCTGCAGACCCATGTCGTTCGCTTGGGCCAGCAGCTCCAACGCGACGGCGGCGTAGCCGAGCGCGCCGACCGCGTTGGAGCCACCGCCGGGAATAAGGTATGGTTTGGCGCCTTCGGCTCGCAGGCGGGTGCCGACGTCCTCGATGGCGGCTTGCATGTCCGTTCCACCGGGCCGGTATTCGAGGTGGGTGCCCATCAGGCGGTCGAGCAGGACGTTGCCGCTGTTGAGGTAGGCGCTGTCGTTGGTCTCGATCCGGTGCTCCAGCACGGCGGTGCAGGCAAGGCCGAGCTTGGCGGCGACGGCGGCGGTCTGGCGGACGTGGTTGGACTGGACCGCGCCTTGGGTGACGAGGTGGTCGGCGCCTTCGGCCAGGGCGGCGCCTGCCAGGAACTCCAGCTTGCGGACCTTGTTGCCACCGCCGCCCATGCCGGTCAGGTCGTCGCGCTTCATCCAGATGTCGGGGCCGCCCAGCTCGGCAGTCAGGCGCGGCAGGCGCTCCAACGGGGTGGGCGCCTGGCAGAGCTTGACGCGGGGAAAGCGGGCGAGATCCAAGGGTGGCCTCCGGTGGGCAGGGATGGACTCACCCTTGCAGCGCGTGGGATAGAAATCAACGCGGCGTGCGCCCCCGCAAGGTTGAACGTGACTTCGCCACAGTCTGCGCTACATCTTGCGCGGATACGGACGGCGGGAAAACGGGGAACACGGCGATGCATATAGTGAAACGGCGCGGCTGGGAGTTGCGGGACTGTGACGCCACGCCGGAGCATCTTGTGCTGGGCCGGCGCGCCTTGGTGGCCGGGGTTGGGCTGGCTGGGGCGGGGCTGGCCGGGCTACTGCCGGTCGCGGCCCGCGCGCAGGGCGCGCCGCGCAACCCAAAGTACGAGGCCGGGCGCGAGGTGTCGGCCGAGCGGGACGCGACGACTTACAACAACTACTATGAGTTCGGCACGGACAAGTCCATTTCCCGGGCGGCGCAGCGCCTGCCGGTGCAGCCCTGGGCCATCGCCATTGACGGGCTGGTGGATGCGCCGAAGACGGTTGGGCTGGACGACCTGCTGCGTCAGGTGAACTTGGAGGAGCGCATCCTGCGGCACCGCTGCGTCGAGGGCTGGGCGATGACGGTGCCCTGGACGGGCTTCCCGATGAAGGACCTGGTGCGGATTGCCGCGCCGACGTCGGCGGCGAAGTATGCGGTGATGACGACGCTCGCCGATCCCAAGACGATGCCGGGCCTGCGGCTGAGCCAGTTCGAGTGGCCGTATGTCGAGGGCATCACGATGGCGGAGGCCACGAACGACCTGGCGTTCCTGGCGACGGGGATGTACGGCAAGACCTTGCCGAAGCAGAACGGCGCGCCGATCCGGCTGGTGCTGCCGTGGAAGTACGGATTCAAGTCGGTGAAGTCCATCGTCAAGCTGACCTTCACGGACAAGAAGCCAGTGACGTTCTGGGAGGGCATCCAGCCCAGCGAGTACGGGTTCTGGGCCAACGTGAACCCGGCGGTGCCGCATCCGCGCTGGAGCCAGGCGACCGAGCGGCTGCTGGGCAACGACCAGCGCGTGCCGACTGTGATCTATAACGGCTATGGCGAGCACGTGGCCGGGCTGTATGCTGGGCTGGGGTCGGAAAGGCTGTTCATCTAATGCTGGGGCGCACCTTCACCTTACTGTCTGCGGCATTCCTGGTCGGTGCGGTTGCGCTGGCGGCGCTGATGCCACGGAGCATGACGCTGTCGCGCGGGATAAGCACGCTGAACGGGTCGGTCGAGCCGTGGCTGCGGGCGCACAGCCCGGTTTGGCTGCAGGTTTGGGTGGAGGTTCCTATGCTGTCACGCCCGATCTGGCTGTTGCCGACGGTGCTGGGCTTGGTATGCGCGGGGGTGGCGGCGTCGGCCACGCTGGGAGCGGCGTCGCCGACGCGCCGACGGCGGAGCTGAAGCACGTTCGGCCCGAATAGATTTGCCAAACGTGCTCAAAACCTTGTTTGGCAAAATTACTTCTCGGAACGCATACACGTTCGGTTTGAGGATACCCTAAGCAAACCTCTATAGGTTTGCGCACAGATGAGGACCTAAGCAGGCTTGCGCGGCCTGTCACGGCCCAAGGCCATCTGTGTGACAGGCCGCGCAAGCCTGCTTAGGCGACGTGTCTGGCTTGGGCACGAGATGCCGCGTCGTCCCTAGTGATTTCGAACGCCACAAGGGCGTCGCTGCCTGCGGAGCGAAGGGCATAGAGGCCGCGTGATACGCGGGTGAACCAGCCGTAAACATCGCGTTGCAGGATGGCGGCGGCGCGTGGCGTCGTGGCGGCCAGGTCCCGCGGGCGCTGGGGTCCGTCGCGGAGCGCGGCGGCGATGGCCAGCGCTTCTTGACGGTAGGCGGTCATAATTGGGACGGCGCGCGTGCCGCCGGGGGACGGGTCGCCTTGGCGGGCGGCGTGCTCGTTCAGCACGGCCCGGCGGCGGCGTGTGTTCATCCTTGGGCGCCACGGGCCGGGTTCGGCCAGGACCTCGGCGTCACCACGGGACGGCACGCGTAGCAGGCCGAAGCCGAGGCGGCGGCACAGCGCCCGCACCCGGGCATCCCGGTCGCGTCCGCGGCTGGAAGCGCGGACGGCGAGCCACACCTGGTCCGCGACGGCGGCGCGGTCCACGGCCTGCAGGACCAGTTCCAGGGTGAAGGACAGCTTCAGTTCGGCGACGACCAGCATCGGCTGGCCGCCGTTTGGCCGATTGCCGTCTGGTCGGTCGCCGTCCGGAGGGCCGGCGGACACGGCGGCCACGTCGCACCCGACGACTTCGCCCTTGGCGACGTAGCCACGGGCGGCCAGAAAGCGCTTGACGGCGGGGTAGAGGGCAGATTCGGTCAGCGGGCGGCCCGGCGCCTTGTTGCCAGCCCGAGCGCTGCGGCGCTGCCGAGCAGGATCAGGCTTGCCGGCTCGGGTACCGCCGCGGCCCTAAGCTGGAAGATTTCGCCGGTGCTTTTCAGGCCGATATAGAGTTCGCCGCCCTCGTCCTGGCTCACCCGGGCGTCCACGCGGCGGAACGGGTTGCTGCCGTAGCCGAACTGGTCGTTGAGCGAGATTGTCGCGCCGTTTATGGTCAGGTCCAGGCTGTACATCTGTGCCTGGTCGCCTGCCTGGGGATCGAAGTAGTAGGCTGCACCGCTGACAATGTCCTCCAGAACGTACTTCCCCTGCAGCGCCGGGATGCTTTGGCCGCGGTAAACAAAGCCGCTGCCGAGCGCGAACAGCGCGCCGTCGAGGTGCTCCAGCATGGCGAGAGGGTCGGTGTAGGGTCCGCCGGGCAGGGCGTCGGGCGTGACGGGGTAGAGCAACTCGTTGTCGCTGGACAGGCCGTAGGCGTATCCCGTGGCGAACGTGCCTTCCCGCTGCGACCAGCCGTAGTTGGCGCCGGCGATGCCGCGGTTGACCTCCTCGATCTCCGCTTGGCCAAGGTCGTTGATGTACATCGCGCCGGTGCCGAGGTCCCAACTGAAGGATTGCGGGTAGCGCAGGCCGGTGGCCCAGATCTCCGGCAGCGCGCCCTTGGTCTTCAGGAAGGGGTTGTCGGCTGGGACGGAGTAGGGCGAGGCGCCGGCTTGGAGCGGGTTGATCCGCAGCATCTTGCCCTGGGGCACGCCCAGGTTCTGCGCGTTCCGGTCGGCGTCGTTGTAGTTGCCGTCGCCGCTGCCGATGTAGAGTCGGCCGTAGTCTGGGGTGCCCGGCGCCGCAGTGGGGTTGAAGGCGATCAGCCCGTTGCTGTGCTCGTCCGAGTAGCCGCCGATCTGGATGACTGTACGGGGCGGGGCGACCGGGGTGTAGGTGGCGGCTTTGGGGTTCGTCGTCCACTCCGTCACGACCGCTTGCAGCTTGCCAGGGTCGTTCGATCCGATGGTGGCGCTGCCTGCCGGGCCGTTGGCCGAGGTGTAGAACTTGCCGTAGCCGGGCTGGGAGGGATCACCGGCGTAATTCGGGTGGAACGCGAGGGCTTGCAGCCCATGGGTCAGGCCGGGGGTGGCCGCGGCGCCCGCCCCGAGTGCTGTCGTGATGTCCAGCCACGGGGCCGGGCTGCTACCTGGGGTCGTCCGGTAGATGATGCCGTTCAGGTCGTTGACGAACAGGGCGCCCGTTCCGTCGCGGGCCGGCGTTGCGTACTGGATTTGCGCGAGCGGTGCCGAGGTCCTGCCGGCCTCGGGCGGGATGGTAGTGTAGGGCGTTAGGCCGACGGAGATGCCGGGCAGGACGGGCGGCAGAATGGGGTATGGGAGCGGGGTGGGGATGGCCCATGCGGCGGACGGCAGGCAGGACAGCAAGCACATGGCAGACCACCGCATCGGTCCGATCCTCCAACATTCCTAAGAGGTTTCTAAGGCATGGCCTGTAGTCGAGCAACCCGATACAGGCACTACAGGACCGGGTTGGACCGACCCTTGCTGGCCAACCTGGCCCTATGCTCGCCGGAGCGGACGGTGTGCTGAACAAAGAACTGCGCTGCCGTATTTCCACTCAGGACAGGATTGGGCCAGCGGCGTCCTGTATCCATCTCTCAACTGCCCAGCCTGACTTTCAGCGGCGCCGGAATCGCGGGGTGGTCGAGGTAGCAGGGTGCGAGCCGGGCAGGTGAGCGCTTCACCCGCCCGGCCACGCCTGCTTAGAAGCCCACAACGACATCAGCAGCCAGCGTCACCATGTCGCGGCGGCGGCCGTCGTTGAAGGGCCGCGCACCGTTCAGGGTGCGGTCGTAGCGAACTTCCGGACGGATCATCAGCGTACTCAGCGAAGCCGGCATGCCGGAGGGCTTGTAGGTCACGCCGGCCGTCAGGCCGGAGTAGGTGCCGGCGCGGTTGCTGGTGACGAAGCGGCTGAAGACGCCCCGCTGGAAGTTGGCGAAGTCCCGCTCGGCCACGGGGGTGGAGACGAAGAAGTTCTGGTTGTCGCGGAAGACCTCGGCCCGGCCGTTCAGGGTCAGGGTGTCGGACAACGCGTAGGAGGCATAGAAGGCGGCGCCGTAGGCGTTGGCGTTGAAGCCGTCCTCCTGGACGTAGTTGAGTTCGGTCGTGAGGGTCAGCTTGTCGGTCGTCTTCCAGGTGATGACGACGTCGTTGAAGTAGCGCATGGCCTCGTTGGCGAAGGGCGTGTTCCGCTTGCTGTTCTCAGGCCCCATGTGGGTCAGGGCGAGGACGGTGAACTTGCCGCCGGGGGCGTTGTAGCCGATGCCGGCGATGCCGCCGGGGCGGTTGTTGTTGTCGCCGTTGCCGTAGCCGACGCCGGTGTTGGTGCCGCTGTCTATGCCAAGGTAGAGGTCAATGGTGTCGGAGACGTGCGCCGTCGCCAGCGCGCCGACGTGCTTGTAGGGCAGGCCGTAGTTGAAGATGTAGGAGTGCGAGTAGAACGGGTTGCTCTTGGGGTCTATCAACTCGAACCCTAGGGGCGTCGGATACATGCCGGCCTTGATGTCCAGGCCGCCGGCGAACAGGTCGGGCAGGCGGACGCTGATGCTGGCCTCCGTGACCGTGAGCTGGTTGCGGTCGTGGATGAGCTGGTCGAAGACGCCAAGCGTGTGGACGATGCGGGCGTCCGATCCGTAGAAGGCCTGCAGCTTGAAGCCGACGTCCACGCTAGTGGCCTTGGGGTCCACGTCGCGGTTGATGGTGACCATGGCCTGGTTCAGGACGGGGCGGTTGGTATTGTCGTCGAACAGGCGGCCGAAGTTGCGGCGGCTGCGCGGGTCGTCCGGGTTGCCGGTGATGCCGCCCTCGATCTGGAAGCCGAGCTTGATGCTGCTGGCCCACTCGCTGAGGTTCTTGGGGGCGACGTAGGGCTTCTCAGCCGGTGCTGTGGCGGGATTGGCGGGCAGGCCGGTCTGCTCCGGGACGGTGGGGGCGGTCTGGGCGCGGGCCGCCGGGGCGACGGCGCCGAGCAGGGCGGCCCCGAACAGAACGGTGCGGGCGGCGGGCAATTGCGTCTTCGGCGGCATCTTCTGCATGGCGGGCAACTTTCCAAAAATCCGGGCCGGCGATGCCACCACGGCCCATAAAGGATCAATACGTATCGGCACACGGCGTGGGGCGTACCCGGCGAGCGTGCCGGGGACGCCATGGGCGATCAAGCGGAGTAGTACATCTCGAACTCGACGGGGTGCGGCGTGTGTTCGAAGCGGTACACTTCGGTCCACTTCAGCTCGATGTAGCTTTCGATCTGCTCCTTGCTGAAGACGTCGCCGGCGAGCAGAAAATCGTGGTCGGATGCCAGCGCGCCCAGGGCCTCACGCAGGCTGCCGCAGACGGTGGGGATGCCCTTCAGCTCCTCGGGTGGGAGGTCGTAGAGGTCCTTGTCCATGGGGTCGCCGGGGTGGATCTTGTTCTTGATGCCATCGAGGCCGGCCATGAGCAGGGCGGAGTAGGCGAGGTAGGGGTTGGCGGTCGCGTCGGGGAACCGCACCTCGACCCGCTTGGCCTTGGGGTTGGTGGTGTAGGGGATGCGGCAGGAGGCGGAGCGGTTGCGGGCGGAGTAGGCGAGCAGCACCGGTGCCTCGAAGCCGGGGATCAGGCGCTTGTAGCTGTTGGTGCTGGGGTTGGTGAAGGCGTTGCAGGCCTTGGCGTGGCGGATGATGCCGCCGATGAAGTGCAGGCACATCTCCGACAGGTCGGCGTAGCCGTTGCCGGCGAAGGCGGGCTTGCCGTCCTTCCAGATGCTGAGGTGGGTGTGCATGCCGGAGCCGTTGTCGCCGTAGATGGGCTTGGGCATGAAGGTGGCGGTCTTGCCGTAGCTGTGGGCGACGTTCTGGACGCAGTACTTGTAGATCTGCATCTGGTCGGCCATCGTCAGCAGGGGGCCGAACTTGGTGCCCAGCTCGTGCTGGCTCTGGGCCACTTCGTGGTGGTGCTTCTCGATGGGCAGGCCCATCTCGCCCATGCTGGACAGCATCTCGGCGCGCAGGTCGCTTTCGCTGTCCACGGGGGGCACTGGGAAGTAGCCGCCCTTGACGCTTGGGCGGTGGCCCATGTTGCCCTCGGGGTAGTCCTTCAGCTTGGCGTCCGGGCCTTCGACGCT
>Ga0123339_10002270_pt1 | contig 13023 bp, 15 predicted proteins | sample lystaG_FD_89956 | JGI IMG/M metagenome (GOLD analysis project Ga0123339, IMG submission 89956) | Glacier valley bacterial and archeal communities from Borup Fiord, Nunavut, Canada, to study Microbial Dark Matter (Phase II) -... | ecosystem: Environmental > Aquatic > Freshwater > Ice > Glacier ... | reverse complement strand
ATGGCCGCACGGTCCGTCGCCGCCCGCCCTGGGCTGAGTGCCGCCATCGCCGATGCCGTGGCAACCCAGGCGGACACCGAGGCGGTCCGGGCCTTGCTTCTCAACCGCTCGGCCGCCATCCAGGAGGCGACGCTGGACGCACTGGTGGCACGGGCCGCAAGGCATCCGGACTGGCACGAACCGCTGGTGCATCGCCCCGCACTCAGCAAGGCGGCCACCCACGCCTTGTCGAGGCTGGTCGCCGCACATCTCGTGCAGGTGCTGGCGGAACGCGCCGACCTGGACCCGGCCCTGGCCGGGGAGTTGCGGGCGAGGCTGCTGACCCGGCTTGGCGGCCCCGTGGCCCGGCCGCCCGCCGCCCCGCCGGGCGAGGCGGACCTGATGCTGTCGCTGCGGCGCCTGCACGCCGCCGGAGGATTGGGGGAGCATACGTTGCTGGACGCCGCGCGGGCCGGGGACGTGCCGCGGACGGCGGCGATCCTGTCCGTCGCCAGCGGCCTGCCGCCCTCAGCCATCGAGCGCGCGGCAAGCCTGCGCAGCGCCAAGGCGCTGGTCAGCCTGGCGTGGCGCGCCGGGTTCAGCATGCGGGCAGCAGCCGTCGTGCAGGCCGCCCTGGGGCAGCTTGGCCCCGGCGCCCTGCTCGGCCCCGCACCCGGTGGCGGCTATCCACTGACGGTGTCGGAGATGGGCTGGCAGATCGAGGTGCTGAGCGGCGGCACCCGAGTTTAGAAGCTAGGCGCGAATCAGCGTGCCCAGCCCGCCTTCCTTGAACAACTCCAGCAAGCAAGCGTGCTGCATCCGGCCGTCCAGGATCACCGCGCCTTTCACGCCGCCACGCACCGCCTCCACGCAGTTCTCGACCTTTGGGATCATGCCGCCGCTGATCATGCCGCTGGCGATGCCGGCCTCCACGTCCGCGACCGTCATCTCGGGGATCAGTTGCTTGTCGGCGTCCAGCACGCCGGCCACGTCCGTCAGCATCAGCAGGCGTTGGGCGCCCAGGGCGGCGGCCACGGCCCCCGCCACGTCGTCGGCGTTGATGTTGTAGGTCTGGCCATCATCGCCCACACCCACCGGGGCGATCACCGGGATCAGCCCGGCGCCCGTCAGCGCGTGGATGACCCGCACATCCACGTGGACGGGTTCCCCGACGAAACCCAGGTCCAGCGCGCGCTCGATGTGGCTGTCCGGGTCCTTCACCGTGCGGGTCAGCTTGCGGGCACGTATCATGCCGCCGTCCTTGCCGCAGATGCCCACGGCCAGGGCGCCGGCTTGGTTAATCAGGCCCGCGACGTGTTTGTTGACCGTGCCGGCCAGGACCATCTCGACCACCTCCACCATCGAGGCGTCGGTGACGCGCAGGCCATCGACGAAGGTGGACTGGATGGCCAAGCGTTTCAGCATGGCGTTGATCTGCGGCCCGCCGCCATGGACCACGACCGGGTTGACGCCGACCTGCTTCAGCAGGGCGATGTCCCGGCCGAACTTGGCGGCCAGCCCGGCGTCGCCCATGGCATGACCGCCATACTTCACCACCACCGTGACCCCGGCGTAGCGGCGCAGGAACGGCAGGGCCTGCACGAGGATGTCCGCTTCTTCCGCGGCTACCTTGATCTGGTCGGGGGTCAGGGTCATGGGGTGCTGGGTAGCGGGCGTGGGCGCGCCGGGTCAAGCCGCTGCCCCCTCTCCCTTCGGGAGAGGGTCGGGGTGAGGGGGTCGTTCGGCACTGCCCTAGCCGGCGTGACATCCGCGCCGTCACGGGCCGGGGTTGGCGCTGCAAGACCCCCCTCACCCCGGCCCTCTCCCGGAGGGAGAGGGAGAAGCTACATAAGCGCCAACGCCGCCAGTTCGGCCCGCAGCCCTTCCATGCCCAGCCCGGTCTCGCTGCTGGTGGTCAGCACGTCCGGGAAGGCGGCGGGGTGCTTGCGGACCAAGGCCTGCACCGCGGCCTGCTTCGCCGCCAAGGGGCCGGGCCGGACGCCGTCAGCCTTGGTGAGCACAAGCTGGTAGGTGACGGCGGCACGGTCCAGCAGGTCCATGACGGCCAGGTCGGACGCCTTCAGCTCGATCCGGCTGTCCAGCAGCAGCACGACCCGGCGCAGCGTCGGCCGCCCGCGCAGGAACTCGAACATCAGGCCCTGCCAGTCCGCCTTGATCTCCTTCGCCGCCTGAGCATAGCCATAGCCCGGCATGTCCACGAGCGTCAGCCGGCCCGCCAGGTCGAAGAAGTTGAGCTGCCGCGTCCGCCCCGGCGTGTTCGACGCCCGTGCCAATGCCTTGCGCCCCGTCAGCGCATTGACCAACGTGGATTTACCCACGTTGGACCGCCCGGCGAAGGCGACCTCCGGCAAGCCTGGCTCCGGCAACTGATCCAGGCGTTGAGCGGCGAAGAAGAACTTGCACTCGCCCGCGAACAGCAGCCGGCCGGCCTCCAGCGCCTCCGGCGACGGCTCCCCGGCTAGGTGCCCGGCTAGGTGGAGGTCGCCACCCGGTTCGTCGCCAGGTGCGTCCGGCGCATGATCGTCCATTGTTGTGCAATCGTGAGAAGGTTGTTCCAGCTCCAGTAGATCACCAAGCCGGCGGGGAAGCTGGCGAGCATGAACGTGAAGATGATCGGCATGAACTGGAAGATGCGCGCCTGCACCGGGTCCGGCGGCGGCGGGTTCAGCTTCTGCTGCACGAACATCGTGCAGCCCATGATGAGCGGCCAGACGCCCAGGTGCAGCAGGTGCGAATACTGGCCGGGATCGAAGGGGATCAGGCCGAACGCATTGAACACGTTGGTCGGATCGACCGCCGACAGGTCCCGGACCCAGCCGAAGAACGGCGCGTGCCGCATCTCGATGGTGACGAAGATGACCTTGTAGAGCGAGAAGAACACCGGGATCTGCACCAGCATGGGCAGGCAACCGCTGGCAGGGTTCACCGATTCCGTCTTGTACAGCTTCATGATCGCCGCCTGCATCGCTTGCGGGTCCTCCTTCAGCCGCTCCCGGATCTCGGTCATCTTCGGCGCGAGCAGCTTCATCTTGCTCATGGACCGGTAGGAGTAGTTGGCCAGCGGGAAGAACACGAGCTTGGCGAACACCGTGAAGATCAGGATGGCGACGCCGAAGTTGCCGGTGATCTGGAACAGCCAGTCCAGCGCATAGAAGATCGGCTTGGTGATGTAGTAGAACCAGCCGAAGTCCACGGCCTTGTCGAAGTTCGGCAGCTTCAGGTCATGCTCGTAGCGGTCCAGTAGGTGGACCTCCTTCGCACCGGCGAACAGCCGGGTCGTGGTGGCGGCAGTGGCGCCGGGTTCGGCCGTGACGGGGTTGGCCGCCACGAAATCGACCTGATAGCGGTCGGCGTTGTTCTCCAGCACATGGCGGAAGGATGCCGTCACCGGCACGGCCTGGTCCGGGATCAGCGCCGTCAGCCAATACTTGTCGGTGATCCCCGCCCAGCCGCCAGTCGTCGCCAGCTTCAGGGAGGCGTCCTTGGTCTTCTCGGCCTTGGACTTCGCGTCGTCGTAGGTCTGTTCCTCAAGCTTGCCGTTCAGGACGCCGAGCAGGCCTTCGTGCAGGATGTAGTAGCCGGCGGTGACGGGCTTGTAGTCGCGGCGGATGCGGGACCACGGATGCACGACCACGGCAGCGGACCCGGTGTTGCGGACGCGCTGCTCCGCCGTGAACAGGTAGTCGGCATCGACGGCCAGCGCGATCTCGAACACCTGGCCGGCGCCGTTGTCCCAGGACAAGGTCACGGGCTGGGCGGGCGTCAGCTCGGGTGCGGAGGCGGTCCAGGTGGTGTCGAGGTCCGGCACCTTCACCCCGGCGTCTCCGGTCCAGCCGAACTGGGCGTAATAGGGCTGCGGGTCCACCCGCGGCTCCAGCAGGCGCACCAGGGGGGAGCCGGGCGTGACTTCCTCCCGGTAGTCGCGCAGCACCAGATCGTCCAGGCGGGCGCCGGCCAGGTTGATGCTGCCCTGCACGCGCGGCGCGCTGATGCGCAGGCGCGGCACGTCGCGCGGCGGCGGGACGGCGACGGGCTGGGTGCCAGGGGACGCCGGGTCCCCGGTCGGGCGCGGGGTGGCCGTGGTGGGCGTGTTCTGCGTCACCTGCACGGCATCCGGCGCCACGCGCTTCGGCTGCAACTGCTGGAAGCCGAGCAGGATGCCCAGTGAAATCACGAAGAAGATGGCAAGGCGTTTCTGGTCCATCAGCGGGCCATCACTTTCGGGTGGCAGCGGCAGGGCACGGGGTCGAACCCGCCCGCCGTCCAGGGATTGCAGCGCAGGATGCGCCGGGCGGACAGTGCGGCGCCGTGCAGGGCGCCGTGGGATTGCAGCGCCTCGACGGCATAGGCGCTGCACGACGGCTCGAACCGGCAATGCGCGCCGATGAAGGGGCGCAGCGTCCATTGGTAGATGCGGACGAGCAGCACCAGGATGCCCGCAATCATCGCGGCAGGATCTTGGCCAGGGCGCGGCGCAGGTCGTCGACCAGAAGCGGGAACGGACGTGCGCGGGTGGTGTCGCGCCCGATCAGCACCAGGTCCACGCCCTGCACGGGTTCATCCCGCAGCAGCAGCCGGGCGGCTTCCCGCAAGCGGCGCTTCGTCCGGTTGCGTATCACGGCATTGCCGACCTTCTTCGTCACGGTGAAGCCTACGCAGGCCGGGCCGTTGTCCCCACGCGGGAGGGCCTGCAACACCAGCCCATGCACCGCGGCCTTGCGTCCCTTGCTGGCCACGCGCAGGAACCCGGCCCGCCGCCTCAGCCGGGTCGGCGCTCCCGCGGCGTCCGGCGCCATGGCAGCATCTACCGTGGCAGCACTGGCCTGGTCAGGCCGACAGTTTCTTGCGGCCCTTGGCGCGGCGGTTCGCCAGGACCTTCTGCCCACCCACGGTGGACATGCGGGCGCGGAAGCCGTGGCGGCGCTTGCGGACCAGTTTGGACGGTTGATACGTGCGCTTCACAAGACAACTCCGATTTCATCAGCAAGGCTGCGTGCCGGGCACGCGGCCAGCCGGGCGCCGCCGTGCAGCGCCCATGCGAGGGCGGCTTATAGTCGCACGGGCTTGGCGCCGTCAATCACGTCCGGGCGCGTCCCGGCGCCGCGATACGCCGGGGCTTGAGGCGGCGCGGGATTGGTGCTGTAGCGGAGGGATGCAACGTCCGACGCTGATGATCTCCCTGCTGGGCGCCGGGCTGGCGTTCGCCGCGGCCTGCGCGACGCTGGCGCTGATGGGGCTGGGTGCGCCGGTCCTGCTGGCCGCGATGCTGGCGGCTGCCTGCGCCGGGCTAGTGCTGCACGCGGCGGTGCTGGCGCAGGTCGGCCGGCCACTGGCGGCGTTGCAGGAGCAGTTGCAGGCGGCACGCGTGCAAGCCGATGGCGCTGCCGCGGCGGCAGCACGGCTGGCGGAGGTCGAGGCGCGCGCCGCCACCCTGCGCCACGACCTGCGCGGCGTGCTGTCCCCGGCGCTGATGGTCACCGACCGCCTGCTCGGCAACCCGGACCCGGCGGTGCAGCGCGCCGGGCAGGCCATCGTGCGGTCGGTGGACCGGGCAACGGCGATCATCCAGGCTTCGAAGGGTGACCCCGCAGCAGCAGCAGGCGCGCCGGCTGGCCCCGCCGCAGGGTGACGATGGCAGCCTGGCGGAACCGGCGGCCCAGCACGGCGGCGCGGCGGGGGTCCATGACAACGAACCAATGCTCCTCCCGCCACCCCCTGCCCTCCCCGGCGCCGGACAGATGCGGCACTGCGCGCAACATGTCCTGCAAGGCCCGGTTGGCGCGCCGGTTCAGCCCGTCCGCAAGGCGCCGCCCCCAGGGGTTCCAGGCCGTGATGAACGCGCCGGGCTGGTAGCCGATAAGCGGGTCCAGAGCCGGGCAGCGCCGCCCGATGCGCGCAGCCGCGGACCCGGCGCGGTAGGCCGCAGCGCGGAACGCCCGCAGCAGCCGGGGGTCAGTCGTCGCGGCCGTCGCTGAACTCCACGTCCCGGTGCACGTGCACGGACATCAGCAGGCCGAAGCCGAACATCACTGTCAGCATTGCCGACCCGCCGTGCGACACCAGCGGCAGCGGCACGCCGCCCACCGGGATCGCGCCCATCACCATGGCGATGTTGACGAACACGTACATGCAGAAGTTGACGCCGATGCCCATCGCCAGCAGCCGCCCGTACTGGTGCCGGAAGCGCAGCGCCATGCCCATCGCGCCCATCACGATGCAGAATAGCACCGCCATCAGCGCCAGGCCGCCGACCAGCCCGAACTCCTCGGCCAGCATGGTGAAGATGAAGTCCGTTTGTTTTTCAGGCAGGAAGTTCAGGTGGCCTTGCGTACCTTGCAGGAAGCCCTTGCCCCACAACCCGCCGGACCCCAGCGCGATCTTGGACTGGATGATGTTGTAGCCGGCGCCCAGCGGGTCGCTCTCGGGGTTCATGAACGTCGTGATGCGGGCGCGCTGGTAGTCGTGCAGGTGGTTGAAGGCAAATTGCGCTGCGAACGGCACGGGCAGCGCCACCAGCACCACCTTCCACCATCGCAGCCCGGCGCCCAGGAACACCGCCCCGCCGACGATGCCGGTGATGACGGCGGTGCCCAGGTTCGGCTCCTTCAGGATCAGCCCGACCGGCACCAGCACCATGATGATGGGCGGGATCAGGAACAGCGGGTTGCCCATGCGCTCCCAGGTCGCCTTGTGGAACCAGGCGGCCAGCGCCATCACCAGGCCGATCTTCGCCAGCTCGCTCGGCTGCAGTTGCAGCCCGCCGATCTCGATCCACCGCTGCGCGCCCTTGCCGACATGGCCCATGCGCAGCACCAGGACCAGCAGCGCGACCGACACGCCATAGACCAAATAGGAGAACCGGGCGATGAAGCGGATATCGACCAGGGCAATGCACAGCATCATCACCAGGCTGAACCCGAAGCGCAGGATGTGCTTGGACGCATACGGCTCCGGCGACCCGCCCGCCGCCGAATACAGCGCCACGTAGCCGACGCCGGCCAGCATGCACAGCAGCAGCACATAGGCCCAGCTGATCTGCCACAGCTTGGTCGTCAGGCCGAACGACGGCTCGGCCCGGATCAGGCGCCGGGCTGTTATCATGTCGGCCTGAACCCTTCCGCAACGCGCTGGCCCGGCGCATCGGTGTGGCCGGCCGGGTCACGCGTCAGCACGTCGATCATGATGTCCCGCGCCAGGGGGGCCGCAGCCGCCGCGCCGGCATTGCCGTGCTCCACCACCACCGACACGGCGTAGCGCGGGTTGTCGTAGGGCGCGTAGCACACGAACAGGGCATGGGGGCGGAACTCCCACGGCAACTGGTCGGACCGGAACCCGCGCTCCCGCTGCTCGCGCGACACGCGGCGCACCTGGGTCGATCCGGTCTTGCCGGCCATCTGCACGCCGGTGGAGGCGATGCGCGCAACCGGCGCGGTGCCGCCGCCCTCGTTCACCACCGCCCACATGCCGTCCCGCAGGATGTGCATGCCGCGCTCGGGCAAACCGAGCAACGGCCAGTCCTCCGCCTTGCTGCCGCGTTGCAGCACGCCGCCCAGGGTGCGCGTCAGGTGCGGCTGCATGGCGCGGCCCGTGGCGACGCGGGAGACATAGGTGCACAGCGCCAGGGGCGTCGTCTGGATGTAGCCCTGGCCGATGCCGCAGCTGATGGTGTCGCCGATGTTCCAGGCCTTACCCTGGCCCATGCGCCAGGCTCGGGTCGGCATCAGGCCCTTGCGGACGCCGGGCAGCTCGACCTCCAGCTCCACGCCGATGCCGAAGCGGTTGGCCATCGCCGCCACCTTGTCGATGCCGACCCGGCGGGCGACCTCATAGAAGAACACGTCGCAACTGTTCTTGATGGCGCCGCGCAGGTCCAGCGCGCCGTGGCCGTTCTTGCTCCAGCAATGGAACCGGGTGTCGCCTAGGTCCAGAAAGCCGGGGCAACTGATGCGGTCGCCGGGGCTGATGGCCTTGGCTTCCAGCCCGGCCATGCCGACCACCATCTTGAACGTGCTGCCGGGGGCATACAGGCCGCTAGCGGCCTTGTTGATGAGCGGCGCCTTGCGGTTGCTGGTCCACTGCACCCACTGCGCCTGGCTGACGCCGGAGTTGAACAGGCTGGGGTCGAAGCTGGGGTTGGTTGTCATGGCCAGCACCTCCCCGTTGCGGCAGTCCATCACCACAGCCGAGGCGCTTTCGTCGCCGAGGCGGCGCAGCACCGAGTTTTGCAGGCCCACGTCGATGGTCAGGCCCAAGTCCTGGCCCGGCGTGCCTTCCTGCCGGTCCAGCTCGCGGATCATGCGGCCGACGCTGTTCACCTCCATCTGCACGGCGCCGGCGCGGCCGCGCAGCTTCAGGTCCTGCGCCTTTTCCATGCCGTTGCGGCCGATGCGTATGCCGGGCAGCGCCAGCATGGCGTCGTCACCCATGTCGCCCTCGCTCGGCGGCGCGACGTAGCCAACGACGTGCGCCAGGGCCGGGCCTTGCGGATACAGGCGCGTGGTGCCGACATCGACGAAGATGCCGGGCAGGTCCGGCGCGTTGACCTCGATGCGCGCCATCTCCTCCCACGTCAGGAACTCACGCACGATGATGGGGATGAAGCGGCGGCGGCGGCGCAGCTCCCGGTCGATGCGGGCGCGGTCGTGGTCGGCTAGCGGCACGATGCGGCCGAAGGTGTCGAGCGTTGCGCCCACGTCCGCCGTCTGCTCGGCCGTAAGGGAGGCGCGCCAGTTCAGGCGGTTGCCGCCGACGACGGCGCCGAAGCGGTCCAGGATGCGCCCGCGCGGCGGGGCGATCAGCCGGGCGCTGATGCGGTTGCTCTCGGCCAGGGTCGAGTAGCGTTGGCCCTCAACCACCTGCACCTGGTACAGCTTGGCCGCCAGCAGGCCGAACACGCCGACCTGCCCGGCACCCAGCAGCAGGGCGCGCCGGGTGAACACGCCGGTGCGCTTGTTCTCCTTCTTGATCTGACTCATGCAGTCGGGGCCCGGTCCACAGCAGCGGCGTCGTTGCGAGCCGCTTGCGGCGTGGCAATCCAGGAGCCGCGTAGGGCACGTTTCGTGCTGGCGACCCCTGGATTGCCGCGTCGCTGCGCTCCTCGCAATGATGGATAAGGCACGATCACGCCTGGTCCGGGTTCGCCAGGCCGCGGTGGGCCTGGGTGAACAGGGTTGCCAGCATGGGATACAGGCCAGCGGTCAACGCGAACTGGAACAGCGCGGCGCTGCCGGGCAGCAGCCGGAACGTGAGCAGGCTGGTCATCAGCCATTCCAGCGCCGACGCCCCAGCCGCCACGGCGACGAAGGCGAGCCACACCACCAGGAAGCCCTGCCCCGTCAGCACCCGGCGCCAGCGCACGGCCAAGCCATGCGTGATGAGCAAGGTCAGCACGTTGATGCCCGGCGGCTCCAGCCCCAGCAGGTCGGACAGCAGGCCCAGCAGGAACACCGCCGGGGGTGGCATGCTGGCCGGACGGAACAGGGACCAGAAGAACACGCAGGCCAACGCCGCCGCCGGCTGCAACTGCGCCTGGCCCGGCAGGCGCAAGGGTGCGGCCAGCAGCAGCAGCAGCAATGCCGTGCAGGCAGCCGGGAAGGCGGCGCGCGACGCGGCATCCAGCTGCCGCCACAGCGTCGGGCGGGGGCGGATGCCGGGGGTGCGCTGGGAACTCACGCGCCTAGCGCCGCCGCTCGGCCCGGCTGTCGGCGGGACGGGCGGCCGATTCTGGCGGGGTCACGCCACGCAGGCCGTAGTTGAAGATGCGTACCACCTCCAACTGCGCCAGCTTCGCTGCCGGCACGACCTCGGCCGCATTGCTGGCGCTGTAGTGCACGACGCCGACCGGCAGGCCGGCGGGAAAGGCGCCCGCTTCGGCAGAGGTCACGACACGCTCGCCCTCCACGGGCATCGTCCCCTCGGGCCAATGCACCAGGCGTGGGCGGGCGCCGTTGGTGCCTTCCAGGATGGCGCGGGCGCGGCTGCCCTCTAGCGTGACCGGGATGCGGCTGTTCATGTCGGTCAGCAGCAGCACGCGGGCGCTGCGGTTGCCCAGCTCGGTGATGCGCCCCACCAGGCCGTTCTCGTCCAGCGCGATCTGCCCCTTGGTCATGCCATGGTTGGGGCCGACGGACAGCAGCACGGCGCGGGCATAGACGCCGCCGGCGTCGGCGACGACGCGGGCGGTGACGTAGGACGGCGCCGGGTCGGGTATCCAGCGGAGGTTGGCCTTGAGCGTCGCGTTCTCGGCGTCCAGCGCCAGGGCGACGGCATGCCAGCGGCGGAGCTGCTCGTTCTCCGCCTTCAGCCGCACGTTCTCCGACCGAACTGCGAGCAGGTCTTCGGTGTCAGCGATGGCGCGATGGACAGTGGCGATGGGTTCGGCGACCACCGCAAAGATAGGGGCCAAGGCATCGGCCAGAGCCATGCGGGTCCGCTCGGTCATGCCAAGGTCGGCCTTGCCCAGCAGCATCAGGCCGAACGACACGGCGATCAGCACGGGCAAGGTCAGCCGGGACAAGGCCTGGCGGACGGGGATGGACAGCCGGATCACCTGCGCGCGCCTCGCTTTGTATCAGCCTGGGCTTTAGCTTTGGTTCAATACATCGATGTTAGCACATTGCGGAGCCGCTTCATCTCCTCCAATGCGCGGCCTGTGCCGAGCGCCACGCAGCTCAGCGGGTTCTCGGCCACAACCACCGGCAAGCCGGTCGCGTCGCGCAGCACCTGGTCCAGCCGGTGCAGCAGGGCGCCGCCGCCGGTCAGCACGATGCCCTTGTCCACGATGTCGGCGGCCAGCTCCGGCGGGGTGTTCTCCAGCGCGACCTTCACGGCTTCGACGATGGCGCTGACCGGCTCGGCCAGGCTCTCGGCGATCTGTCGCTGGCCGACCAGGATCTCCCGCGGGACGCCGTTCATCAGGTCGCGGCCCTTCACCTCGCGCCAGGGGCCATCGTCGATGTCGTCGGACGGCGTCGCGGCGCCGATGTCCATCTTGATCCGCTCGGCCGAGCTTTCGCCGATCAGCAGGTTGTGGGTGCGGCGGATGTAGCTGATGATCGCCTCGTCCATCTTGTCCCCGCCCACCCGCACGCTGCGGGAATAGACGATGCCGCCCAAGGAGATCACGGCCACCTCCGTCGTGCCACCGCCGACATCGACGATCAGGCTGCCCGAGGGTTCCGTCACCGGCAGCCCGGCGCCGATAGCGGCGGCCATCGGCTCCTCGATCAACAGCACCTTGCGGGCGCCGGCGCTCTCGGCGCTCTCCTGGATGGCGCGGCGCTCCACGGCGGTGCTGCCGCTGGGCACGCAGACGATGATCAGCGGGCTGGCGAAGCCGCGGCGGTTGTGGACCTTGCGGATGAAGTGCTTGATCATCTCCTCCGCCACCTCGAAATCGGCGATGACGCCGTCGCGCAGCGGGCGTATGGCGCTGATGTTGCCGGGCGTGCGACCGAGCATCAGCTTGGCCTCCTCGCCAACGGCCAGCACCTGCTTCTTGCCGCGCACGTCGGCGATGGCGACCACGCTGGGTTCGGCAAGCACGATGCCGCGGCCCTTTACATAGACCAGGGTGTTAGCGGTGCCGAGGTCGATGGCCATGTCGGCCGACATGATCCCCAGCAAACGTCCGAACATGTGATTAACCCTTGGATAACGGTCGGGATGGCCAGCGGCCGTCTGGACCGGCGCCTGGTGCCGCGTGGCTTAGCGGCCATGCCGCATTGCGGCAAGGCCCAGCGTTCAAGTGTTCGTGAGACATGAAGCCGCCGCAGTCTAGCCATGTACTAGACATGTGTTCAGGCGTTAGTGCCGCATCGTATCAGAATGGAGGAATGAGCATGCGTTCAACTGCTATGGTGGCGCTGGCGGCCGGGCTGACCCTGATGCTGTCGGCGTGCGGCGAGACGCCGGGGACACGCGCGGTGACGGGCGGCCTGCTGGGCGCCGGCACCGGAGCGGCCATCGGCGCTGCGACGGGCGGCAGCGCCGGGACCGGTGCGCTGATTGGTGGCGGCGTGGGCGCCGCGGGTGGCGCGTTGACGGCACCGCGCCGCTACTGACCCAACGAAGAACAAAGGAGACATCCGTGAAGAAGCTTGCAATCGGCTTGACCCTCGTCGCCGGGCTCGGCCTGTCGGCGTGCACCGACCCTTATGACCCCGGCCAGCGTGCAGTCGGCGGCGGCCTGCTGGGCGCCGGTGCCGGCGCGGCGCTGGGCGGGATCGCCGGTGGCGGGCGCGGCGCTGCAATCGGCGCGCTTGCCGGCGGTGGCATCGGCGCCCTGGGCGGCGCGGCGACGACGCCGAACCGCCCTTACTACCAGCAGCAAGCACCTGCGTACTACCCGCAGCAGCGGCCCTACTACGGCTACTGAGACCCTACCCGGTCGGGGGCCATGCTCCCGGCTGGTGCGTCTTATGCAATGAACGTTCACCGTTCCTGACGGCAATCGCTTGATCCAATGTCCTCGCCGATCAGGTCGCGCTTAACCCCACACCTATGGCTACGGAAATCGCCCTGCGAACCAGCGCGGGTATGGCACACATTGGAACTCGGACTCTTCAACGCGGTATGGAGCTGATCAGCGCCGAAACCCGTTGCTGACCCACAGCTTGAGGATCTTTCGACGCACCGCCAGGCCTGGCTTGTCCTCGGCCGTGATCATCCATCGTCCGACCGTCGTCGTGGCGGGCGTGGCTTGTACACCATGCATTGCCTGCTTTGACCTGCCGTGGTTTGCCGTCATGTGCGCCGGGCCACGTCGTAACCCTGGAGGATGCCGCTTCGTGGCGTCGTGAGACTGGCGCTGTAGGCGGTCGGAAGCGCCACGGCCCCGAGCGGCACGTAGGGAACGTCGATCCAGAACTGCCGCTCGATCTCGGCGCAGATGGCCTTCTGCGCCGCCGTGTCAGAGGTCTCGAACCACCCCGCCCGAAGCGCCTCCATGCGCGGCATCGTGGGCCAGCCGAACCAAGCCGCGCTCCCGCCGCGCAAGCCCAGGTGGTTGGCGAGGTCGAAGTT
>Ga0123339_10002268_pt1 | contig 13035 bp, 6 predicted proteins | sample lystaG_FD_89956 | JGI IMG/M metagenome (GOLD analysis project Ga0123339, IMG submission 89956) | Glacier valley bacterial and archeal communities from Borup Fiord, Nunavut, Canada, to study Microbial Dark Matter (Phase II) -... | ecosystem: Environmental > Aquatic > Freshwater > Ice > Glacier ... | reverse complement strand
TGTTTTTGCCATTGCAAACCAACCCATGAGCCTCGAAGAGTCCAAAGTCCGAGCATCTGAATTATTAGCCGACACAGCAGAGCAAATTATGCGAACGATGATTGGGGTTATGGCATTTGGCATTATTGACACTTAAGTTCGATCTAAGCCTAATATCAATCAATTACATTTATGAAATAGATTTTAATCACAGCAAAACCTGCACTTCCGACAATCCGACAATCCGACAATCCGACAATCCGACAATCCGACAATAGCACATTCTATAAAATTAAAGTTGAGCTCACTCTGCAAAGGCTATTAGCCACAAGGTCAGGGAGATACTAAGTAAGAAGAAAATATTGATTATCTATTGTGTGTTTTTTTGAATCTCCAGGATCGCTGTGCAACCATAAGGTAAATTAGATTTTTTGGAGTGGGCTCACAGTTTAATTTCTTGTTTATTTCTCGAACTTTATGAATAAAAAAATATTGAATCAATCTACTGTAGAAATTGTCTGTCAATACTTTATGGATATAGATAAAAGAATATTCACACTTAATATGAATGAAAGAGCTATCTTTAAAATCTTAAAAAGAGTTGATTTTTCATAATACTTAGGGTCATAATATCAATCTCAACCTTGAAACTAAAAATACTCAAGTGTCGGATTGTCGGATTGTCGGATTGTCGGAAATGAAGTAGGGATATTCAAGGGATTCCATCCATGATGATAGGGTAATTTTTCGAAGGTGGCAGGAAAGCAAATCTTGCCGCATCTACTATTCGAAAATGGGCTTCTTTTAAAGTGTTGGTTAACTCTGCTTCTAAGTTTACGGAGATTCTCTGTGTCAAATTATATTTCTGTATCTCCACTATTTAATAATTCCAAAGGTATTCGCAGGTACTTATGCAACATGGAAATCATCTTTAATGTTATTGGTCTTTTACCATTCAAAACTTCAGAGGCTCTTATTTTTCCTCCAAACAAAGGTCCAATGTCTGTCTGTTTAAGGTTCATTTGTTCCATTCTGAACTTGATTGCTTCAATTGGGTCAGGAGGGACCGTAGGGGGAAATTCATGTTCGTATCTGTCAACAAGTAAGGACAAAATTTCCAATTCTTCTCCTTCAATGCTGTAGGGTTTAATTGGAGGCACTGAACTATGCATCAGACTATAAATTCTTGCACAAGCTTCATTATACTCTTGTTCTGTTTTAATTATTTTAGCTTTCATAATCCTGTTGAGTTTAAATAATTAACCTACAACATCACCAATCCATTTTCCCTCAGATGTTTCATACTTGTACTGTTCCAGAATAACACAAAATCGCTTCCTGTATGTTCCTCGAAGTTTTTACCCAGTTCGGCAAAGCTGATGGATAGATTACCGCTCACCGAAAGTTTGGGGATCTGTTCATATAACCATTGTCCTTCCTTTTGAGGAAACTGTATCGTCAGATTTTCCTTTTTATTGAAGAATGTCAGTTCGGCCATATCGAAGGTCTGGTTCTTTTTCTTTTTGGTGAAATAACGAGCAGTAACAGGTCCTCCCAGCCAGTAAACTTTGGCATGAGGACTTGCAGTTTCGAAATCATCCGTGTCAATGGCTTTCTGAATAAAATCAGGCGCCACCATTGTGCGGGGCACTTTAAAGCCAAACCATTCCTGAAGGGAAAAATCGAAACAGATACCGTGCATGTAATTGAACAGCGACTTGCGCAACCCTTCGCTGAATAGTTCATGGTTGGCACCGGTAGGATCACTGTGAACCAGGTCGTTATTGGCAAATGGACCAGGCTGTTCGTTTACAATCTTAGTCTTGAACTGTGCAGGATTCAGACCAACAGGACTGTGGGCAGTCATGGCAAACTGATGCCAGAAACCTGATTGCACCACTCCCACTTCGAACAACTGACGCACCACTTCCAGTGAGTCAATGGTTTCCTGTTCCGTTTGCGTTGGAAAGCCATACATCAGGTAGGCATGAACCATGATGCCGGCACGGGTAAAATGGTCGGTCACTTTGGCCACTTTGGCCACGCTGACTCCTTTGTTGATCATACCCAACAAGCGATCGGAGGCCACTTCTAAGCCTCCTGAAACAGCAATGCAACCGGATTCTTTTAGCAACAGGCATAAGTCATAGGTAAAACTCTTTTCGAACCGTATATTGGTCCACCACACCAGCGTGAGTTTTCTACGGATAATTTCCAATGCCAAAGCGCGCATCAGTGCAGGAGGAGCGGCCTCGTCCACAAAGTGAAAACCTATTTGGCCTGTCTGCTGAATCATTTGTTCAATGCGATCGCATAAAAGGCAGGCCGTATTGGGTTCATATCTCTTGATATAATCAAGTGAGGTATCGCAAAACGTGCAGCGTCCCCAGTAACAGCCGTGTGCAAGGGTCATCTTATTCCATCGTCCATCACTCCACAGGCGGTGCATGGGATTTACTATCTCGATGACTGAAAGGTATTTATCTAACAGCAAATCAGAATAATCAGGAACCCCTGCATCTGCTTGTGAAAAGTCTGCGGAGGTAGCGCCATCCATATAAACGACTTTGCCATTTAGAAGTGAAAAAGTTCTTTTCAGGTCTGCCATGGCACGATTCCCATCGAGGTGTTCCATCAAATAAAGCAAGGGCGCTTCGCCATCATCGAGGCAAATAAAGTCGAGGTAATCAAAAACACGTGGATCCGTCAATGAGCGTAACTCAGTGTTTGGGAAACCACCGCCCATTATAATTTTAATTTCAGGAAAGCATCTTTTTAACCATTGCCCACATTTAAAAGCGCAGTATAAGTTTCCTGGAAACGGAACTGAAAGGGCAACTATGGAAGGTTGATAGTATTCTATTTTCTGTTGTAGAAGTCCAATTAATAGATGGTCAATTAGACTATCGGGACTATTGAGTTCCTGCTCCATTTCATCAAAAGTAGAAGCCGATCGTCCCAATCGTTCGGCATAACGGCTAAATCCGAAGTGCGGATCAATGGTTTCAACAATCAGATCAGATAAATCCTCCAGATACAAGGTGGACAGATGTTTCGCCTTATCCATGATGCCCATTGTCCCGAAAGCCAATTCCAGGTCTTCAGCCTGATCAAAACGTGAAGCTTCAGGAAGGAAATTACCGTCACAAACCACATGAGCCAACGGATCACTTTTACCATGCAGGAAGGCTACTACCAGATCAATGGTTTTGATATATTCCTCCTTCAAAAGTATCATTCGCAGGCTATTATCTGACCATTGCCCTTTTAGGTTTTCGATTTCATGAAACAAGTTTTTCAATCCAGAAGAAGAAAACAATTGAAGAATCACTTCAATGCCCAAATCACATTGATTGGAAGGAATGTCTCTTGTATTTAGAAACCCTTTCAAATAAGCAGTTGCAGGATACGGCGTATTCAACTGCGTAAACGGTGGCGTTATAAACAATACTTTTTGTTTCACAGTTTCAACTTTTGCGAATTGTAAAAGTAATGTAAAGTTGGCAAAGATTCATTTGATAATAAATTGTATTTTTGTGATTATGAAAAAGGCTGAGTTATCCGATGTATTTAATTTATTAGACTTTGATACAAATCCTAATAAATCTACATTGTTTTTAACTTCCAGTAACCTTTAGGCTAAATCAAGTATTCTTATAAAAATATGAAGTTACCCATTCTATATCTCAATGAATTAAATATTCAATCGGTTGAAAAAACCTTTTCTAAAACTATAAAGCAATTACAAGAAGGTGATTTCAAGAGTGCTGATGTACGAAAAATGTCCAATAGTGGCTATTATCGCGCCCGTCTCGATATTCGCGACCGATTGCTCTTCACCATTGTCAGTTATGAAAATCAAAAATATTTGCTTCTGCTGGAAGTAATTAAAAATCACAATTACAGCCATAGCCGCTTTTTGCGTGGCGCCATTATTGGTGATGAAGAACAATTTGTGCGCGTGCAATCGCCTGATGAGATTTCAACTCAGGAGAATGAATTAATTTTCCTCAATCCTAAGTCACCCAAAATTCATTTGCTCAATAAGTTCATCTCATTTGATCACTTGCAGGATTCCATTTACTCGCTCTTTCCACCATTGATTATTGTCGGGTCGGCAGGGAGTGGGAAAACTGCCCTGGTACTTGAAAAACTAAAAGAATTACCTGGAGAAATAGCCTACATCTCACTCTCTAAATTCCTGGTCGAAAATGCTTCTAAAATCTATTATTCAAGCGGCTTTGATAACGAAAACCAAGAGGTCGAGTTTTTATCACTCCACAATTATTTGTCAAGTTGGGAAAAACCACAGGGTACCGAAGTTACTTTCCGCCAATTCGACAGTTGGTATTTTCGTTACGCGCAAACTGTGCGCATCAATGAGCCCTATCGTGTGTTTGAGGAATTTAAAGGTGTAATTACCGGTTCACCCGTTCATACAGCGTGGCTTTCGCAAGCTGAATACTTGGAACTTGGCGTCAAGCAATCCATTTTTTCGACTGCAGAACGTGAAAGGTTATACCCTGTTTTTCTGAAATACTTAGATTGGCTGAAAGAAATCAACTATTACGACAGCAATATTTTGTGTTATCAATACCTGGATAAAATTAAACCACGCTATGATTATATTGTAGTGGATGAGGTGCAGGACATTACCAATATCCAGTTGAAATCTATCTTACAATCGCTTAAACACAAAAATCATTTTATCCTCACAGGCGACAGTAATCAGATTGTCCATCCCAACTTCTTTTCGTGGAGCAAGGTGAAAACCTATTTTTACGAAGCAGGTGATCATGATAAACAGATTAAAATACTTCAAACCAATTACCGCAATAGTTTAAATGTGGTTGAGCTGGGCAACAATCTGCTTAAAATCAAGATCACACGTTTTGGCTCTATCGATCGCGAGAGTAACTACCTGATCGGTACAGTGAGCAAAAACAAAGGCGAAGTTTTGCTATTTCCCGATGATGATAAAAAGAAAAACGAACTTAACCGACGAACGCAAAATAGTACCCAATACGCTGTGATTGTTCCCAACAATGAACAAAAAAGTGAAGCCCGCCGGTTTTTTAAAACACCATTAATTTTTAGTGTCCAGGAAGCCAAAGGTTTGGAATATGAAAATGTTATTTTAATGAACTTTGTTTCTAACAATGAGGCAGAGTTTCGCGAAATAATAAAAGGAGTGACTGCCAGCGATTTACAAAAAGAGGACTTGGTATATAACCGTCCATCGGATAAGCATGACAAGGATGCCGAAATATATAAATTTTACATCAACTCCTTGTATGTTGCCATTACCAGGGCAGTGAAAAATATCTATATCTTTGAAAAACAGCCACGTCACCCCGCTTTGCAACTGCTTCAAATGCAGGAGAACAAAGAGGAGGTAAAGGTTACTGAAACCAAATCAACCCTGGACGAGTGGCTGGCCGAAGCTCAACGCCTCGAAGATCAGGGTAAATTAGAGCAAGCCGAACAAATCAGAGCCAAATATTTAGGCTACGAATACTTGAGTCCCGAACAATTGGAACGCATCAGTCAATTGGCGCTCGATCCTACTAAAAAGGAACAGGGAGTAAAGAAAGAACGCAAACAGCTTTTTCAATATGCCGTTACCCATCAGCGGTACGATTGGGTAGAGCAATTGGCTCAGCTGCAATTTCAGCGTGCCATTATACTGATGAAAGAACTCAGGCACGACAAAAAAGAGTATGAAAAGAATATCAGGTTAGGCCGAAAGAAAGAAGCGTTTTCATTTGTGAAAAAATATGGCATCGATTTTCCCATAGAAGAGGAAGGACTTACCGGCTTGATGCTTGCCCTACAATATGGTCAAAGTGAATTGGTCTCCGAATATATTCAACAACATGCTTCGCTCTCACAAAGAGATAATTCAGGAAAAATGGCGGTAGATCATCTGCTTTCCATCATCATAAAAAATGCAGCTCAAAAGAACCCTAAGGGTACCCCACCGTCTCCGATTTTGCGCTTTTGGAGTGCAATTCAACCCAATAGTTTCACCTATGAGACTTACAACCGGCAATTTCAGGCTAGTTCGCACAGCATGGTCTATTTCCTGATTATTTTAATGCGTTGTGTAGATGAGATGCACCCCAACAAATTGATCTATAAGAAAGAGACTCCGGATGAGAAACAACTCTCCTATTTTATGATGGATCACATGGTCACTTATGCTGAATTGATTCCTGATGAAATATTGCCCCCTTACCGTAAAAAAAGACATTATATCAACAGTGTACTCTCATCAAACGAAATAGGCCGGGGTGATTTTTCTAATTGCAAAATGGCATTTAGCCGTGTGCAGAGAGGAATTTACGTGGTTAATCCATTAATCAATTGGCTTTAAATTAAATACAAAATAATGAATGACACGCTTACTTTCGGCCTCTTGTGCTTCACCTCGTTCTTTACCCTAATCAACCCACTGAGCACCATGCCTGTTTTTATGACCATGACCGCTGAACTAAGCGTAAAAGAGAGGAATTACACGGCCAGAAAAGCCACCATCGTTGCATTGGTTACCATTGTGTTTTTTGCTCTCTCGGGACAATTGCTCTTCAACTTTTTCGGCATTTCAGTCAACAGTTTCCGTATTGTAGGGGGTGTGATCTTCTTTATCATGGGCATGGACATGCTTCAGGCCCGCATCGGTCAAGTGAAAATCAAGGATTCGGAAGTTAAAGCTTATGTCAACGATATATCAGTTACACCCCTTGCCATTCCAATGATTTGCGGACCTGGCGCCATCACCAACTCCATTGTAATGATGGAAGATGCCTCGACTTTAACGCGCAAAATTGTTCTGTTTGGCACTATTTTATTGGTGATGTATATCACCTACCTGGTTTTTTACAGTTCTTCCCGAATTATTAAAATACTTGGGCAAACAGGCATCAACGTGATGATGCGGCTTATGGGCCTGATTGTAATGGTAATTGCCGTAGAATTCTTTTTCAGTGGATTAAAGCCCATCATACTGGATATGATTAATTGATAATTGAGTATTGGGATCCTTATATGACATATTTGTGGGTAGTTATTAATTCCTGCACTGAGAGAATCCAGTAGGCCTAAAATTAGTCAGGGCTTTATTTTTGAAGTAAAGCCCTGACAGTGTACTATTTTTTTTAATCTACTTTTATTTGATAGGGGTAAATATCACAGTATCCCAAAATAGCACTCCCCAGTTCGTACAAACTAATTTGACTTTATGTTCTTCTGTGGTGGTATAATTCACTTCACCGAAATCCATTTTTGTGCCCCCTGGCCTGGCATCAATATCAGCAACTTTTATCCCATCTACATAGGCTGAAAAACTAGGCATGTCCTGGCTTCCAGTCCAAATACCAGCACTAACCGCATAACGGCCTTTCATTATTTTTGGAGTAGTTATTTCAACCCACCAATAACCTAACATGGAGATACAATCATCGTGCAGGTTTGGGCGTTGGTTAGGTTTATAATAATAAAGCAGGTAATCAGCTTCGAATTTAATTTTCTCAAAAGAATTTTGGCCATCGTGCCATTTCTTGTAATATTTACCAATACAATCTTCTTGTTGAAAATCAAAATAGTCAGTGGTCTCACAAACAATCACCGCAGGTTCCGGATCAATGACAGGCAATAAACCTTGAACCGTATGTACCACACCGTTTTTAGAGGGAATATTTGATTCAGGGAGTATAAATCCTGTATATTTATTTGTTTTACGGTCAAGGTTTATTTTATAGTCCTCTGCAATAGCAACCGAAACGTAATTGTCACGCGATAAAATCGGATAGATCGTGGTCCTAAACTGAGATAGAAAATAGCTTTTGTTCAAACAATGGTATTCGATGTACCGGTAAAATGAATTTTCTTTTGAAGTTAAATTATCGGATGTTGCACCACACCAGGCAATCAGGCCATTTACATCATTGATCCCATAACGATGATAGGTGGAATCAGCTACTGCCAGCAATGTAAATCGGGTACGGGCAGTTTTTGACCCATAAGGGAAAGCGATAATTTGAAGGGTGTCCTTTAATCCGGTAAGGCTGAGCCCCTGGGAAAATATGGAATACGAAGGATTTGAAGCTAATAAACTGTAAACATCTTTCGTAATTGGATCAATAACCCTTCCAATTACATGAATGTATCCGTTGGCAGTACGAATATTCTGATCAATAATTTTTGAATCTTTATTGATATAAATATCAGATCCCTGAAATTCAGTAGCCAAAAAGTCCCCAAGGGCATTGGGCTCTCTTAAAGCTCCCAACCCGATATCGCTAATTGATATTTCAGCGGGCACAATGTGATAACGAACTAAATCACTGCGTTCTGATTCCGAAAAATCCGTTAGTGAATTTACATTCTTCAGCTTGTAATAATCAAACATAGCCGCATCGGTGGGAAGTAAAATGGTGAAAGGGCCACGAATGTTTAACAAACTTCTTAAACCGGTCATCTCGACAAGTTTGGCAAACTCCGAATATTGCTCAGGATGGTTTTGAATGTAATCGCCTGCAACCTGTTCAGTAGATTTTAATTTCCATTCACGTGGCTCCTGAACACAATAGCTCAAAAGAAAACACGTGAAAAGTGAAATTAAAATGACAGATTTGTATCCGCAGAAAAATTTGGAAAAGTAATTGGTGTACATATAGAAAAATAATTAGTTAGTAAGATCAAGTGCAAATTAGTCAATTATGTAATTTTTCATTCACGATTCAAAATTAATAAATATTTTTATTTTCTTATAAAATATTTTAATTATCACGAGTTATATTTAAAAACTCTATATTGTACATAGTTTATAATAGAGATAATTTAATAATTCACCTTACGCAAGGGTCAGGGGGCAAGGGGTAGGGGGCAAATAGACAATTTTAAGAATTGCCCCTTGCCCTTTGCCCCCTGACCCTTGCGTAACGTCAATTATTCATCTAAAAATACATTTGCCAAACACTGTTCGAAGTGCTTTTGAATAAGATATAAGTAATTATCAATAGGGGTTTAAAATTAGTCAGGGCTTTACTTGAAGTAAAGCCCTGACAGTAAAATATTTTTTAATCCACTATTATTTAACAGGGGTAAATATGGTGGAATCCCAGAATAGCGAACCCCAACCAGTACATACCAACTTAATTTTATGTTCTTCTGTTTTAGTCCATGTCACTTCGCCAAAATCCATTTTCGTGCCCCCTATCCGGGCATTAATATCAGCCACTTTTACTCCATCCACATAGGTGGCAAACATAGGTAAATCGTCTCCTCCTGTCCAAATATTAGCGCTTACAGCATAGTGTCCCTTCATTATTTTGGGAGTCGTTATTTCAATCCACCAGAAACCTACCATCGACAGGTTATCGTTGTTCAGAATTTCCGTCCTTCCATGATTGGGTTTGTAATAGTAGAGCAGGTAGTCGCCTTGAAATTTTATTTTGGCAAAAGTATTTTCACCATCGTGCCATTTTTTGTAATATTTGCCATAAAAATCGCCCTCTTTAAATTCCAAATAATCCGTTGTCTCAAAAATAAGCACCGTAGGTTCAGGATCAATTACGGGCAGCAAATCGTTAATGGTGTGTATTACTCCATTTTTAGCAGGGATATTTGATGATTCGATAATAAATCCTGTATATTTCTTGGTCTTAAGGTCTAAATTTATTTTATAATCCTCTGCAATAGTAACAGAGACGTTGTTGTCTCTTGAAAGGATCGGATAAATACTTGATTTAAAGTCTGATAAATAATAACTATTGTTCAAACAATGGTATTCGATGTACCGGTAAAATGAATTTTCTTTTGAAGTTAAATTATCAGATGTTGCACCACACCAAGCAATTAGTCCATTTACATCATTGATACCATAGCGATTATAAATCGTATCAGGCACTGCCAGCAAGGTATATCGGTTACGGGCAATTTTGGTCCCATACGGAAAATCGATCGTTTGAAGCGTATCACGGAGCCCGGTAAGTCTTAGCCCCTCAGAAAATATGGAATACGAAGGATTAGAAGATACTAAGCTGTAAACGTCATTGGTTATTGTTAATGGGTCTATAACCCTGTCAATTTCATGAATGTATCCGTTGGCGGTGCGAATATTCTGATCTGTAATCTTTGATAATTTATTGATATAAATATCAGATCCGTGAAATTCAGTAGCCAAAAAGTCCCCCATAGCATTGGGCTCTCTTAAAGCTCCCAACCCGACATCGCCAATTGATATTTCAGCCGCTACAATGTGGTAACGAACTAAATTACTGCGGTCTGATTCAGAAAAATCCGTTAGCGAGTTTACATTTTTCAGCTTGTAATAATCAAACATGGCTGCGTCGGTGGGAAGTAAAATGGTGAAAGGGCCACGAACGTTTAACAAACTTCCTAAACCGGTCATCTCTACAAGTTTATTGAATTCAGAATATTGCTCAGGATGGTTGGCAATATAATCCCCTGCTACTTGTTCATTAGATTTGAGTGCCCATTCCTGGGGTTGCTGGGTACAATAACTAAAAAGAAAACATGTAAGGACTGAAAATAAAACGACAGATTTGTACATTCTGAAAGTTTTATAAAAATAATTAGTGCCCATATCGTTTGATAATCAATAGTTAGATCTATTACAAATAGTAGGTAATTGCGCTACCCTTTCATTCTCAGTATAAAATTAATAAATATTTTTAACACTAAATAGTTATTTTAACTTTTTATATCATCAAATTATTTCAACCATTGCATTAGGGTGTGATATTTCCAACTATAAAATTATAATAAATTATTGTCAATGCCAAATAGTACGTTCAATATATTAATCCAACAGTTGAAATGCCCTGCTCTTGATTATAGTTGGCACAAATTTGATGGTTGAAAACTCATTTGATATGAAATAACATAATTAAATTTTGTATATTTCAGTTACGTTCAACAGAGAGGGCTCCTGAAAATAAAGCCCTGATATTTTATTTAATTACTGTCCCTCAATTACTTTGTAATATTCCATACAGGGTTCATTGATAGAAAAATGTAACTCGCCCAAAGTTATACCCTTCAATTTTATTGTTGCTCTACCCCGTTCTTCCAGCGAAAGCTTTAAGAATTGGACTGCATTTATTACAGGTACCCTTTTTTCTTATCTCTATTTTATCTCTGTTTTATTTCTGTTTTATTTCTGTTTTGTTCAATACATATATAATGCATATATAATACGTATCAAATAGTAAAAAATACGAATAATATACGTATTTGATATATATTTGATATGTAATATATGCGTATTATACAAAACAGAGGTAAAATAGAGAAAGGACAGAGGTAAAATACTTGTAGATGGAATTACTGTAATTATCCCAGTTATAAAAGACAAAGGAATTGGATTTAGTACCTGCCATTGTCAAAGATGGAATTGAAAAAAAAGCTTTATTGATGGGGGAGAGGAAAAAGATACAGGGATGAAATTAATTGTGCCCTCCAAATTTAATAGGTAGGCTATAATAATATGAACTAAAATAAATTACTGTTAATTATGAATTGAAAGATAGGTGCAAAGCAGATCCTACAAGGCATCTAAGCTGCGAAAATTTGATAAACAAATTGGTTTTTAGCCCAGATTGCCTGTTCTTTTTTTCTGAAGGAAACTTCTGTGAATTTTTATTTTAATTGTGATAAATAGAAAATAATGCAGAGGGAAAATCGCAGCATACATAAAAAAATGAAAGGCTGCCAAATGAATGGAAGCCTTTTATTGATCCCCTGTACAGGGAATCAAAATTTACTGACAGAGATCTACTTTTTAACGGTTGTAGAGATGCTGTCGTTCATGGTCAGGCCATTGGCAGTCATGGTCCAGTATTTACCAACCATATCACCATCCCACATATTGTTTACATTTTCTATGTCATCGATAATTGATTGCATTTTTTCATTCATAAAGATTGATTTTCCTTCGGGAACTTTCAGTACCATAGATACTTCCTGTTCGCGCCATTTGGCATTGTCGTTCAATAAAAAATACGGATCAAGCTGTAGGGTTGAATCTTTTTGGGCGAAATTATAGGTGATCTGTTCAACGTTCTTTTGGGCATCCAGGGTATTGCTTCCACGTGCCCGCTTTTTAATTTGAAGTAAAAACTCACCGGTAGTACTTTTTTCAATGGTGAAGCTAGGATGGCCCAGGAGCTTTTCTTTTCCATTCACCTCAGCCACTTTCATCCGGTCAAAAGAAATATGATCGTCAATCAATGTTTCATATAAATCGTCATTCATATCCAGGTAAATGGTTTTACAATTGGTGCATTCCACCTTTTGAGTAACAGTCTGGCTGGTTTGCTTCGAGAAATTACCGGCTTGGTTAACGCCCACAATGATCAGTGTGACAAGAGCGAGCAACCATACGCCAAAAGTTCCCAGTCCGATCAGTTTATTATTGGTTTTATACCTAAACAATAATTTGGTCCCGATAAAAAGCAAGACCAGAATTGGTATTCCAACCAGGATCAGGATTGCTATCAATGAGATAATATAGGATCCCGGACTGATAAAGTGGTTCATTAAATTGGCCATGTTGATGTCTGATTCCCATCCAAAGTTCCACATGCCCCCATGTAAAAATGAATGTCCCATCACCATGGTGGTAATGAATCCGATCAGGCTTGCAATTCCAAATACAACCAGGGCAGCGCCAAACAGAAGGACGATCACTCGAAGTACAACCCTTAGCGAACTGCCTGCTACATCTCCCAGTCGGTCCATCCGGGTGGTGCCTTTGTCATAATCGGGAGAATTCATAAACTTGTTATAATTATCGCCCACTTCCTTCACTTCTTCCTTGATTGATTTCTCAATATTGGAAATGGTCGCCTCTTTTCCTCTCATCTCAAGCCGTTGAGCAGTTGTTTTGGCTTTTGGGACTGAAATCCATAAAATAATGTACACCAGAATGTTGAATGGCCCAATGAGGAAAAACAGCAGAAAGAAAATGACCCGAATTATAACAACATCCATATTGAAATAGGCTCCCATTCCAGAGCACACACCTCCCAG
>Ga0123339_10002264_pt1 | contig 13047 bp, 11 predicted proteins | sample lystaG_FD_89956 | JGI IMG/M metagenome (GOLD analysis project Ga0123339, IMG submission 89956) | Glacier valley bacterial and archeal communities from Borup Fiord, Nunavut, Canada, to study Microbial Dark Matter (Phase II) -... | ecosystem: Environmental > Aquatic > Freshwater > Ice > Glacier ... | reverse complement strand
CAGAATCTGCGACATCCGCTGCCAGCGTCCTCGCGTTTGCTAACAAATTCGCAACGGCTTGAGCGGTGCGTCTTCTGGAGGAGCTTTGGCATGGCGTTCGGCACCAAACCGGCCCCGCCGCGCCTGTGCTCATCGATCATCGGGATCACGACTGCGATGCACGCCACGAGCATGGCGCCGGCGCAACATCGGCCGGGCAGCGGACCAGCTCGCTCGTCGTCGTATTGAGCGGAGTCCCGGCAGATGCGCATCACGATCACCGCCGCCACAACCGCCACGAGCGGGCCGAAGAAGTACAGCCAGAACCCGATCGCCAGATGCACTTCTTGCTCCCGAAATCCGACGGCGATTGCGACGTATGGACATGGTCGATGGCAAGCGAGACGGCCGCAGCCGTAATCACATGAACGAGCGTCAATCCGATCAGCGCCCCGGCGGCAATTCCGGCGCCGCGCTGTCCGCCGGCGAGGGCGAACGGCACGGCGATGCAGAGGCCGACGTAGATGCCGATCGTGGTGCCAGGGAGGTCGAACAACGTCGCAGTGCTGAGCTCGGAACTGAGGAATGGAAAGAACAGTCCAGAGACGAAGAGGGCAGTGCCCACGCCAAGCAGGCAACCGGCGACGGTCGACGGGTCCCTCCGCAGCCGAACTCGATCCCGCCTTCGACCGGTGTCCACCCCCGGCCACCATCCAATCGCTTGTCGTGCGCCCGATGGGAGGAGCACGCAGCCGGAGCACGCAGCCATCAGCCGAGACGATGTGTGCACGGCGAAACCAGGATCGGCAAATCACGCCGTTGAAAACGAACGATCCCGCCGCACGTTGGGATCTCAGACGTGAGGCTTCGGTGGCCTCACACGTTCAGGAACCGGGGGGTGGGGGCGGGGGAGGCGTGAACCCACCGCCGCCGGGGGGAGGCGGGGGAGGCGGTGCCTGCTGATAGCCACCTGGGGGCGGCGGCGGTGCCTGCTGGTACCCACCTGGAGGGGGCGGAGGTGCCTGACCGTACTGCGGTTGCTGCGGGTACTGCGGCTGCTGACCGTACTGCTGCTGCTGGCCGTACTGCGGCTGCTGTTGGCCACTCTGGAAGGCGCCTTTGAGTTTGTTCGGATCTTTCAGATCCGCAAGCGACCCACCGGATTCCTTGAAGCCCATCCCGCAGCCGACGAGCACGGCAATCGCTGCGACCAACGCGAGGTACAGACCTGCACCGCGCGTCAGCGGAGAGTCGCTGATGTCGCTTCCGTCGCTGAAGAAGCGGATGATGATCAACAACATGGTCAGCACGGAGACGCCGAGGAAGATCAGCGGTGCTGGCAGACTTGCCGGCAGTTTGAAGATTCCGGCCGCAGCCAGGAACGAGAGGACGCCGATTGCAACGAGGAGCAACCACGGAACGGTTCCTGTGAAGAAGTATTGGGATCCGGATACATCGGCACTGAAGCCCGGACCGCTGATTCCCCACCACGGCAGGAAATATGCGATCAGCATCAGAGCGCCGCCACCCACTTTCAACCAATCACTAGGTTTGAACTTGCTGACATCCACTGTTGACCTCCGGGGTTACCGAGATGTGACTTGCACTGACCGTACTACTTCCATGAGTCGTGGTGAGCGACCGAAATACCCTCACCTCTACGCGGTCGCCTACATTTCGGTTCATGCCTTCTGCGCTTCTCTCGGTATTCGACAAGTCCGGCATCGTCGATCTCGCTGCCGGACTCCACGAGCTGGGCTGGCGGCTGATCTCCAGCGGAGGGACGGCGCTGGCAATTGCCGCCGCAGGTGTACCGGTGACCGACGTTGCGGACATCACGGGTGTCCCGGCGATCCTCAGCCATCGAGTCGTGACGCTGCACCCGAAGATCCACGGTGCGTTGCTCGCCGACCCGACGAATCCCGAGCACATCGCCGACATGGCGGAGTACGTGATCGAGCCGATTGCGTTGAGTGTCGTCAATCTCTATCCGTTCACGAGCCAGCCCGGTATCGAACTGATCGATATCGGCGGTCCGGCGATGATCCGGGCGTCGGCAAAGAATCATGCACACGTCGCCGTCGTCGTCGACCCGAAACAGTACTGGCCCGTGCTGGAGGAAATACGAGCAAATGGCGAGGTGTCGCTGCGCAGTCGTCGAGCGCTGGCGAGGGAGGCGTTTGCGCACACTGCGGCATACGACGCAGCGATCGTCACGTGGTTCGACGAGCCCATCGAAGCAACCGAGACGGTCCCGACGGTCGAGGCAGGCGAGGCGGTCGAGGCGAGTGTCCTGCCGACGAGCATCCATCTGGCTCTCGACCTCGCACAACCCTTGCGCTACGGGGAGAACCCGCACCAGCAGGGTGCCCGCTACAGGACGGCTGGACAGCACAGTTGGTGGGACGAGATCGTCCAGCACGGCGGCAAGGAACTGTCCTACCTCAATCTGTACGACTCCGAAGCGGCCTGGAAGCTCGTCAACCGCTTTTGCGAACCGGCCTGTGTCATCGTCAAGCACGCCAACCCCTGCGGAGTCGCTGTCGCCGCCGACATCGCCACGGCGTACATGCTGGCGAACGCCTGTGACCCGGTCAGCGCCTTCGGCGGCATCGTCGCCTGCAACCGCAACGTCACTCAGGCAATGGCGGTCGAACTCGCCAAGGTGTCGCTGACGGAGGTAGTCCTTGCCCCGTCGTACGACGCCGACGCCCTCGCAACACTCACCAAGCGCGCCAATGTGCGCGTACTCACCGCGCCGCAGCCGTTCGGCAACACCTTCGACATCCGTTCGATCGACGGTGGTTTGCTCGTCCAGCAGATCGATCCCGTCTCCATCGATCGATCCGATTGGAAGGTGGTCACCGATCGCCAGCCGACCGACGCCCAATGGAAGGATCTCGTCTTTGCCTGGCAGGTATGCGCCGTCGTCAGCAGCAATGCCATCGTCTTCGCCAAGGACCTGCAGGCGTTCGGCATCGGTGCGGGTCAGCAGAACCGCCTCGACTCCGCACGGATCGCTGCTGAGCGGTCGGCTGGGCGTGCCGTCGGAGGCGTGTGTGCGAGTGACGCCTACTTCCCGTTCCGCGACGGACTGGACGCAACGGCTGCTGCAGGGATCGTCGCGGTGATCGAACCGGGCGGCAGTATCCGTGACGCCGAGGTCATCGCCGCCGCCAACGAACACGGCATGGCGATGGTCTTCTCCGGCCAACGCCACTTCAGGCACTGACGACCGATCCGACGACGATCGGTCGAGTACGCAGCGTCGATGCCGTGCAGCACGTTGGCTCCGACATTTTTCGCAGTGGCCGTGGCAGAATGAGTTCGCGGCAAGTGGGCGGAGCCGACTGCATCGACGCGCCGGGGTGACACCTCCTGTTGGTGTGCCCCGGGCGATACTGGGAACGACATGGCAAACACCTGGCCCCCGCCTCGGGCGCCGAAACTGCAACCGATGCACATCAGCCGCGTCCCGTACCTGCCGGGACTCGATGGCCTGCGCGCCCTTGCGGTCATTGCCGTCATCCTCTATCACTCGGATCTCTCCGAGCGCCACATCCGCTGGATACCCGGCGGATTCCTCGGCGTCGAGGTCTTCTTCGTCATCTCCGGCTATCTCATCACGCTGCTGCTCGTTGCTGAGCAGGAGCGCGGCGCCTGGATCGGCCGACACGGTTTCTGGCGCCGGCTGAAGGCCTTCTGGCTGCGTCGAGGTCGACGTCTGTTGCCGGCGGTCATCGTCATGATCGCGACAGTCGTAACGCTGTCGGGTCTGCTCGGCTACCTCCGCGCCGAGGTGAAATTAAAGCTCGGCTGGTCACCGCTCTTCGGCGTCTTCTACTCGTCGAACTGGTTCCAACTCGTCAGCGGACAGTCGTACGCTGCTGATCTCGGGCGGCCCCCGCTCCTGCGTCACCTGTGGTCGTTGGCAGTCGAGGAGCAGTTCTACCTCGTCTGGCCGATCGTGATGCTGCTCCTGCTGCCTCGCTTCTGGAAGCGATTGCCCGATCTCGGTTTGTGGATCTGGGGAGCCGCATTCGGACTGTGGATCATCTCCGCCACGCTGATCGCAGCAGGCGTCAACTGGAACTGGATCTACCTCGGGACACAATCGCGTGCCGTCGGCCTGCTGCTCGGTGCCGGTATGGCGATGTTCTGGAGGCCACTGGCGATCTCGCGCAGTCGCCTCCGTAAAAAGGGCTGGATGCTGAGCATCGTCGGACTGATCGGTCTCGTCGTGCTGGCACTGTGCTTCTGGAAACTGCGCCTCAACGCTGTCGACGATCCGACGAAGCCGTACACGCCGCTGTTCTACGGAGGACTGCTGCTCGTCGATGTGGCGACGATGATGGTGATCGCCTCGGCGACGCATCTGCGTTCGATCTTCGGGCAGAAAGTGCTCGGCAATCCGGTCCTTCGGTACGTCGGCAGCCGCTCGTACGGGCTCTACCTGTGGCACTGGCCGATCTTCCAACTCACCCGTCCCGATGCTCCACCGGTCGGTGACGGCGATCTCAGCTGGCCGTTCTGGCAGGTCATGTTGCTGCGGATCGCCCTGACGCTGACTGTCACAGAGGTTTCCTTCCGGCTGATCGAGACGCCGATCCGCCGCGGGGGTTTCGCCAACTGGCTGAAGCCGACGAGGGTGACGTCGGCATCGACCGGTCGATCGCGCCGACGTAAGGGATGGATCATCGCCGCCTCCGTGGTGTTGCTGCCGATGCTCGCCGGTACCCGCATCGTCAGCGCAGCCAGCAGAACGCAGGAGCAGATCGCCTTCGACAACGGTCAGAAAGAAGCCTGTTCGGTCGTCGAGCACACCTGCGCAGCGGCTACGAACGCCGCGTCGTTGACGACGCTGCCGACCACGGTGCCGGCGACAACGCCACCGACCACGTTGCCACCGACAACGACCTCACCGACCACAACTGTGGCGATTGAACCGACTGTCGCTGGTTCTGTGGCGGCCGCCGACAGCGGCGCGCCGACGGGGCCCGGCACCACTGTCGCCGCTGCTGCGACAGAGCCTTCGGCCCCCAATCCGTCAGCAACGGCGGCTCCATTGGCGGTACCGACGGCTGTCACAGCCGCTCCGCCTGCTGCATCTACCGTCGCTGCGACGGTTCCGCCGGCGACGACAGCTCCTGCTGCCCCGACCGTCCCCCCGGACTCGCGGACCTTGCAGATACTGGCGATCGGGGACTCGGTCATGCTCGGTGCAGCACCCGCGCTGACTGCCCAGGGAGTCACCGTCGACGCCAAGCAGAGCAGGCAGTTCAAGGAGGGTGTCGACATCGTCACCGCCGCCCAGGCGCAGGGACTGCTCGGCAAGGTACTGATCATCCATCTCGGCACGAATGGCACGATGAGCGCCTCCGGGATCGCCACGATGATGGCGGCCGCCAAAGACGTCCCACTGGTGATCTTCCTCACGTTGCACGTGCCGTCGAAGCCGTGGCAGGACCCCAACAACGTCATTATCCGGAACCTGCCGTCGCAGTACCCGAACGTCAAGGTGCTGGACTGGCAGAACCTCAGCGAGCAGCAGCCCGGTGTGTTTTACACCGACGCCATCCACCTGCGGCCTGCCGGCCAGACGTACTACACCCAACTGATCATGAACATGATCCAGGGCAGGGTCTGACAAACGCTCGAATCACCATTGTCGCAGTGACGAGTGGGCTGCGAGCGCCTGCGGATCGGCTCCGGCAGTGTGTTCACGTACCGGAGCCGACGGCGGGAATCGGCGCTGAGTTCGTCTACGACTTGGGAAGTTGGCGAGCGGTAGCAATACGCTCGCCTGCATGACATCACCAGTAAGAGTTGCAGTGACCGGCGCCGCCGGCCAGATCGGGTATTCCCTGTTGTTCCGCATCGCCTCGGGCGCGATGCTCGGCCCCGATACGCCGGTCATCCTGCAGTTGCTCGAAGTCACGCCAGCCCTCAAGGCGCTCGAAGGCGTCAAGATGGAACTCGACGACTGCGCCTTCCCGCTGCTCGTCGACGTCATCGGCACCGATGATGCCGATGTCGCTTTCGGTGACGCCGATGTCGCCCTGCTGGTCGGCGCGATGCCGCGAAAGGCAGGCATGGAGCGCGCCGACCTGCTGTCGGCAAATGGTGGCATCTTCAAGCCGCAGGGCAAGGCGCTGTCCACCAGCGCCAAAAAGGACGTCAAGATCCTCGTCGTCGGCAACCCGGCGAACACGAACGCCTTGATCGCCATGAGCAATGCCCCCGATCTCGATCCTGGCTGCTTCACCGCCATGACCCGCCTCGACCACAACCGTGCCGTCAGCCAGATCGCCGCAAAGCTCGGCGCAACCGTGTCCGACGTCAAGAAGATGACGATCTGGGGCAACCACTCGACGACGCAGTACCCGGACCTGTTCCACGCCGAAGTCAGCGGTAAGAATGCCTACGAGGCTGTCAACGACCATGCATGGGTCGACGGCACGTTCATCCCGACCGTCGCCAAGCGCGGCGCGGCGATCATCGAGGCCCGTGGAGCGTCGTCGGCAGCATCGGCCGCGAACGCGGCGATCGACCACATCCACTCATGGGTGATGGGCACGCCAGAGGGTGACTGGGTGAGCATGGGCATCCCGAGCGATGGCTCCTATGGCGTCCCAGAAGGCATCATCTCGAGTTTTCCGGTCACCATCGAGAACGGCGTCTACTCGATCGTCCAGGGCCTGGAGATCGACGACTACTCTCGCGGCAAGATCGACGCCTCTGCCGCAGAACTCGTCGAAGAGCGCGACGCAGTCAAGGATCTCGGTCTCATCTGATCTGATTTCCTCGCACGGGATCTCCGGCGCCGGGGCGCCTGTGATTCCGGCTCGGGAGCGTTGCCGCGACAGTCGGGCAAGCCCTCGTGGCGCTTGTCTCGCGAGGATGCTCTGACCAGTGGCCTGCCACCTTTGGCGGTGTAGCGCCTGACGAGATAGCGGCCAGCAGCCCGGCGGGCATCCGTCGTTCGCGTCGAAGGTTTCCTTGCTTCACAAAGCGGGTAATCCCCCGGCGAACACGAGGAGTATCGATGATGTACATCCAAGGCCGGCTAGCGCCGAACTGCGAGCAGACGGGCCAACGGCCGTGATGGCCGTGAGCGGCGCCGTCGTGACCCTGCTCGTTCTGCTGCTGCTGGTGCTGATCGTGATTGTCACGATCGTCTTCATGCGCAAGCGACGCACCGGCAGGGTGCTGATCGCCTCGTCCCAATCGCCGTCAAAATCACGACCGTCTTCGCACCCAGGTGACGAGTCTTGACCGCCGCGTTGATGCGCGGAGCCGACCTCATCGGCCGACCGGTCGTCGACGGCTCGACCGGCAACGACGTTGCCGAAATCAAGGACGTCATCTTCGATCCGTCGAAAGGCACGATCACCGGATTCACACTGCGTAAGCGCGGCTTTCTCGGTGGCCGGATGAAGCTCGTGCTGCCGATCGGTTCGGTGTTCTCGGTCGGTACGGACGCAGTGATGATCGACGGTGAAGATGCGTTGACGAACCGCGACGACGCACCGGACGATGTCACCGCCGACCGCTCGGCCGACGTGCTGAACGACCAGGTCATCACCGAGTCCGGCCGCTCGCTCGGGACAGTCAAAGACGTCATCGTCGTCGGCGGAACAGCGCCGCGAGTCGTCGGATTCGAAGTCACCGGTGGTGCAGTCGGTGACGGTCTCGTCCCACTGCGGGCACATTCTGCTGTCTCAGGCAGTTCGTTGATCGTGCCGGATGACTACGAGCAGCGGATCCGTACGGACCTCACGGGACTCGCCGGAGAACTCGCCTATCTCGAAGGAGAACGCTCATGATCCGCCTGTCGCAACTGCTCGGCCAGGACGCCGTCGCCCTCGGAACGGCGGCGCGAACCGGAACCGTGAAGGGCATCGGCATCGACGGCAGTCGTATCGTCAATGTGCAACTGTCAGACATGACGATTGCTGCCACAGCGGTTCGTAGCTTCGAAGGTGACGTGCTGACGTACGACGAGACGAAATCGACGGCGGTCCCGATGGACGCAGCGTCGCTCGATCCCCGTGGGACGCGGGCCCTCGACATGCAGGGTGACGAGGTCGGACGTATCGACGACCTGCTGATCACTGAGGCAGGCGTGATCGAGACGATCGTGCTCGACAATGGCACCAGCCTTCCCGGATCACGGCTGCGAGCCATCGGGACCTACGCGGCGATTCTATCGATCGATCTTCCCCCTCCGACCGGCCTGCCGCTGGCGTGACCTGTCCTGGTAGCGGATACTGGCGTGATGAGCGCTGAGACGACGGGTACCGCTGGGACGGGGAGTGATGTGCCGATGATGTATCGGCCGATCGGGGATTATGCGCTGATCTCGGACTGCCACTCGACTGCGCTGGTGAGCAGCGAAGGTTCGATCGATTGGGCGTGCCTGCGCCGATTCGACGCCGGTAGCACGTTCGCCAGGCTGCTCGATCACGATCGTGGCGGATATTTCTCGATCGTGCCGGTCGGACGAGTTGTCGCCAGGTCGCGGCGCTATCTCGATGACACGATGGTGTTGGAGACCACGCTCGTCGTGGAGACCGGCACGATCGTCATCACCGACGCCTTTGCGATGCGCAGCGGCGGTTCCCGAAAGCCATTCAATTCGCTCGTCAGGAGCGTCACCTGCACTGATGGTCAGGTGGGCGTGGCGGTCACGATCGCCCCGAGGTTCGACTACGGCAGCGCTCACCCGTGGCTGCGAATGCACAGCCACAATGTCGTGTCTGCCGTCGCCGGCGACGACGCACTCGTCCTCCAAGCAAACACGGTCTTGAGTATCGACGGCGAGGCCTGCTGTGTCCATGCGACGCCGACGTTGACTGCCGGAGATTCGTTCGTCGTGGTCGCCACCTCGCAAGCGGCCCATTCCCTCGACACCAAACCGGTCGAACCGTCGCGTGATCGTCTGTCTGACACGATCCGATGGTGGCAACGCTGGTCGGAATCGACTGTGGCGACGGGCCCGTATGCGAAACTCCTCAATCGTTCAGCGTTGGTCCTCAAGGCTCTCTGCTGCGCACCGAGCGGTGCGATCATCGCCGCACCGACGACGTCGCTGCCTGAGGTTGCGGGAGGCCAGGCGAACTGGGACTACCGCTACTGCTGGATTCGCGATGCGACGCTGACGCTCGCTGCGCTCTCGGCGGTCGGCCATCACGAGGTCGCCGACGGTTTCCGCAACTTCCTCATGCGTTCGACTGCCGGACATGGCGATGAGCTGCAGATCATGTACGGCGTCTACGGGGAACGGCGTCTGCCAGAAATCGAGGTCGAGCTCGAAGGCTGGCGCCGATCGGCACCGGTCCGTTTCGGCAACGGAGCGGCTGCGCAGACGCAACTCGACATGTACGGGCACATCCTCGACGCCGTCCATCTGTGGCACGGGGGGCGGCACGACATCGACACGGATGAATGGGCGTTCATTGCCTCGCTCGTCGACCTCGCGGCTCAGCGGTGGGATCGGACCGACGCCGGCATTTGGGAAACTCGCGGCGAGCCGCGACACTTCGTGCACTCCAAGGTGATGTGCTGGGTGGCACTCGACCGCGGTATCCGACTCGCCGAGGACCATCGTCTCGACGTAAACGGTGTTGCAGATCTGGACGCATGGACCAAGGCGCGAGCGATGATCAGGGCGGCAGTGGAGGCCGACGGCGTCGATCCCGTTGCCGGACACTACGTCCAGTACTTCGGTACCAGCGAGGTCGATGCGAGCCTGCTGCAGCTCGCCCTCGTCGGTTTCGTCGAGCCAAATGATCCGCGCATGATCCGCACCGTCGAAACGATCCAGATACGCCTCGGTGGTGCAGACGGTTTCATTCGCCGCTACCGCTCGAGGGATGTCGTCGTCGAAACGGTCAATGGAGAGGACGAGGGCTACTTCCTGCTCTGTAGCTGCTGGCTGGTACAGGTCTTGGCAAAGCAGGGGCGACACACGGAGGCGACGGTGCTCTTCGAACGCATCGTCGCGCTTGGCAACGATGTCGGCCTCTACGCCGAGGAATACGACGTCACGAGCAAGGAGTTCCTCGGAAACTTCCCCCAGGCATTCACCCACCTCGGTCTGATGGCGGCAGCGAATTGCCTGGACGCCTGCGCTCCGGTTCGAGGCGTCCCGATCAAGATGTGACAGGTCAGGAAACGGCGACGCGGCAGGCGATCTGCATCATCGTGCGGACGCCCTCTGCGAGTTCCTCGTCGCTGATGCGGACGGTGTCGCCGGTGCCGAGGATGAGGTCGCTGATCGTTGCCATCGCCACCGCTTCGACCTTGCGCATGGCGGCGATCGTGTAGAGCGTGGATACTTCCATCTCGACAGCGAGATGACCGCGATCACGCCAGCGTTCCATGATCCCAGGACGCTCGTCGTAGAACAGCGCGCTGGAAACGACCGGGCCTGGATACAGCGAAACGCCAGCCTCTTCGGCGATCCTGACCGCAGCCATCAGCAGGCTCCAGGTTGCCGTCGGCGCGTGTTCCTCGCCGTTCAACAGGCGCTGGATCACCGGGTCGTCAGGGGTGCTGGCGACGGCAAGCACCGTATCGCCCATTTTCAACGACGGATCGAGTCCGCCGGCCGTGCCGACCCGAACGATCCGCTTGACGCCGAGTTGGATGAGCTCCTCGTAGTAGATCGCCGCGCTCGCTCCGCCCATGCCGACCGACTGCACGCTGATCGGCTTGCCCTCGAACGTGCCGGTGTAGCCGAGCATGCCGCGCTCCTCGTTGACGCAACGGAAGTCGGCCTCGAAGAACGTCTCGGCGATCGTCCTGGCACGCCGTGGGTCGCCGGGCACGAGCACCGTTCGGGCGTAGTCGTCGGACGTTCCACGAAGGTGTACTGGCATCGCGACACACTAGCCAGGAGTCGTCACTTGAGAAATTTGCTCGTCGTGTTGTCGGCGAGCACCTTGCCTTTCGTCTGGCAGGTGGGGCAGTAGTAGACCGTGTAGCTGGAGTATTCGACGTCTCGGATCGGGGTGCCGTCGATCGGGCACGGCTCTCCACTGCGTTTGTGTACCCCGCCTGGCCGGTCCGCTGACGAACTCATGTCGGGACGAGTCCGCTCGTACACCAGACCTTCCGCGCATGCAGACTGGATCGCCTGCACCACCGCAGTGGCACCTTCGATCCCCAACTTGGCGGTGTTGGCGAACGGCGAGATCTTCGCCTGCCAGCAGATCTCGTTTGCCAACCGGCGGCCGATGCCGGCGATCATGTGTTGGTCGCGCAGAAATCCGTGGACGCGCATCGGGTGTTCGAGGAACAAGCCGTTCAACGACTCGGGCGTCACTTCCAACGCCTCCGGGCCGAGACGGTTCAACGGCGGCATCGTCAACACCTCGGCGGACGGCAGCGCCCAGACTCCGGCGCGTCGCTCTGTCCCCTGCTCCGTCAGTAGCAGCGCCGGGCCCTCGGCGAACGTGAACCGCGCCTGGCCACCGCGTGGCTTCGCCGACATCTTCTGATCGACGAGCAACCGCCCGCCCTGCATCAGGTGTACAGCGAAGGTGACCGGCTCGAACTCCACCAACAGGTATTTACCCCGCCGGCTGACTGCCTGCAGCGGCAACCCGTAAGCATCATCGGGAAGCGGCCTGGCGGTCTTCAACGCCGTGAAGCTCAACTGTGTGAACCGCTCGAGGAGCTGCCCGTGAAACGTCTCGGTGAGACGCTCCGCATGAGCCTGAACCTCCGGCAGCTCCGGCACTACTCGTACACCGTCTCGGTACGGACCTTGGTGAACACCAACTCCAGCTCGCGGAAGACGTCCTGGTTGTCGAGCAGCTTCTGGCGGTCTCCGAACAACAGGATGCGCCCTTTGATGAACGCCTCTTGGGCGTTTAACGTGCCCGTCGCCACGCCGACGGCTGTCTCCCAGCTCTGGCGGAACTTGAGGTCCTCGGCGAACGCTGCACCCGGGCCGAACTCGGCGATGCCGTCTCCGACGCGCAGGTGATAGACAATGTCGCCCTCAGGACCTGCTGTCACTTCCTGCGTGACCCCGATCGAGTTCGTGGTCGCCAATGCCTTCAGCGCCGAACTGTTGGCGACCTCGGAGGTCAACGCATCGATCCATTCGAGACTGAGGTAGCGAAACACCTCTCCAGTCTGCCGCATCGGCACCAACCAGCGGCATGATCGGGGCGTGCGTTGGACGCCGATCGACGAACGGGCGCATGGCGTGACGTCCGAGGAATGGACGTTTTCGTGCTGGGCGGCGGATGGCACCCTCGGGCTGGTGACGGGCTACCGCCTGGTCGGAACCCACGACGCCTGGTACTGGTGGGCGATGGCTCGCCGAGGCGAGCCGCTACTGCACGTCACCGAGTTCGACATTCCGCGCCGTTCCGACCCATTGCTCGCCAAGGCAGAGGCGATGTGGGCAGAACTGACGTGCGAGTCGCCGTTCGAGCAGTGGACCATCGGCAACGAAACCTATGCCGTCGCCCTCGATGATCCGCAGGAAGCGCTCCGCATTGCATACGGCGAGGCGACGCCGATCGCCACGGACCTCGAATGGTATGCCACCGCTGAACCGACGCCGTTCGGGTTGGCGGTGGAATCCGTGCCCGACGGTGCCGTCGGGCCTGCCCAAAGCGTCGCCGAAATGGCGGCCGCTAGCGCAACTGAAGGTGGTTACGAACAGCGCGGGACCGTCCATGGGCAGATCGAGCTGCCAGGTTCCATCGTCGAACTCGTCGAACTTCCAGCGCACCGCACGCATCGCTGGTCGGGCCATGCTCTCGGACCGACGGTCGCTCCGCAGGCGTTCGCCCATGTCGGGCTCCGTGCCCCGTTCCGCCTGCCGGACGGTGTGGTCATCGACCTCGTCCTCACTGGTGACGGTTGGCGACAGCGCCCTCGATCTCCGTAGCGGGGCGGAGGGGCGGAGATGCCGGAAACTGCTGGCAGCCATCGGCGAGAATGGACAGGTGAACTATGGATCAGACGTACTCGAAGACTTCGACCCACGTCGTAAGCCGACGTTTCCGAAGATGGAGGCCTCGATCGGCATGGTCGTCGAAGACT
>Ga0123339_10002262_pt1 | contig 13050 bp, 10 predicted proteins | sample lystaG_FD_89956 | JGI IMG/M metagenome (GOLD analysis project Ga0123339, IMG submission 89956) | Glacier valley bacterial and archeal communities from Borup Fiord, Nunavut, Canada, to study Microbial Dark Matter (Phase II) -... | ecosystem: Environmental > Aquatic > Freshwater > Ice > Glacier ... | reverse complement strand
TTTTGGATAAATATCATAATAAAGACTATGTTATAATGCATAATCCTAGATGGCTTGGTGTTACTAGTGCAACAAAAGAATTGTTTCAAAATTTAGTTCCACTACAAGAAATATACAACAAAAATGATGCTAAAAGAATTGCTGAAAAAATAGTGTCTTGCAACATAAAGCAAGTAATATTAAGTGCCTTTTGTTTTGGTTGGGAAGATCTTGCTAGAGAACTTAAGAGTATAAATAGCAGTATCAAAATAAAAGTGTTTTGGCATGGAAGTCATTCACAAGTAACTGATGAAATTAACTGGAAAACCAATACAACTGTTATCTTGTTACATAAAGAAGGAATAATAGATGTTTTTGCGACATGTAAAGAAAGTATATTAAACTTTTATAAATCTCAAGGTTACAAGACAGCATTTATAATGAATACAGTTAGATTACCTGAGAAAGTAAATAGTAATGATGTTATTAAACTAGATGATACTAATAATAAAGAAATTAAAATAGGATTATATGCTGCGGGACTTGATTGGAGAAAAAATATGTACAATCAACTTGCTGCAATTTCTTTAATTAAAAATTCTATTGCAGATCTTATACCCCTTAGTTACGAATCTAAAGTTTTTGCAAGAAAACATAACTTAAAAATAGATGGATTAGAAAAGGGAATAAAAAGAGAAGAATTACTTAAAAGAATGTCCTTAAATGATATAAATGTATATGTTACATTCTCTGAATGTGCTCCAATGCTACCAATTGAAAGTATGGAAGTAGGGGTTGTATGTTTAACTGGTGATAATAATCATTACTTTAAAAATACTCCACTTGAAGAATACATAATTGTAAATAGAGAAGATGATGTAATAAGTATATCTGAAAAAATCAAATATGCTATAGCAAACAAAGAGAAGATAATGACATTATACAAAGAATGGAAAGTTGAAAATGATAGGTTAAGTGAGAAAAGTGTAAAAGACTTTATAAGTTTGTAATTGATTTCATTATAAGTTAGGAGATGCTGTATGTCAAGACATTTAAAAAATATAATATCCATTTTCAAATATAATAAAAAAGAGTTAGAAAATATTAAGAAACAAATAAATCTTTTTAAAGATAAAGAATATATTGCAATATATAATCCTTATTGTATTGGAATTATGAATTCTACTAAAGAGTTATTTGAAAATACTTTAGCGTTGTCTGAATTATTTAATGATAAATATATAAATGAAATAGCTGATTGTATAATCGAAAATAATATAAAACAGGTTATATTTAGTCCTATTGCATTTGGTTGGAAAGAACTTATAGAAAAATTAAAAGAAAAAAACATGAATATTAAAATAAAGTTTTTTTGGCATGGAAGTCATTCACTTTTAGTTAATAGAGACGAGTCATATTTTTTATTTAACATATTAGAAATGTGTGATAGGAAAATAGTGGATTCTATTGCATTTGCTAAAGAAAGCATGGCAAATTTCTATCAGCAAAAAGGATATAATTCATGTTTCATTAAAAACACTGTGAAAAATATAAATTTAAGTGATATAAAAAATACAGAATACTATAAAACAATTGAGAAATCTAAAGATAAATCAAAAGTTAATGTTGGCATATATTCCGCTGGAGATAGATGGGAAAAAAATATATTCAACCAAATTAGTAGTTTATCTTTAATTAAAAATGTAGTATTAGACTGTATACCATCTACTGACTTGGTGAGTAGTTTTTGTAAGCTTATGAATATTACTTTAAAAGAATCATCAGGATACTTAAAAAGAGAAGAAATGGTTGCTAGGATGGCTTTAAATGATATTAATTTATATGTAACATTTACAGAATGTTCTCCTATTGTTCCTTTGGAAAGTTTAGAAATGGGAGTACCTTGTATAACAGGTAATAACCATCATTATTTTAAAAATACAAAATTAGAAGAATATCTAATTGTAAAAAGTGAAGATGATATCGATGAGATAGCAGAGAAAACTAATATTGCTTTAAATAATAAGGAAGAAATTTTGGTAATATATAAAGAGTGGAAGAAAAAATATGATGAAGAAAGTAAAATAAGTGTTATAGAGTTTTTAAATAGTTAAATAAGGAGGATATATTAATGGATTCATTAGTTGAAGATAAAAATGATATATTTCTATCTATAATTATTCCAGTATATAATACAGAAAAATATCTTAAAAGCTGTTTAGATTATGTATTAGAAGCAACTAACAATGTCACAGCAATTGAAATTATAGTTGTAAATGACGGTTCTCCTGGTGATACTAATAATATAATGAAAGAATATTTAGATAATAAAATCATAAAGTACTTTGTAAAAAAAAATGAAGGTGTAGCTGTAGCTAGAAATTTTGGAATAGATAAATCAACTGGAAAATATATAACATTTGTTGATTCTGATGATACTGTGGACAAAGAGTATTATTCATATTGTCTAAATAAAATAAGTCAAGAAAAATGTGATATAATTGTATGTGATTTTGAATCACGTAGAAGTCAAATTGATACTTTTAGAACACATGCAAAAAATCCGTCAATTAAAGATGACAAATGGGGATGTATAGATATATCTATAATGCCTTCACCCTGCAATAAAATAGTTAGAAGAGAATTATATGATGATTTAAGATATCCACTTGGACTTATATATGAGGATTTAGCTACAACACTGATCCTATTATTAAAATCAAAAAAAGTTGTGTATGTTCCTAGAATGTATTATAAATATAATATTAGAGAAAATTCAATAATGCACTCTAGTTTTAATGAAAAAAAGTTTCAAATAATTGATATATTAGAAATTTTATTTTCTAGAATTGATAGTTTATATATATCTAATATAGATAAAGATAGGGCAAAAAAATCTGTTTGCTATGATAGAATATATTTTGAACTTTTGGAACCTTTAGCTAAAGAAAAATTCACAACTAGGTATGCACTGGCAAAAAAAATGTGTAAAAAAATTAAAGGAATTATAAAAATTCTAAATGAAAATAAAGTATATAAAGAAGAATTAAATTTAGGTAGAAAAAAGAAAATAATATACGCTAATTTAATTAATTTTGCTTTGTATAATAATTTTCCATTTATACTTTGTATTGTTACGAATAAAGCTGTATATTACAATAATCAGCATATAAAAGATAAATGGAAATATAAGGAGGAAAACAATGGATAATAGTAATAAAATAAACACTATATTATTTAAAATTTCAACAATTGTATTTGTATTTATTTATTTATATATTTTTATAAGTGGTTTGTTTTTAAAAGATGGAGTATTGTATAAATTCAATCCGGTTATAACTGTAATATGCGTCGTAGTATATACTTTTTTATCAATAATAATATTTAATAAATTATTATTAAAAATAAAGAAAGATAAATCATATAATACTTATAGTATAATTATTATTTGTACAATGATATGTTTACAGTTGATAGCAGCATATTTTTTGAGAGTAAATCCTTCTTGGGATATGGGAGCAGTTATTAGTTTATCTACAGATATACAAATAAATGGTTCATCTGCGGATTTTACTTATACTGATGCACATCCAAATAATCTACCTATAGCAGTGCTATTTGCTATAATATTCAAAGTTTCTAGTTATTTAAAATTAGGTATTTCAAATCAATCAATAGCATTGATATTTAATGTTTTCATGATAACACTTTCGATTATAAGTTTATATTTAGTAGTAAAGAAAAAATCAGGCAATAAGAAAGCTTTTATGTGCTTGTTAATATCGTTTTTCACATTAGCATTCTATACATATGGACCAATTTATTATACTGATACATTAACTTTATTTGTGCCAACTTTACTATTATATTTATATTTTTTAATAGAAGATAGTAATAATAAGAAGCAAAAAAATATTATCCAAATTATATTAGGAATTGTTCTATTTATAGGATTTAAATTAAAATTAACTTCTATATTTATATTTATAGCTATACTACTATATAATATTTTTAAATATGGATTTAAAAAGACCGCAAAAACTTTTATAATTCCAATTGTTTTACTAGTTATACTAAATGTTATCTATGTTGGTATTTTAAAAAATAACAATATGATAAATGTTAATAGGACTGAAATTCATAAAATTCCAACACAACACTGGGTAATGATGGGATTAAGTGGAAACGGTGGGTTTAATGGTGAAGATTGTCAATTTACAGATAAATATCTAAATTATAAAGAAAAGAAAATAGCAATAAATGAGGAGATAACTAAAAGGTTAAAAGCGTATACATTTATTTCTTTTGTTGATCATTTGAATAAAAAAATGATTTTCACTTGGGATGATGGTACTTATTTTTCACCAGAAAAACTTACAAGACAAATAATTAATTCAAATGAATTACATGAATATGTTTTGCAGTCAGGTAATAAGAATCAATACTTTAATTATTTTACTCAAGCGGCACATCTTTCTTTAATGTTTTTCATGTGTATTGCTGCATTGGCCCTATTTATAAAAAAAGATTATTTTAATAGAAATATAATTATTATTATCAGTCTACTAGGAACGGTAATGTTCTTATTGATTTGGGAAACGAGATCCAGATATATTTTAAATATTATACCATTAATGATTATACTAGAGGTTGAAGGAATAGAGTACATTTGTAATAAAATAAATTCATTAAAAGAAATAATATCTATAAATATGAGAATAAAAAAATAATTTAAATTTAGGTGTAATGTAACTCTAAAAAGAAATATATTCTATCATAACAAAACAATTTGTTTCTTATGATAGAATATATTTTAATGTACTTAATTTTTTATGTAATAATTATAATATAAAAGATAAGTGGTAAAAATCAAGGAAATTATGAGGTAAAATATCATTTTCAAAGAAAGGGGGATATCTAATATGTATAATAATTTAGAAAAGAAAAGGGATACTACTATTGATATATTCCGTGGAATAGCTATGATATGGGTTCTTATTATTCATTCTTTATTTTGGACTGGTGTATTTAAAACAGGAGTTGAATATACTGTTAAATCCTTTTTACTTATTGAAATGCCACTCTTTTTCTTTTTGGCTGGCGCAAGCAATTATATGTCAAAACGAAAAAGCATCTTAAATTTTTATTTTACTAGATTACAAAGGATTATAATTCCTTATTGGATATATGCTGTTATATGTATAGTACTCACTTCTATAATCGCAATATTACAACATTCTAAAATAAATAATTTATTAATAATGAAATGGTTAATACCTTTTGGTGCTCAAGAAACTTCATTACAATTTCTAACATGGGCATTATGGTTTATTCCTGTATATTTGTTAATTATTATAACTTTTCCTTTTTTAAGAATGTATTTAGATAAACAAAGAAAAAAAATTTTAAAAATATTACCATTGTTAATTTTTGCAATATGTTTAGTGTTAATGGATTTCTATAAGATTAGTGGTACTACTTTTTTTTATTATACAAGAATGTTAATATTTTATTGCTTTTGGATATATTTAGGTATGTTTTATAATATTTTAAAAGACAATATTCATATAAATAAACTTAAAAATATAATCTTATTTATTATTTGTGTGGTTACGTCTGTTTTATTGGTATTAACACCTTATTATTCACTTGACATGCAAATTAATAAGTTTCCTCCAAATTTTTTGTTTCTATTATATACATTAGGAGCTTTAAGTTTAATGTATTATTTTTCTAATCATATAGTTATATTAGTAAAGTTTTTATGTAAAAATATAGTTATAGATTGGATATTTAAACAATATATTAATTCAGGATATACTATCTATTTATTTCATCCATTTGCGATGTTATTAATAAATAGGTCTATGGGATTTTTCAAGGTAGGTAGTTTCATGGCAAATCATAACTATATAACATTTTTTGTTTATATTATTTTAGTAATTCCTTTAGGTGCAGTTCTAGGAAAATTATTTAGTTGGACAGAAAAGATTAAAATTAGTTAAATCGATTTTAATTGCAAAATACGAAAAAAGATGATATAATATACACAATAAACTGTAAGTAATAACTAAGAAATATAAAACAACATATAGAGTAAACAATGTGCTGATGATGATTAGAAAGATTTGGTGGATAATAATGGATAATACAAAAATAATACATTATTGCTGGTTTGGTGGTAAACCATTAAGCAAACTAACTTTAAACTGTATAGAGAGCTGGAAGAAATATTTACCTGATTTTGAAATTAAAGAATGGAACGAAAAGAATTTTGATGTTAATCAGTGTGTATTTGTTAAAGAAGCATATGAACAAAAAAAATGGGCATTTGTAGCAGATTATACAAGATTTAAAATATTAGATGAATTTGGTGGATTGTATTTAGATACAGATATGGAAATAACATCAGATATTTTACCATATTTAGAACAGGATTTGTTTTTAGGTAAAGAAGATTCTAATATGATAAATGCTGCTGTTGTTTGGTGTTCATCTCCTAATAATAAACATATACACAATATATTACAAATATATGAACAAAGTACAGTTTTTAATCCTACAGGAGATTTATTTGATCAAAGTGTTCCTAAAATACTTACTAAATATTTTATTGAATTTGGGTTTAAAGAAGATATAGAAGAGATACAAATTTTAAATAATGAAATATATATATACCCAATGGAATATTTTTACCCATTAAGTTATGATCATCAAAATAATAAATTTACAGATAAATCATGTATGATTCATCATTTTGATGGTACATGGACAAGTAAAGGTGAACAATTAAAAACAAAATTAAAGAGAAAAAATATGAAGTGGATGGTTCACGTAATTGATTTTTTTGCTGCTATAAAAAGGAATATATCATTAAAGGATATAACTATATTTTTAATTCCATCTTTTATATTTTTAGTTGCTCTTTTATCGTTTTGGCCTGGAATTTATACTTATGATGGTAATTATCAATGGAATCAAATACAAACTAATTATATAACAGATGCACATCCTTTCTTAAGTACATACTTTGTAAAATTATTATCGATTATATGGAATAGTCAAACCGTAGTACTGCTGTTTCAAATACTTGCTTTCAGTTTTGTTTGGACATGCATATGTAAAAGTTTAAGAAAAAAAGATAGTGGCATAAAGTTACAAATTTTATACACAGTAATTTTATGTATGTTTCCAATTATATTTGTATATACAATAACTTTTTGGAAAGATATGATATATTCATATGCTTTACTTGGTTTATCACTTATGCTATATATTGGTGTTAAAAAACAATTTAAATATAGAATACTTGATCTACTATCAATTTCATTTTTGTTAGTATTTATTCAAGGATATAGACATAATGGAATTGTAGTAAGTGTTATTACACTAATAATATTACTAATACTATTATTAAAGAATAAAACTAGTAAAAAGGCAATGATAATATTTGGTACAAGTTTAATTGTTTTTTATTTAATGATTGAAATTCCAAAACAAATTATTGTACAACCTTCTGTAGACATAATGGGAACAAAACAGGGTATAACTATATTTATGACGGGAGCTCTACTTAAAGATAATGTAGAAATGGAACCACAAGATACTGAGTATTTAGAATCATTAATGCCTATAGAAGCATGGAAAGAATTATATACTCCTTACTTAATAAATACAGTATGTCATTCACCTTTGTTAAATAGAGAAAGAATGGAAGAAACATATGATCAATTACTTAATATATTTATTAAATATTCTATTAAAAATCCAGGAAGTATAATAGTTCATTATATAAAAGCAGATGCTCTTTTATGGAGCCCAGTTCCACTAGGATACACATATATATTTGATTTTACAGAATGGGGACCTGAATATTATGGTTTTGATTCTAAAATTCAAAGTAAGTTTGAACCAGGAAAAGATTTATTTGGTGGAATTATAAATATTACTATGGAAAATAAATATCTTAGAACTATATTATATAGACCAGCAACTGCAATGTACTTATCAATAGCGCTTATGATATATATAGTAAGTAAAACAAAAAACAAGAAGTATTATTATATTTTATTACCTATGTTACTTAATACATTATCATATGTACCAGTTAATTTAGCTCAAGATTTAAGATATTTATATATAAATTATTTAACATTATGCTTTGTTGGTTTAATGCTAGTAATGCCTAAATATGAAAAAAATAAAGTTCAATTAAATAAGGGAGAAGATATTAATGGATAAAGTATTATTTGTAATACCTGCGTATAATGAATCTGAAAATATAGAAAAAGTTATAAATGAAATAAAAAACGATGTAACTTATGCAGATATTTTAATTGTTAATGATTGTTCAAAAGATAATACCAAAGAAGTAGTTGAAAATCTAGGTATTCAATGTATTACATTACCGTTTAATGTTAGATATGCAATGGCAGTTCAAACAGGTATAAAATATGCATATCAAAACGATTATGACTATGTAATTCAATTTGATGCAGATGGTCAGCATATTGCAAAAGAAGCAGAAAAATTATTAAATAAAATGAAGGAAACAAATGCAGATATAGTAATTGGTTCTAGATTTTTAGAAAAAACTGATTATCCACATTCGTTTTTCAGAGTGATAGGAACTAAAATTTTTACGTTTCTAATTAAATCATTTTGTAAAAAGAAAATTACAGATCCTACATCTGGATTTCAATGTTTGAATAAAAAAGTTATAAAAAGATATGCTACTAACTATCCTGAATTTCCAGATGCAAATTTAATTATGGAAATGTTATATGAAGGATATGATATACAGGAAATAACTGCTAATATGAGAATAAGAGAAAATGGAGAAAGTATGCATGGCGGTATCATTAAACCTATAAAATATATGATACTTATACTTTATACTATTATAATAATATTAATCAGAAATATTTTTAGAAAGAGGGTATAATTATGGGTGTAAATTTGTTTTTTGCTATAGTAGGAATTGTACTTGCTATATATATTTTAATTAATGTTAAAAATAATAAATTTGATATAAGTGAAAGTCTATTATGGTTATTTGGTACATTAGCAATAATTATTATTGGTATATTTCCAAATATTGTACAGTATGTTTCAAATTTAGTTGGAATAGCATATGCACCATCATTATTTTTCTTAATATGTATAATATTTATACTTTTAATAAACTTTAGAAATTCTAAAAAAATATTAAAACATCAAGAAAAAATAATTTTATTAGCGCAAGAAGTTGCTATTTTAAAAGAAAAAATAAAATTGAAAGAGGATGTAAATGAATAAAGAGAAGATTAGTATTATAATACCAATATATAATGTAGAAGAATATTTAGAAAAATGTGTGGATAGTGTTTTGAATCAAACATACAAAAATCTAGAAATAATATTAGTAAATGATGGTTCAAAAGATAAAAGTATAGATATATGTAAAAAATATAAATCTCAAGATAATAGAGTTACTGTAATAGATAAAAAAAATGATGGCGTTTGGTTAGCTAGATATGACGGAATAACTAAAGCCACAGGGGAATACATTTCATTTATAGATTCTGATGATTATATAGAAAAAGATTATATAGAAAAACTTTATTCAAAGTCCAAGGAAAATAATTATGATATTGTTGTATGTGGATTTAAAAGAATAGACGATAAAACTAAAAAAGTATATTCTAATGAAATGAATAAGTTTGGTGATTTAATAATTTCAAAAGATAGAAACGTTGAAGAGTTAATTTCTGTTAATACATCCTTATGGAATAAGTTATATAAAAAAGAGTTGATTGATAAACTACCAAATATGAAAACAAAGCCTAAAGTATTAGAAGATATGATGTTTCTAACTTTAATATATCCATATGCAAATAAAATTGCATTTATTGATGATTTATTATATAATTATATTGTAAGAGAAAAATCTGCTATTTCGAGTATTAAAAAAGATGATATTGCATTAACACAACAAGCTATATTAGAAATCAAGGAATATCATATCAAAAACAATATATCTAAAGAATTTATGAATATGTTTACTTGTATGGTGTTTTTGCATTTTGGTATATCACTAATGTTTAGATTATCTTATGATAAGAGCATAAATTTAAGAGAAGAGTTAATTAAAATTAAACATTTTTTGAACTTAAATTTTAAAAATTGGAAAAAAATTAAATATTTAAAACTATTTTATATAATTACTAAAAAATCTAAAAATTTAAAAGTTGGAATAATGAAAAAAATATATGATTTTAATTTATTTAGATTATTTCTCATTGTATACAAATTTATGATAGATAAAATAAAAATAGATATAAAGTGGTAAAATATATTACAAATAAAGTAATATAATAAAATCATAGAAACAATTGAATTATGGAGGAAAAAAATGAAAATTTTATTAGTAGGGGTTTACTTAATACTTAGTTTAAGCGGTTTAATATTTATGAAACTTCGGAGGTAATCCAGGAACTATTGCATTAAAAGATGGAAATATAAATATGGCAATGAATTTAGTTAGTGGTATAGGCTTTGTCTGTTATATAGGAAGCTTTTTGCTATTTACTAGAATTGTAGTAATATTTGATTTAAGTTATATATTTCCACTATGTACAGGAATAGTACAGGTGGTAACTTTAATTGCATCATACTATGTATTTAAAGAAAAAATATCAGTGTATGGATTAATTGGAGCTTCACTTATAATAATAGGTGTAATTGTTATGAATATAAAATTTGATGATAAAGATAAAATAAAAACTGTTGTTAGCAATACTGAAATTATACAAGAATCAAATAGTTATATTGAAAAAATATAACTTAATAATAAGATAAGAGGTGAATACTATGAAAAAGATAACGTTTTTAATGTTACATTTAAATTATGGTGGATTAGAGAAGCAGACTGTTACTTTAATTAATGAGCTTGCTAAAACAAATGACTTTGAAATAGAAGTAATATGTGTTTATGATATCTTAGGTAAATCTTTTTATGATATTGATAGCAAAGTTAAAATAAAATATTTGATTCCATATGGTCCAAATAAAAAAGAAATAAAATATTGTGTAGAAAGTAAAAAATATTTTAAGTTAGTAAGTCAATTATCTAGAGGTGTAAGCATAGTATTACTTAAATATTATTTAATGAAAAAAGAAATACAAAAGTGTAAAACCGACTATATATTTTCTACTAGAATAGAATTTTCAAGACTTATTAAAAGAACAGATACAATTAATATTTCTCAAGAACACTCATATATAGATACTGACAAATATATAAAAAAAGTTGGCAGTTCATTTAATAACATCGATTATTTAGTAGTAATGACAGATAAGGCAAAAGAAAATTATTGTAAATGGATAAGTAATAACAAAACAGAAGTTGTTGTTATACCTAATATGATAGAAAAAAATGATAAGTATATTTCTAGTTGTGAAAACAAAAAAATAATATCAGTTGGTAGATTAGAAGATGTTAAAAACTTTTCGCTTCTTATTGATATATTTTATCAAATAGTTACAGAGCATAAAAACAATGGATGGACTTTAAGTATAATAGGAAGTGGATCTTTAAAAAAAGAACTTGAAGAAAAAATAGAAGTTTTAAATCTTAAAGATAAAGTAGAGTTAATTGAAAATATACCTATTGAAATGGTATACAAAAAACTCTCTGAATCTTCTATATTTGTACTTACTTCTAAATCGGAAAGTTTTTCTTTAGTTTTATGCGAAGCTATGGATGTAGGTTTACCAGTAGTATCTTTTGATATTGATGCTGGTCCAAGAGAGATAATTAATGATAGCCAAAATGGATATTTAATAGAAAACAGACAATCAAAGGAAATGACAAATAAAATACTATCTTTGATAGATAATAGCAAATCAAGAAAACAGATGGGAACTAATGCAAAACAAAGTATAGCAAAATATTATTCTAGTAATATTATTAAAAAATGGCTAGAAGTATTAAAATAATTAATATAAATTTAAGTAAAAACTAGTTATATATATAACTAGTTTTTTAATATAATAAATTAATATATATTTATACTAATAAAAAAAGTTATAAAGAAAGGTATAAAAGACTAAAATATTACATTTTAATTGAAATTTGTGTAAATAAATGGTATAATTATGTAAAACGAAGGGAAATAAAAGTATGAAAAAAATATCTATAGTTGTTCCTTGCTATAATGAGGAAAGAGTATTACCTATATTTTATAATGAAATCAAAAAGATAATGCATGTTATGAATGATATACAGTTTGAAATAATACTTGTTAATGATGGAAGTACCGATGCTACATTAGAAGTAATTAAACTTTTAGCTAAGAAAGATGATAAAATAAAATATTTATCTTTTTCTAGAAATTTTGGAAAAGAGGCAGCTATGTATGCTGGTTTTAAAGAATCTACAGGAGATTATACTGCTGTAATGGATGCCGATTTACAAGATCCACCTTCACTATTACCAGAAATGTATAGAATTTTACAAGAAGAAGATTATGATACTGTAGCTGCAAGAAGAACATCTAGAAAATCTGAACCTAAAATAAGAAGTTATTTTGCTAAAAAATTCTATAAATTAATGAATAAGATATCTAATGTTGATATAGTTGATGGAGCCAGAGATTTTAGACTAATGACAAGACAAGTTTTAAATAGTATATTAGAAATATCTGAGTACAATAGATTTTCTAAAGGTATTTTTGGGTTTGTAGGATTCAATACAAAATGGTTACCATATGAGAATGTAGAAAGAGCAGCAGGAACAACAAAATGGTCTTTTTGGAGTCTGTTCGTATATTCTTTAGAAGGAATAACAGCTTTTTCAACAATGCCTTTAATTATATCATCTCTAGTAGGAATTTTATTTTGTTTTATTTCAATAATAGTTATAATAACTATTATTATTAGAACTTTAATGTATGGTGATATAACAAGTGGTTGGCCATCTACAATGTGTATTATAATGTTTGTAAGTGGTATTCAACTTCTATCAATAGGAATAATAGGACAGTATTTATCAAAGACTTATTTAGAAGTTAAAAATAGACCTTTATATAT
>Ga0123339_10002261_pt1 | contig 13050 bp, 12 predicted proteins | sample lystaG_FD_89956 | JGI IMG/M metagenome (GOLD analysis project Ga0123339, IMG submission 89956) | Glacier valley bacterial and archeal communities from Borup Fiord, Nunavut, Canada, to study Microbial Dark Matter (Phase II) -... | ecosystem: Environmental > Aquatic > Freshwater > Ice > Glacier ... | reverse complement strand
GTGACGCCGCCCTCCGTGCCGGGGGCCATCAGGTTCTTGATCCGGACATTGGCGAACGTGCCGCGCATCATGATCCGGTCATTGCCCCGGCGCGAGCCGTAGGAGTTGAAGTCTTCCTCGGGCACCCCTTTTTGCTGCAAGTAAAGGCCCGCAGGGGAACTTGGCTTGATCGCCCCGGCGGGGCTGATATGGTCGGTCGTGACCGAGTCGCCGAAGATCGCCAGAGGCCGCGCATTCAAAATGTCTTTCGCCACGTTCGCATTCATGCTGAACTTATCGAAGTAGGGCGGCTCCCGGATATAGGTGCTCTGGGCATCCCAGTCGTAGATCTGACCCAGGGAACTGGGAATCTCTTGCCAGAGCGGGTTCTGCTCGGCGAAGTCTTTGTAGAGCCGCTGATACGTCTCGGGATCGTTTGCCGCCCAGAGGGTGCCTGCGATCTCTTCCGAAGTCGGCCACAGGTCTTTCAAATAGACATCGGCGTTGAACTTGTCTTTCCCCAGCGGATCGGTGGAAAGATTGATGTCCACGGTCCCGGCGAGTGCGAATGCGACCACGAGGGGCGGGGACATCAGGAAGTTCGCGCGTACGTTCTGGTGAACCCGGGCCTCGAAGTTCCGGTTGCCCGAGAGGACGGAGGCAACGACCAGGTCGTTCTGCGTGACCGTTTTCTCCAGGTGCGGCTCCAGCGGCCCGGAGTTGCCGATACAGGTGGTGCAGCCGTAGCCGACGGTCTGGAAGCCCAGCCGGTCTAGATACTGGCTGAGGCCCGTCTTGTCCAGGTACTCCGTGACGACGCGCGAGCCTGGGGCCAGCGACGTTTTGACCGTGGAGCGGATGGTCATACCGCGCTCGACGGCTTTCTTCGCCAGCAGGCCCGCCGCCAGCATGACGCTGGGGTTGGACGTATTGGTACAGCTCGTGATGGCGGCAATCACCACATCGCCGTGGCGCAGCTCGACCATTGCCTTCGGGAACTCGCCCAGAGGCACATCTTCGACGCGGTCCGGGGTAGGTCGGTTCTGCATCATCTCGATCTCGGTGAGGGTGCTGGTGTCCTTGTCGCTCTCCAGATTGCTTTTCCCTTCCGGCATCGTATCCGAGTCCTGCTCGCCGCCGCCGGAAAGCGGCTTGACATTGTGGCTCAGGCCAGTCAATATGACGAACTTCTTATTCAGGTCTTCCAAAGACTTGTTGTAAGCCAAAGGGCTTGCCAGAAGCTCCTCAAACTTATTCTTCACTTCCGTAAGGGCGATTCGGTCCTGCGGGCGCTTCGGTCCGGCGACACTCGGCTCGACGGAGGCCAGGTCCATTTCCAAGAGCTGACTGTACTGGATCTCGCCTGCTTTGGGCATACCGAACAAGCCCTGGGCTTTGAAGTACTGCCGGAAAGCATCGACCTGATCGTCGGTCCGGCCTGTGGCGGTCAAGTAGCGGCAGGACTCTTCGTCGACCGGGAAGAAGCCCATGGTCGCGCCATATTCCGGGGCCATGTTGGCGATGGTCGCCCGGTCGGTCAGCCCCAGAGTCGCCGCGCCTTCGCCGTGGAACTCGACAAACTTGCCGACGACTTTCGCCGCCCGCAGCATCTCCGTCAGGGTCAGTACCAGGTCGGTCGCGGTGACACCCGCGTTCAACACGCCGGTCAAGTTGACTCCCACGACATCCGGGGTCAGGAAGTAGACGGGCTGGCCGAACATCCCCGCCTCGGCTTCGATGCCGCCAACGCCCCAGCCGACGATCCCCAGGCCATTGATCATGGTCGTGTGCGAGTCCGTGCCGACGAGCGTGTCAGGGTAGAAGATGTCGTCCTTGCTGAGAACGCCCTTCGCGAGATACTCCAAGTTCACCTGATGCACGATGCCGATTCCGGGCGGCACGACGGAAAAGCCGTTGAAGGCCTGCATGCCCCATTTCAGAAACTGGTAGCGGGCACGGTTCCGCTTGAACTCGATCTCCATGTTGAGCTGCAGCGCATTGCTGACTTCCGAGAAGTCCACCTGCACGGAATGGTCCACCACCAGGTCCACGGGAACCAGCGGCTCGATCATGCCGGGGTCGCGGCCCAGCCGGGAAACGGTGGAGCGCATGGCTGCGAGGTCCACCAGCAGCGGGACACCGGTAAAGTCCTGCAGCACGACGCGGGCCACGACAAAAGGAATCTCCGCCGTGCGGACGGAGTTCGGCTGCCAGTTCGCCAATTCGCAGATGTCGTCCCGGCGGACACGCTTGTCGTCATAGTTGCGCAGGACCGACTCAAGTACGATCCGCAGGCAGACCGGCAGCTTCGAGATCGGGCCGACTTCCGCCTGTTCCAGTGCCGGGAGTGAGTAAAATTGCCCGGTCTTGCCGCCGCCGTAGGTGAATGTTTGCAGTGAGTTGAAAAGTGAGTGTGTCTCAGCCATTGTCGGGAGTGTCCTTTGCTAAAATCTACTTTTAGTATATTCCCGAAAGGGGAGAGGTGTCAAGCAAAAACACGTCTGTCTAGCGATACACTCGAAAAGCCACAAAGAAACGAAAAAAGACTCCGGCAAACCAGGTTTGCTAGTTTACCGGAGCCGTCGAAATTAAGAATCTATCTTTGTGCCGACCGTCGCCGCGCCGTGAATGCCAAGCCGCCGAGGCCCAGCAGGCAGAGGCCAAGCACCGTCGCCTGTGAAGCCTCCGGGATCGCGGCGGGTGGATTGAGGCGTGCCCCCGTGGTCCCTTTCAGCACGTTCGCGCCGGTAGACGCATCGGCCACCTCGCTGCCTCCCGTGTTGGCACTTCCAACGGGGCCGAAAGACAGTGCAGTTCCTGTGGTCGGTAGAGTTTTCAATACATTCACCTGAAACGTCCCCAATGCAGTCGTTCCTGGATTGTTGACCGCCGTCGTGCCGAGGTCCCCAAAAGCGACACGTAAATCGCCTGCACTTGTCAGTCCGTCTCGGATTTGCGCATTGAACGGATTTGTCGTTGCGCTTATAAAAGGAGCGGTACCGACAAAGCTAAGATAAATAGGGTCGATGATAATGTTCGTGTCGAATCCCGACAGATTGCTACCCCCCGTCAGGAAGATCGTGTAAGTCGAAGTCGCCCCAGAGGCTGCTGTTGAGGCGGCGGGCGAAAGGGACAGCGTCTGCGCAAGACCGGCGTTTCCGCCAGCCAGCGTCAGCCCGAATAGCCCGAGAAGGGTTGATGATCGTAACAGTAGATTTTGCATAGAGGTGTCCTTTTCACTCACGATTTATCTGCGTCGCTTTGTCGCTGTCTGTCCAGGGGTCGTGTCGCCGGTCCGCCCATAGCTGCTCCGAAGGATCGTGAAGTCAGCCAGGGAAACCTGCCCGTCGCAGTTGAAATCCGCGGCAGGGTTCCAGTTCGCTGAAGTCGGACTGCTGCCATAAGCACTTCTAAGACCTGTGAAGTCCGATAAGGAGACTTGATTGTCCCCGTTGAAGTCGCCGCCCAGAAGTGCAACATTCAGGCCGGTCACGCTGCTCCCGGCTGTACTCACAGCAACGTTTTTACGCAGCCATTTGCTGCCTTTGACGCTGAGCGTGTAGGTGCCGGGGGTGACGTTTGTCAGGCTGAAGGAGCCGTCGGCGGCAGCCAGGGTCACGGTCTGGGTCGTCGCAGCACCTGTCGTGGTGCCGGTGGGCGTAAGCGTGAAGGTGATCGGCTGGGCCAAATTGCCCGCCGCCACTTGCTGCAAGGAGACGGTTCCCGAGATGCTGGACGTCGGCGGTGCCAGCAGGCCGTAGACGACTATCGTGTGGGCGTTGGTCGGCACGAAAACTTTGCCGTTGACGACCGTAGGGAACTGGAAGTGCCCGACCGAGCCTAAGCTGTCACGGGAGACGTTCTGATCGCTAGTCCAGAGGACGGACTTGGTCACGTCGGTGGCGTCAAACGCTTGAACAGTCCGATCATTGCCGACGGCCCATAAGATGCCGTTCGTGCCGCCGCTGGACGAGATCGCTAGGGAGCCGCCGGCAGTGAGGCCGCTGGTTTGCTTGAAGATGCCTGCGGGGCTGAAAGTTCCGGTCGTGTCGGGCACCCCCGCACCCGGCACATAGCGGAACTGTTCCAGATTGGAGCCGTTCGCCCACAAATAGACATATTTGGTGGAGGAAGAAGCATCCCAGGCAATCGGGTTCTGGCCGACGGAGTCGTTGCCGGTCAGGCCATTGAGCCGCAGGACGACTTTGTCCGGCCCGTTGGCTGTGAAGCCGCCGAGCTTGCTTGTGTCCAGAAGAAAGCCCGCCCCGAACTTGGTTCCGCCGCCGAAGATGCGGTTCGTTCCGGGAATGCCAACCACGCCGCTGTTGCCGAGGTCGAGATCCTGGTTGCTCAGGCCCTATTCATCGAAGGGGGCGAAATAGTCGACGACGCTGAGGTCCGAAGCCTTCAGCTTCAGGTAGCACATGCCGTAATCTTTGCCGCCGATGTTCGCGGTGAACGTCCCATTGCCGACCGAGCAGTAAATGTAGCCTGCGGCATCGGCGGTCAAACCCTTGCCCGCCATCCAGATTCCGCCGTCGCCGCCGTTTGGCGTGGCGCAGAACTTGGTGGTCTGAACCAGCTTCGTGCCATCGTATGTGTACCCCAGGATCCAGCCGTGATAGGGAAAGCTGTCCGAATTGTGCGCGAAGGCGGCGTAGACGACGCCGTTCAGTAGAAGCAGCCCAGGCCGGTCATTCGCTTTGAAGGTCCCGCTGCTGGCTGCGCCGTCGAATGAAACCACGCCGTTGACGCTGCCGTCGCCGGTGCCGGGTGCGCTGGCTTTCACCTGCACCGGGCTGCCCGTCTTCTCCGCTCCGGTCGTAATATCCAGGGCATGCAGGAAGGTCGAGCCGGTGGCATCATTATCGGTCTTGGTCAGAATGTAGATAATATTGGTCGCCGGGTCGATCACCGGGGTCGCGGTCGTGTACGTCGCCGAGTTCGGGAGGGGGGTATGCCAGAGCTTCGCGCCCGTGTCGGCATCGAAGGCCCAGAGGCCGCAGGGGGAGTGATCGGCATTGTTGGATGTATACGCGAAGACGACATTGTGGGTTGCCCCGGCGATGCTCACCCCCGGATCGTAGAGTACCTGACCGTTGACATTGGCCTCGAGGCCTGTGATTGTCAGCAGCTTGCCGAACTGCGACGTGTTGACATTCGCCGGTGTCAGCGTCGTCTCCGCCGCGTTTTGCCCGGTACGACTGTTGTCGTTGTTCTGTGTCAGAACAGCTGTCTGTGCGTGAAGAGCTTGAGTGGATAATCCGCTCAAAAGGGAAAGGGTGAGAGCCGCAGTCAGCGGCTTTACGAGGGGGCGGCGAGAACAGGAAAACATCGTAACTTTCTCCATTTCACCAGGGGATGCGGTCTTGTGCCACAATGGCAAAGTAAACCACACATTACCCAATTTGTGAGGAAATCAAGCTAGGCAGGGAAAAATGAAACTTTACGCTAAACAATTACAGTCAGGCAAGCCGCTCTTTCTGCTGTCGACCGACGGCGATCCGAAAACGCGCGAAAGTAAAGGTCTGCTGGTTTCGACCAAAGCCAAAACCGTGGAGCGCGTTCGAAATCTGCCTCTGGTGCTTAAATCAGGCTCCTGGAAGCCGGTGGCGGGGAACGATCCGAGTCTGGACGCGCTAGTTCAGCTGGTTCCCGCTCTCCGGCCCTACCGCGGAATCGAGGTGCGCTTGCCGAGCGGCCAGACCGCCTGGATCTGCTGGCGGGAATGGTCGGGTGAGGATGCAAAGGCACTGGCGCTGCTGACTCAGGCGACTTCCGCGCTTGTCGCCCCCAAATATGAGCCGGACGGGGACCATTATCTGGCGAGTCTGGCGATGGAACTACTCGGCGGGGAGGTTCTGGACCCACCTCGATCCCGAATAGTCGTCCCTGATGACACCTACTGAGAACACCGCAAAATTACCAAAAAAACTTTTCGCCAATTTTGCGGTGGCCTCTTGAAACGTACTTGCGGTCAGACGGAATATGTGCTAGAATAAGTCTCGTCAGCAAACAAATCCCCAGACAAAAAGTTTTCAGAGAAGTTGAGCAGTGGGCAAAAACAATATGTCGGAAGAAGAAACAGGGTTTACATTTGTCGACAAGCGGAGCGCATCATCGGATTCCCCCGACCAGACCGAAGCGATTCAGCCTGAAGACCAAGTGACTGAGCCTGAAGGTGAGGTGCCCGGAGGTGAGGTGCCTGAAGCGCAGCAGTCGCCCGGGACCTATGATCTCATCGGCTACTGCTTAAATTTGATGGCCTCACAGGCCTGGCAGAAGCTGGGGCTGCTGGCCGACCCGCAGACCGGTGAAGCCAAGCCCGATCTGGTCGAAGCAAAACTCGCAATTGATGTTGTCGGCGACCTCGCTGCACACCTCGAGTCCGCCTCAGACGCCCAGGTGCCGCCCGATATGCGGCGTGAGCTGCGCGTGCTGCTAAACGATCTGCGGCTGAACTATGTCGCCCGGCACGGCGAGGATGTTCCCGCAGCGGCTTAAAGGCCATTCGTACTATAGTTACACAATTTACACAAATTCTTAATTAATGTTAGAGGCATCGTCGCAATGATTCGCAGTAATCTTCCCCTTCCATTTTTGTATCGGCTCCGGCTTCAGGCCGGGGCAGCCGCCCGGCGGGCCATGTCGGCTCCCGTCAACTACCGCGATGCACGTCCCGTGAGTGCGGCAGGACGGACAGCGGCTTTTCGTACCGCCACCCGGCGCGTCGGTGCCGGGGATGCCGCGCAGTTCTGGCAGCTTTTTATCGACCAGTACGAGACTTTCACCGACGTGCTTTGCGCCTCTGCAAAAGCCGGGTGTGACAGCCGCCGTGAGTCGGAGTATGCCCAGCTTCGCCGCTGGTTCGTGGCGAACTACTACCGCACGGCTTCCCGCGTCCGGCCCTATTTGGAAGCTGAATTCGGTGCGGCGGACGCGCTGCCCAGTATCGTTGATTATGCAGGCCAGCGGCGCTGCCTGGATGCCCTTGAAGCGTTGTTTCTGCCGCCGACTCTGCGCGAAGTTCTGAAGCACGATACTGGCGACCTGATACCCCGGGTCGCCCGGATCAGCGATGCGATTTATCGCTGCCATGCTGATTGGGAAACGGCGCAGGCTGCCTGAGCAAGTGCCAAAAAAAGCCCCCCGCCAAGCGATTGGCGGGGGGCTTTTTTGGTGTGTGTCATCAGGCAACCGGAACAGGGCGCAGCCGAATCTCTTCCAGTGCGGCGTTGTTGCTCTCATAGAGCTGGAAGATCTTGACCAGCCGCGTGATTTCAAATGCCCTGCGTACGAACGGGGTGGTCGAGACGAGGCTTATCCCCCCCTCGTGCTCGCGGACGCGGCGGACGGCGTCCACCATCACGCCAAGTGCGGCACTGTCCAGGTAAGGAACCTCGGCCAGATTGATCACGATCTGGTGGTGGCCTTTTTCTATGAGGTCACGGAGCGTATCGCGCATTTCCGCGCAGGTATGCAGATCGATTTCGCCTTTGAGCGCGACAATCGGTATCTGGTCGTCTGTCATTTGTGTGTTAATTTCGAGGTTCAAAGTTTCACTCTCTCCCAACATTGGTCTCCCCTCCCTGGGAATAAGCTCTTGTGCTATAGTCTACCCGTTTTCACTTGCGTCAACACGTATGCCTGCCCGCACAAAGAATTCCCGGGAATTTGCCTGGAAAACAGGAGAAACCGAGCAAAGTGGGGAATGGTATTTCACTACTCCTAATGAGAAGAGGATTTTTCCATGCAGTATCGACATTTAGGCAAGTATGGGGTGCAGGTGAGCGAAGTCGCGCTCGGCTCCTGGCTGACTTACGGCGGGGCGACGGAGAACGAGACTGCGACCCGCTGCATCGAGAAGGCGTATGATCTGGGCATTAATTTCTTCGACACCGCCAATGGGTACGCACGCGGCAAATCCGAGGAAGTGGTGGGCAAGGCACTGTCGGTTTATCCGCGCGAGTCGTATTTTCTCGCGACGAAAGTCTATTTCCCCATGGGGGACGGACCAAATGACCGGGGCCTCTCACGCAAGCATATCTTTGAGCAGTGTCATGCGTCGCTGAAGCGGCTTAACGTGGATTATATTGATCTCTACCAGTGTCACCGCTACGATACGGAAACGCCGCTGGAAGAGACTTTGATGGCACTCGACGACCTAGCCCGGCAGGGCAAGATCCTCTACGCCGGGGTATCCCAGTGGAGCGCGGAGCAGATCGCGCAAGCCGCCGACCACTGCCGGAGAGCGGGTCTGCACCCGCTGGTTTCCAATCAGCCATATTACAACATGCTGGGCCGGGACCTCGAGCAGGAAGTCATGCCCGTCTGCGAGCGTGAAGGGCTGGGGCAGGTGGTCTACTCCCCGCTGGCGCAGGGCGTCCTCAGCGGCAAGTACAAGCCCGGTGCCGCACTTCCTGAAGGCTCCCGCGCGGCGGACCCGGAGCAGAACATGTTTCTGAACGGCGGCAAGCTCGATCAGGAAACGCTGGTGAAAGTCGAGAAGCTGCGGCCGATCGCCGCCGGTGCCGGTCTCTCGATGTCCCAGCTCGCGCTGGCTTGGTGCCTGCGTCAGCAAAATGTCAGCAGCGTCATCATCGGAGCCTCACGCCCGGAGCAGATCGAAGATAACGCCGGGGCATCGGGTGTCACCCTCTCCGCCGACGTTCTCGCGGCGATCGATGCGGCCCTGGAAGTCTAGGAGACAACGCTCATGCCGACCATTCTGGTATTGCCGGACGGAGATGCCCTCGCTTCGGCGGCGGCGGACTTTATCCGGCAGGCCGCGTCGGAAGCGATTGCTGCCCGGGGCCGGTTCGCGGTCGCCCTGACCGGCGGTTCGTCGCCCGGCGCAACGTACAAGCTGCTGGCACAGACTCCGCCCGATCAAGCAAATTGGGACAAGTGGGAAGTCTTCCTGGGCGACGACCGCTTTGTCCCTGCCGACGATGACCGGTCGAACTACGGGCAGGCGCGAACCCTGCTGCTGGGCAAAGTCCCGATTCCCGCCGGACAGGTTCATCCGATTGATATGGGAGCGTCCTCCCCGGAGGCGGCGGCGCAGCGGTACGCCGAGACGCTGGTTCAGGTCCTTCAGCCGGCAGCGGGCAAGCCCCCCGTCTTCGATCTCGTGCTGCTGGGACTCGGCGAAGATGGTCATTGTGCGTCGCTGTTCCCGCATATGCCGACCCTCGCCGTCACGGATCGGTGGGTGGTGTCCAGTCCGCCGGGGACTCTCCCGCCGCCGGTGGACCGGGTCACGCTCACCTATCCAGTGCTGAATGCTGCCCGGCAGGTGCTTTTTCTGGTCTCAGGTGAAAAGAAAGCCGTGCCGGTCCGGGATATTCTCGAAGGAGGGGCCACGCGGGAAGTGCATCCCGCCGCCGGAGTGCAGCCCGTCGAAGGCACACTGACCTGGATGCTGGACAAAGACGCAGCGAAGCTGCTGCACTCTTTACAGAAGACGTTCGACTAATCCGTAACCGATCAGCCCGCCCCAGATCGTGCTGAGGCCGCCAACCAGGCCCGCGTAGATCGCATCGCGGGCAGTGGATCGACCGTGCATAGCCCAGGCGGCGAGCGGGCCGAGGGAGAGGCCGATAATCAGCTCTGCTCCAATGATGTACAGGGGGGTATGACCCAGCATCCGGCAGTTCATGTACCGCCACCAGTGGGCGTGAAAGGCCATCTCCTCGTAGAAAGGGATATTTACGGCCCCGAGCAGGGCCGTCAGAGCCATGCCCAGCCCTGTTCCGAACCGGACCATCAAGCGGCTTCCGACGTAACCGATCTGCGCGGCGACGATCATCCAGGCAGTCGGCATCCAGTAAGGCGAGAGGCCCAGCATCGGGCTGTGTGCCACGGAGTAATCCAGGGTCCGCGTATAACGCACGCAGAGGGCGTCGGCCATCAGCTCGACGACTCCAAAGGTGAGTCCGAAGAGCAGCAACCGGGCCATGACCCGGTCCTTATACACAAGAGTGTGCGTCAGGAACAGGCTCAGGCTGACGACGTTCAGCACGGCGGCAGTCCAGCCGCTCGACCAGGGCTTGTCGTAGAGCAGAGTCACCGTCAGCACCGAAAGGGTGATGGTCGCCAGAATCGTACGCAGGTGGGCGCGGTCCATCAGGCTGGCTTCCGTCACTGCGGGGCCATCTCGATCGTCTGCCGAAACATACGGACCACCGTGATCGCGAAAATCGCGACGATGACCACGAGAATCCACCAGGCCGTACGAACGGATAAAGATCTTTGAGAGCAGGTGCCGTCCGAGTCGGCTGCTCCGCCCACGGGGCGGTGGGGACTTTTGCGGTGCTGGGGAGGAAGAAAGCAGTTTCATAACATTCCTAATAACGCAGGAAATTCCGTTTGGGTTCGGTATTGTGACGGCGGCAAGGAAATAAATGGTATCATAATGGGCAATGGTTGTCCAAAAACAGGGCTGGCGGCAATTGGACTGGGCGATTCTCGGCAGCGTTCTGCTTCTCTGCGTCGGCGGCATCTTTACTATCAAAAGTGCGCTGCATCTCGACCTGCATCCGCTGGATATGGTGCGCAAACAGGTCTTCGGAGCGGTGATCGGAGTGGCGGCGGCGGTGTTTCTGGCCCGCACGGATTATGAAATTCTGCTGAAGCGGGCCGCCCCCTATTTGTACCCGCTGAATATCTTTTTGCTCCTGGTCGTGCTGACACACTTCGGCGGGCATGAGGCCAAAGGGGCCAGTCGGTGGATCCGCCTCGGGCCGGTGCAGCTGCAGCCGTCCGAGTTCGCAAAGATCATCTTGATCGGTACCCTGGCTCTCTTTCTCGCCCGGCACAGTGCGGCGATCACGGAGTGGCGGACAGTGCTGTGGTCGCTGGTGCATATTGGGGTGCCGATGCTGCTGATCGCCAAGCAGCCGGACCTCGGCACGGCCCTGGTTCTGCTGGCGATCTGGACCGGTATGCTGGTGATCGCCGGGGCACGGCCCCTGCACCTGCTGTCTCTGGCTCTGGTGGGGATCGTCTTGTTCGTCGGCCTGTGGCACTTTAATCCCGGTCACTTGCTGAAAGACTACCAGAAGAACCGGCTTCAGGTCTTTCTCGACCCGGCCTCTGACCCACGCGATACCGGGTATCACCTGCGGCAAAGCGAGATCGCGATCGGCTCGGGCGGGATCAGCGGCGAAGGGTACGGACACGGTACTCAGAGCAACGGCAAGTTCATCCCGGAGCAGCACACGGATTTCATCTTTACTGTTGTCGGCGAGGAGGGCGGGTTTGTCGTCTGCGCGGGTCTGCTGGCATTGTACCTGCTGCTGCTGGTACGCGGGGTGCTGATCATGGCCGAATGCGAGGACCTGCTGGGCCGATTGCTGGCGGCGGGAGTGCTCTCAATGCTGACGTTCCACATCGTGGTCAATGCCGGGATGACCATGGGCATCATGCCGGTGGTGGGTGTGCCGCTGCCGTTCTTTTCCTATGGCCTGAGCAGCCTACTGGTCAACATGCTCGCGATCGGGGTGCTGCTCTCCGTCGCCGCCCGGAAGCATCGGGTCATGTTTTAAGAAGAATTCTTCGCTTTTGGGTAAAGTGCATAGTAAACGGAACAGGAGACACCGACTTTGTCCCGACTGCGCCTCCCGCTGATCTTTTTCGCCTGCTGCTTATTCTGGGCTTTGCTCGGCCTCTGCCTCGGAGCACTGTTTCGGCACTCCGTGGCCGGGCTGGTTTGGGGCCTGATCTTCGGCGTCGCCTACGTTGTATTCGGCTCCTGGGCGGCGGAGAAGTTCCCCTCCGATATCTGGGGGGCGAAGCTGCTCGAAAACGAGTGGGCACCGAACTTGTACGATATGCTGCACGAGCTGAGTGCGAAGATGGAGGTGCCGCTGCCGACTCTCTACAGCGTACCATCCGCACGGCCCAATGCGTTCGTCGTCGCCGGGCGCGACGGCGACACGGCGATCATCGTGACAAATGGCCTGACACGCAGCCTGGAAAAACACGAAGTCTACGCCGTTGTCGCACTGATGATGGCCCGGCTCGCGACGGGTGCGATGCCGACCTGGACCATCGGGGCAACCCTGGCCGGTCTGCCGCTGCACCTGGGGCTGACACTCAGGCGGCGTCCGGGGCTGGAGTGGCTGGGCACCTTTTTCCTGGCTGTCTTCGCCCTTCCCGCTGCCGGGCTGGCCCGACTGGCATGGGGTGAGGGAGCGGTTACTGCGGCGGACTTTCATGCGGCGCATCTTTCCGAGAGTCCCGAGGCACTGGAAACGGCACTCCGCAAGATCGAAGCGGCCTGGGACGCGGCATCAAGGGAGGGAACTGCCGAGGATCGGGTCGAGGTCAACCCGGCGACGGCCCTGCTCTTCGCTGCTCCTCCGCTGGCCCGTGCCGACACCGGGGCAGCCTGGTGGCCGCGCCTTCAAGCGCAGTTTCCCTCTACCCGGCCGGATGCCGCCGCCCGGGCCGCCCGGTTCCCAGCGCGGCTGCCGGGGCTTCCGGCGGAGCCGGAGGGGTACTAAGGCTTTTCACCGAGCGTTGACAAGCAAGCGTCAATTCGTCTATACTTTTGCTCTGTTCCGCAATATCTTGTACTGAAGCGGGGGGTTCCATGACACCGTCACAGCCGACCTTTGATCCGCTGCTCTGGGAAGCACTGCCGGATCTCAACCTTAACATCGCGCAGACTGCAGAGCTTTGCGGGATTTCCGTACGCCAGCTCGGCTACTGGACACGGCAGAGCTATGTGACGGCGCAGGGAAAGGGAACACGGCGGACCTACGGCCTCGAAGCGGTACGCCGGCTGCTGGCGATCCGCAAAGCGATGCTCTCGGGCTTGTCCCTGCGGCAGGCACTTCGCTCCGTCGCCGAATCCACTTCCGCTCCAGGGCAGTCGCTGCTTTCTTCCTCCTCGACACCTGACTTCGCCGCCACACTTTCACCCTCGGATGCCGCATCGCTTTCAGAGAGCCTGCAGTCGTTTTTCCGCGCGAACGGCAGAACGCGCGATCATGCGGGCGGGCTGGCGATCAAGTTGGGACGGCTTGAGGATGATGTTCAGGTGGCTGCCGAGGCACTGTGCAG
>Ga0123339_10002259_pt1 | contig 13056 bp, 12 predicted proteins | sample lystaG_FD_89956 | JGI IMG/M metagenome (GOLD analysis project Ga0123339, IMG submission 89956) | Glacier valley bacterial and archeal communities from Borup Fiord, Nunavut, Canada, to study Microbial Dark Matter (Phase II) -... | ecosystem: Environmental > Aquatic > Freshwater > Ice > Glacier ... | reverse complement strand
TGCGGCAGAGGTAGCGCTGCTTACCGGTGTGAATGAAGCCATTTTTGACCGTACTCACGGAGTCGCACTGCGGACAAGGCGGCGTGTTCATACCGTATTGAACCACGGTCATTACCAAAATGCTACTACCATCCCAAATCAGCTCTTGAGTTACCCACCTGGTCTGTGCTACCCTACTCGATAGTGTTTTGCGCCTGGTAGGGCCGAAACGCGCCCGATGGCAAGGGAGTCAGGCTCGAAAGTTTCCCCCGGACTTTAGGGTCGTGACCAGCGCTTAATCCCCTCTACTGGAGCTGTGAATGAAGACTTTTATCCCTAAAGAAGTTGCACCCGACTGGGTGCTGGTAGACGCCGAAGGCCAGGTTCTGGGCCGTCTGGCGACCCGCATTGCCAGCATCATCCGTGGCAAGCACAAGCCCACCTTCACCCCCAACATGAGCACCGGTGACTACGTTATCGTCATCAATGCCGACAAAATCGTGCTGACCGGTGGCAAACTCGACGGCAAGGTGTACACCCGCTACACCGGCTATCAGGGGGGCCTCAAGGTCGAGACCGCCAGAACTGCCATCGCCAAGCACCCCGACCGGGTGATTGAGCACGCGGTGTTCGGAATGCTGCCCAAAGGACGTCTGGGCCGTACTCTGCACACCCACCTCAAGGTCTACGCCGGAAGTGAGCACCCGCACGAAGCCCAACAACCTCGCAAGCTGGAGTTTTAATCATGGCCACCACACCCGTACAAACCCCCACCCAAGCCCTCGAGCAGTACTACGGAACCGGACGCCGCAAGGCCGCCATCGCCCGCGTGTTCCTGCGCCCCGGCGAAGGCAAGCTGATGGTCAACGATAAAGACTTCCAGACCTACTTTCGCGGCATCATCAAGGCCCGTGACTCCCTTCAAGCCCTGCTCGAGACCGGCACCCTTCGCCGTTTCGACGCTTACATTACCGTGGAAGGCGGCGGCATCGCCGGTCAGGCCGACGCCATCAAACTCGGTCTGGCCCGCGCCCTGCTACAAGTCAACCCCGACTTCCGCCCCACGCTCAAGCTCAAAGGTCTGCTCACCCGCGACCCTCGCGAAGTGGAACGCAAAAAGCCGGGACTGAAAAAAGCCCGCCGCGCTCCTCAGTTCAGCAAGCGCTGAGTTCTGATTTTTCTGGTACGCGCCCCCTCGAGAGAGGGGTTTTTGTTGCCTGAGTCACGCTTCGCAAACGTCAACCGTCGAACGTCCGATTTGCTTTTGGCGTTCGACGGTTGACGTCTTGGACAGAACGGCACTGTCTTGGGCAAGACGGCACCCCGTGGGGCCTGCCCGCCTATCGGGCCTGTCCACGTTTGCGACCTCGTAAGAGGTCCGACGCTCGAGACCCAAAAAATCACGTCCTCACGCTCGAGGGTGCGCTATCCTTTAAGTGTTATGACCTTCGACGAACTGCTGACTGCTTGCGTAAAACGCGGAGCCTCGGACATCCACCTGCACGCCGGAATGCCGCCCTACGCCCGCATCAACGGTCATGTGACGCCGCTGGGCAGCACGCCGCTTTCGCCCAAGACCACGCTGGGCTTCGTGGACCACATCACCGACGAGCGCACCCGCCCTATATTCGATGCCAAAGGGCAGGTGGATATGGCTTACAGCGTCACCGGGGTAGCCCGTTTTCGGTGCAGCGTGTTCCGGCAGCGCGGCAGCGCCAGCATCGTGCTGCGCGTGCTCTCGAGCGACACCGGCGATTTTTCTAAGGTCAACCTGCCGCCGCGCATCATGCAGTTTCTGACCATGCAGTCAAGGGGCATCGTGTTGGTCACGGGTCCTACCGGGTCGGGCAAGTCCACCACGCTGGGCGCGATTCTGGACCGCATCAATAGTGAGCGCTCTGAGACCATCATCACCATCGAAGACCCGATAGAAACGCTGCACCGCAACAAAAAGAGCATCCTGCTGCAACGTGAAATCGGCTCGGATGCGCCCAGTTTTGCCGAGGCGCTGGTTGCGGCCATGCGTCAGGACCCCGACATCATCATGATTGGCGAGATTCGGGATTACGCCACCGCGTCGGCGGCCATCAGCGCGGCGCAGACCGGACACCTAGTGTTTTCTACCCTGCACACCCTGGACACGGTGCGAACGGTGAACCGCATCCTCGAGCTGTTTCCGCCCGGTGAGCGCGAAACGGCCCGCACCCTGTTCTCGGATTCGCTGGTGGCGGTCATCAGCCAGCGCCTGCTGCCCACGGTGGATGGCAGAAACCGAGTAGCGGCGCTCGAGATTCTTAAGGGCACGCTGCGGGTTAAGGAACTCATCAAAGACCCTGAACGCAGCCATCTGCTCACCGACGCCATCCGCGACGGCAGAGAAGACGGGATGCAGTCGTTCGATGACCACCTAGCGCAGCTTTACTCGGACGGACACATCAGCATGGAAGTGGGCCTGAGCGCGGCCACGAGTATGCACGAGTTCAAGATGAAGGCGCTGAGTATAGACCAGGAGCGCTTGATGGCCGCGACGACCCTGGACGATTTGTAGAGCGCATTTTCAATTTTGAGGTATGGCTCGAGACCCCGCGCTCGAGCTTTTTTCTGGCTTGTAGCACAGGCTACGCAAAACGGCTTAATTTGTAACTCGAGCACCAAAAATTCTGTAGGAGCCGTATTACTATTTGCGTACCACAAAAGGAGGTGATCCAGCTTTGAATACAAAATCTGGTGGAGGTGCCCGTCGGGGGTAAACCCCAAACGTGGCCAGCAGTGCGCTAAGTATTTATGTGATATTGGGGCGCAATTCTGCTCGAGCGATTCGAGTGTGTGACCCAAAATCCGTGGCAGCACTGCGGTGTAAAGCCTGAACAGGGCTGGACCCCGAGACCTAACGGGTACCGCAGAAGCGCTCGAGCATATGCTCGAGCGCTTCTGTTTGGTCGGCATGTCACCACAAGCTGTCACCGTGAAAATACAGTGAAAATTTAGACGCTCTAGCGCCTTGCGTCCCACTCGCGGCGCAGAATTGAGCGCATCTCCGAGTCAAGCTGAACCCCGTTTTTGCGGTAATACTCTCTGAAACGTCCCTCGAGCGCCATCCCCAGCTTTTCCTGAACACGAGCCGAAGCGGGATTATTTACGAATACCCCAGCTTGAACGCGCTCGAGCGGCAAACTCGAAAAGCCCCAATCCAGGATAGCCTGACCCGCCTCGGGGGTGAAACCCTGGCCCCAAAAGGGCGTACCCAACCAGTAGGCCAGTTCCCCTCGAGCGTGCCGCAAATTGACCATTAGCTCAAAGGAGCCGACCAGCACACCGCTCTTAAAGGTCAGGGCGAACACGTAGCGGTCAGCCTCGAGCGCACTTTGGGCATGACTTTCAATCCAGCCCTGTGCATCCTCGAGTGCGTAGGGATGGGGAATCATCAGGGTATTGGCTGAAATCTTGCCGTCGGTCATCAGGGCAACCACGGCGGGCGCGTCCTCGAGCGTGAAAGCGCGTAAATTCAGGCGTGGGGTTGCAAGGGTGGGCACAGTCTGAGGCAGCTCCATGCGTCAGGGTAGGATGGGCGGCTCGAGCGAGGCAATAGAGGACACGGCCTATCAGATGATTTTGGAATGTCTCTTTCCACACTAACACTTGTTTCACTCCTCAAAACTGTATACACTATGCAACATACATGTTTGAACGCCCTGGTTTAATTCATGAAGAGGTCTACACCCACCTGCGTAGGGCCGTGCTCGAGGGGCAATTTGAAGGTGGGGCTAAACTCAGCGAACTCGAACTCAGCGAACGGCTCGAGGTGTCGCGCACTCCTATCCGCGAGGCGCTGCACAAGCTGGCCCAGGAAGGGCTGCTCGAGCAGAGCGCTAACAAAAGCGTGCGGGTGCGGCGGGTCTCGAGCGCGGAAGCCCTAGAAACCTACGCGGTGCGCGAGGTTCTCGACGCGCTGGCCGCGCGCACCGCAGCGCTCGAGCACACCGACGCCGACGCCGATTTGCTCGAGGGCGCGCTGAATCAGCTCGAGGCCCCCAACACCGACGCGCTCGAACAGACCCGGCTGGACATGGCTTTTCACCGCGCCATCGCCAGGGCGTCGCACAACGGAGTGCTCATCGAGGGTTTGGCGCGGCTCGAGGGCGCGCTGGCCCTGGTCAAGGTGCAAACCCGAACCTACAACGCGAGGTTAGAGACGAGGCCGCAGCACCGGGCCATTCTCGAGGCTATTTTGAAACGCGATACAGAACAAGCCGCGCTACATGCTAGTTTGCACGTTCGCACCTTTGCGCCGCTGGTGGTGGCCGAACTCGAGCGCGCCGAAAAAAATGGAGGTTTGCTGTGATGCAAAATTTCGACCAGATGTACCGCAACACCGTGCTCAGCGTGTCCGGCAACCGAAGCATCGAACAGCTCGTACGGACCAAAGGCTGGGCGGTGGCGCAGCGCTTCGTGGCGGGCGATACGCTCGAGGAAGCCGTTAAAGCGGTGGACGACCTCGAGAGCATCGGGGTTCACGGCATCCTGGATTTGCTGGGCGAGATGGTCACAAATGAGGCGCAGGCTAACGGGTTTGCCGAGAACATTCTGAGCATCTTCGACGCGCTCGAGCGCAAGGGCTACCCGATTTACGTGAGCCTCAAACTCTCGCAGATTGGGCAAGACATCACCCTGGAAAGTGGCGAAAACCTGGGCATGGTCAACGCGCGCAGAATTTTGACTCGAGCGAAGGATTTAGGCGGATTCGTGCGCCTGGACATGGAAGACCACCCTCGAGTGGATAAAACCCTCGAGCAGTTTCGCGTTCTGTACGGCGATTTTGGTGACACAGTGGGCACGGTGTTGCAGTCTTACCTTTACCGCACCGAGATGGATGTGTTCGAGCTGAGCGACTTGAAGCCGAACCTGCGAATGGTCAAGGGCGCGTACCTCGAGCCTGTGCGCGTGGCTTTTCAGAACAAGACCGATGTGGACGCGCAGTACCGCAAGCTGGTGTTCAGGATGCTCGAGCGCGGACAGTACGTGTGCGTGGCGACCCACGACGCCAGCATCATCGAAGAGGTCAAAGCGTTTGTCGAGAAACACGGCCTCTCGAGGGACAAATTCGAGTTTCAGATGCTCTACGGCATCCGGCGCGACTTGCAGCGCGATTTGGCAGGGCAGGGTTACACCGTGCGGGCTTACATTCCGTATGGACGCGACTGGTACGCCTACTTCTCGAGGCGAATAGCGGAGCGGCCCGCCAACGTTTTGTTCGTTTTGCGCGGAATGCTGAGGGGATAGGGATTTACCAAATTTCCTGTCCTCTCGGTTCGCCCCAATCCACCTCTTCCAGCGGTCCCAAATTCTCGAGCAGGTCCTCGAGTTTTGCTTTTGAGCGCCTCGTCTTTCGCTCGAGAATTTCCAACCCAGTCTCACTGAACTGCGTAATTTCGTCACTCGAGTGTTCAGACATTACTTAACAGGATAACCCATGCTCAAAATCACCCCCTACCAGAACGAACCCTTCACCGATTTCTCGCTCGAGAGCAATATCAAACTCTACCAGGAAGCCCTCGAGCGGGTCAGAAGGCAGATTCCCTTCAGTTATCCGCTCATCATCGGTTCCGAGCGCATTGTCACCGAGGAGAAAATTGCCTCGCTTAACCCGAACCGTCATGCAGAAACTGTCGGATACACCTCCAAAGCCACGCGTGAGCACGCGGAAAAGGCGCTCGAGGTCGGCTGGAGTGCTTTTCAGGATTGGAAAACCTGGGATATGGCGGCTCGAGCACGAATTTTGGTCAAAGCCGCAGCCATCCTGCGCCGCAAGAAGTTCGATTTCTGCGCTCTACTCACGCTCGAGGTGGGTAAAAACTACGCCGAGGCCGATGTAGAGACCGCTGAAGCGATAGATTTTCTCGAGTATTACGCCCGCCAAGCCCTGCGCTACGCGGGGCCGCTCGAGACCACTCCCTATCCTGGCGAGGAGAATGAGCTGCACGCCATCCCACTGGGCGTGGGCGTGAGCATCAGCCCCTGGAATTTTCCGCTGGCCATCTATTTGGGTATGTTGACCGCGCCGCTGGTGGCCGGAAACTGCGTGATTGCCAAACCCAGCGAGGACAGCGGCCTGATTGCCGCCTGGGGCGCAAATCTGCTGCTCGAGGCCGGTCTGCCCGAGGGTGTTTTGAGCTTTCTCCCCGGTCTAGGCGAGGACGTGGGCGACTTTCTGGTCAAGCACGCTAAAACACGTTTTATCTCGTTCACCGGCTCGAGGGCCGTGGGTGTCCTCATTCATGAAAACGCCGCCAAAGTGCAGCCCAGTCAGAAGTGGCTCAAACGCAGCGTGCTCGAGATGGGTGGCAAGGACGCGCTGATTGTAGATGAGACGGCGGACCTCGAGAACGCCGCTACCGCCGCCGTACAAGGTGCGTTCGGCTTCGCGGGTCAGAAGTGCAGCGCCATGAGCCGCCTGATTGTGGTAGACGCGGTTTATGACGCGGTGCTCGAGAAGTTTGTAACCAAGACCAAAGCTCTGAGTTTGGGAGATGGGGCTGACAATGCCAATGTGACCGCGCTGGTCAACCTAGAGAGCTTCGAGAAGAACAGTCAGTACCTCGAGATGGGTAGAACCGAGGGGCGCTTGATGTGCGGTGGAACGGCAGACTCGAGCGTGGGATACTTCGTGCAGCCCACCATCTTTGCCGACATTGCCCCGGACGCCAAGCTGGCCCAGGATGAGATTTTTGGGCCGATTGTGGCGGTGATTATGGCCAGGGACTTTAACCACGCGCTCGAAATTGCCAACGGAACCGACTACGGCCTGACCGGCGGGGTGTGCTCGAGCAGGCGGGCGCGGCTCGAGCAGGCGCGGCGCGAGTTCGAGGTGGGCAATTTGTACTTCAACCGCAAAATTACCGGGGCGCTGGTGGGGGTGCAACCGTTTGGCGGCTATAACATGTCCGGCACGGATTCTAAGGCGGGTGGCCCAGACTACCTGATGAACTTCATGCAGCTCAAAACGGTTTGCGAGCGCTTCTGACGCTTGAGGATGAGAAAAAGAGAGAACACGCTTAAAGGCGTGTTTTTTCATACCGCCCGTTCAGTGCGCCAGATTTTCAATAGAGCATGAGCTTCGATTAAGATAGGATAAAGCACCTGCCACTTAGAATTCGTCCTCCCGCGCTCGAGGTCCTCATGAAAAGTCGTTTCCTGCCCATCCTGTTCCTCCTCACGCTTGGCTCCGCTCAGGCCATCACTCAAACGATTTCTCGAGAAGGCGTGGTCTACGCCGACCTCGAGACCTTCGCTCGAGACATCAGCGCGGGAATGGCCGTGGGTAGCGCCAGCCCGAAGGTGTGGCGGCTGGCAGCCGTGGGCAAAGACATGGTGCTCGTTCAAGATTCCAACCTGGCGCAACTGAACGGTCAGCGCTACCAGATGGCGGGTAAAACCCTGCTCGAGAACGGTAAAGGCTACGCGCCGCTGGACTCGCTGCGGGCGCTGTTTGGGGTGAACGTGGCAACTCAAAATGCAGGCTCAGGCTCGAGCAGCGCAAGCGCGGCACATACAAGCTCGAGCACATCTGCGACGGAACTCTCGAGCGAACCCGTGGAGGGCGCTCCGGTTGAGCAGCCCAACTATTCGCGCGATGCGATTCTGGCGGCGGTCAACAAGGTCCGGGCACAGGGCCGCAAGTGTGGGGACACCTTCTATCCCGCCGTCGGCCCGATGCGCTGGAGCCGCTTGCTCGAGCAGTCCGCGCTCAAACACTCCAAAAATATGGCTGACAAGCAGTTTTTCGAGCACACCGACCCGCAGGGCCGCACCCCGCAGGACCGCATTCTGGGCGGCGGTTACGTGGGGAGCACCACCGGAGAAAACATCGCTGCGTATTACACCGACGACCCCGACAAGGTGCTCGAGGCGTGGGTCAAGAGTCCGGGCCACTGCACCAACCTGATGTATCCCGACTATACCGAGTTCGGTCTGGGCGTGTATTTCCTGCCCTATGATAAATCCAAAAAGTATCTGCGGCTGTGGACTCAAAACTTTGGGGGCTAAGCCCCAGCGCTCGAGCTGCACAGCCAAAACTCGAGAGTTTGCGAAATCCTGCAACCCTTCTGACCAACGCTTCTTATACTTACCCTATAGGTAGTTAGGAGGAATTTATGAAAGATGTATTGAAAGCTTTGCTCACCGTGTCCCTCGCCACCCTCACCTCGAGCGCCGCCGCCCAAGCGGGCACGGCCCAGTTTGCCGATGGACAGTGGACCCTCGAGCGGCTGAGCGACCCCATCGGCGTTCTCGAGGGCGCGGCCCTGGCACCACGAGGGCAGAACGCGCCCATCCTGACCCTGCTCGGCAGCGGGGCCAGCACCGCCGCTGGAACCCAGGTCAGCGGGTTTTCGGGCTGCAACACCTTCCGGGGGTCTGCGGTGTTTACCCCCAAAACGGTGCGCTTCGGGCCGCTGGCGACCACCCGCAAAGCCTGCCCCCCTGACGCATCCCAGCTCGAGAACCGCTTTCTAATCGTACTTTCGAGGGCGCGGGGCGTTTCACTACGCTTTGTCGAGATGAGCAAGTCCGGCAGCAGCCGAATGGTGCTCAGCAGCGGCAGCTCGAGACTGACCTTTGCCATGAAGTCGGCGGCAACGTCCACCATCCCGGAGCCAACTATGAGCACCCACTCGAGATTGAACGCCCAGTGGCGCAGGGTGGGGAACTATGTGGGCGACAGACCCGTTACCCTGAGCTTCACTGCTGAGGGCAAAGTGAGCGGTTTTGCGGGCTGCAACAATTTCATGGGAAGCTATACGCTCGAGGGCGACACCCTGAAAATGGGTCCGCTGGCCAGCACCCGCATGGCCTGCCTCAGCCCGGAGGCCCAGGCGCAGGAAAGGGTCTTCCTCGAGCAGCTTAAGGGTCAGCCCAAGTTTGTAGCGGTGGGCAGCACGCTTACCCTGATACTTTCAGACGGCACTCGAGTGGAGTTTCAACGCCCAGTGAATTGAGCACATTATCAACTCTTCAAAGCAGATAAAAAGCTGCACGCTTTTGGACGTGTGGCTTTTTTTGACATCCTCAGTGGCGCTCGAGAAGACTCTTCATGCGCTCGAGGACCGCTCTGCGCGCCAGCGAGTTCCCAGGCGTCGCAAGCGACTTGAGCGAGGGCGTGGCCTGAGCGGAGAACGCCGAACCCACCGTCTCACTCGAGTTGGCCTTGATTTCAGGGTCAGCATCCTGCTGGGCTATCAACACCACGACAGACGCCCGATTACTCGAGCTGGAGGAAAAAAACCAGAAGCCGGACCCCTCGAAAAGAGGTTGCTTCAGCTCGGGGTCCACCGTGATTTTGCCGTCGTCATCGAGGGCCAGAAATCCGGTCTGGTTGACTCCTGAGCCGACCCGAAAAGCACTCGCTAGCTGGCTCGTACCGTTATCGAGGACCACGCTACCCATCACTCCCTGCCCGACTCCAGTATTGACACAGGTGCTCAGACTGCCTGAGCAAGTCACACCCGCACCAAAAGAGGCGTTGAGCAACCCCGTATCCGCGTTGCCCTTAGCGCTTAGGCTCAGCTTACCGCCGTAGACAGTACCATCATTGAAACCCACAGCCCACACCCAATCGCCGTAGTAGGGCACTCGGGCATCGCTGGAGGTTGCTGGGTTGGCGTCTGGGTTGTAGGGGTAGCTCAATTGAGGCTGGGGTTGGGGCTGCGGACTCGGCTGAGTTGGGTTTCCGGGACTGCAAGCAGATAGCACAGCGGTCATAGACAGCAGGGCCAGGGTTCCGAAAGAACTAATGTTCATAGAGACTCAATCTAAAGCTTATTAAACTAATTTTCAACCTAACAACATCTTAGACAACTCGAGCGTTGAACGCCTTCCATGGAAAAAACACTTTCAACTTGTGCTGCCCCCTCGAGCACTTCTTCATCTCCTTGAAGATTTCATTAACTCCATCTGAGAGCGTCGGTGACACAGCCCGCCGCTCTTTTCGGTATGTTGCAGACGAATGTGATTATCACAGCCTTGTGCTTTCCTCAAATCGTCCTCATGCCCCCGCGCTCGAGAAAGGGTTAGCGTGGTAGGCGTTTACCGTTCAATCAGGATTGTCAAGGAGAACACATGAAGCGCACCACCCTGGGAATCGCTGCTCTGCTGACCGTGGCTCTCTGCTCACCCGCGCTGGCTCAAACCGGAGGAAACCTGCCGCTGGTGGCGGTAGCCGATGGCTACAACTGGATACAGCCCGCCGAGGAATACCGTATCGTGGTGAGTTCCGAGAACGCGGGCAAACCGCTCAATCTCGAGGTGTACAGCCCCGGACTCAACACCAACGACTACGTGGGCGGTCAGGCCAAACCCGGCTATTACGGCGACGAGCTGTACTCCAAGTCGCAGCCCTTCACCACCACCTTCACCTTGAGCGGTCCGGGCGGCGTGGTATTCGAGCGGCCTTATGTCGTGGTCACAGAGCACACCTGGGAGCGCCTGCTGGGCAGCACCCTGGCCGCCGGGACCTACACCCTGCGCGTAAACTCGAGCGGACTGGGTAAAAACGCCTACGCGCTGCGGGTGGCGCAACCCTTCGTGCTCGAGAGTTCGTCGTTCACCGTCAACGCCCGTGGCCAGGGCGACCTGCTGGCCGCTCGAGTTCGCATTGGTCAGGAGTATTTGGGCAAGAACCTCGAGATTCTTAACTACGACGGCGATGGAGTCGGCGAACTCGAGCTGTTCGCGCTCACCCCCGACGGCAAGCGCACCCAACTGCTGACTTCGGACAACGGGCGCTCGGTGGTCACGCCTTTTCCCATCACTCAAGCGCTGCTGGGCGATTGGAGCTTGGTGGTTCGCATCCTGCCCACCTCTAAGCAGGAAAGCAACGCCTTCACCTTCCGACTCTCGAGCGGACCAGACCCAGTATACGCCAATTTGCCCCCATTTGCGCCGCCCAGCAACATCAAACTGCGCGAACCGCTCATCGTCGAAATCGTGGACCCCTCGGGCCGCCCTATTCCCGGCTCGAGCTACACCATCAGCGGCGGCGACCCCTGCGAGGCCAGCGCCGTGCTGCCCGCCGGATACGCTCCGGTGAGCGGCAATGTGGCCAGTGGCCAGGGACAGGTGCTCTCGAGCACGCAGGTGCGCTCGAGCGGCTGCACCGGGCGCGTTCGCTTCGTGGCCCAGCCCACGCGGGGAAACTTGATTGTGGACACCGTGGCGATTGTGGGCGATAAGCGCATTCCGCTCCAGGGCGTGCCCGTGACCTTCAACGGGCGCACCTTTTCCTCTCCAGCCAATGTGCCGCTCGAGGCTGGAAACTACCCCATCACCCCGTCCCCGCTGCCCGACAGCACCGTGGAAGCCAAGACCGGAACCGTGCCGCAGGGCGGAACCGGGCGCGTGACCCTGGAGTACCGCCCCAGAGCCACCCTGGACCAGACCGTGCTGCCGGGTGAGGTGGATTACTGCGGCACGGTCACGGTCACGGTGAGCGCCCGCACCCTCTTTCCCTACGCCTTCCCGGTGCAGCTCAAAACCGCGCTGCCCAAAGGACTGACTACCACCGCGCCGCTCGAGCAAAGCGATACAGTGTCTGCGGACAAGCCCATCACCCGCAGCTTTCCGGCCCAGGCGTGCGAGGGCGGCGTTGTGGTGAGCATCCTCGAGCCGTTCAAACTCACCAACTCCGACCCAGTGAAGGTGCGCCCGCCGGTGGGCAACTTGGAGGTCAACACCGTGGCGATTATTGGCAATCAGCGCGTGCCACTGCGCGATATTCCGGTCACGGTGAACGGTCAGACCTATAAAACGCCCTTAAGCATCTCGGTAGCGCCGGGAACCTACAATGTCACGCCCACACCGCTGCCCGACTCGAGCGTGGAACCGGGCAGCGGCGTGGTGGTGCAGGGCCAGACCGGGCGCGTGACCCTCGAGTACCGGGTGCAGAGCAACTTGGAAATGCTGGTTTCGCCAGATACAGTGGAGTATTGCGGTCCAGCCAATGTGATTGTTCGGGCCGACACCGCCTTCCCCTACCCCATTTCGGCCCGCCTCAAGCTGACCCTGCCGCGTGGAATCACCTCTCCAGACTCACTTGAGCAGTCCGGTGACATCTCGAGCAACACCTCAGAGACCCTGCAAACCGTGGCTAAAGTGTGCAGCCCTGGCGACCTGAAGGCTACCCTCGAGCCGTATGGACTCGCTGTTTCAGGAAGCGTCAAGCTGCGCGCCCCGGCGGGCCTGACCTACGCCCGCTCGAGCGCTAACAAGGCAGCGGGCCTCACCCTGACCAAGAAGCTCGAGCGCACCCAGGGCGGTGACGGCTACACCGTCAACGTGCTCATCACGGCGGACCGCGCCCTCGAGAACGTGCGCCTGACCGACCCGCTGCCGGGGGGCGGCAACAGTCCCAGCGTGCGCGGCCCGGTGAGCCTGCTGGTCAACCCGGTCGAGGAAGCGGCCTGCGTGTCCGTGCAGGCCGCCACCCGCACAGGAACCCCGGTGCGCGTCGAGGGCAACAGCCTGGTTCTGGGCCGACTGAACCCCGGACGCTACCTGCTGGTGTACACCGTGTTCACCGACCTGACCCCCGACCAGGTGGTGACAGACCCCACGGTGCGCTGGGACGACCGCTGATAAGCAACCGCTCGAGCTGAGGTTTGAACTCTATGGGCGCGCTTCGGTGCGCCCTTTTTGCTTGCTGTCTCAGAATTTGCCCTCGAGATTACAGTTCTTGAGGGGTTCGGCATCGGCTCGAGTGGCTGCGAAGGATTTCTGGACATAAGAATGAGGCCACCTTTAAGGATTTCATGAGCTATATTTTTGGTGCTGAACGTGTTATTCTCATAAGGCTAAGGCGAAACCGTTTGAACGGGTCAGAAAGTAGGCAAGCAACCCTCTCGTTTGGAAACCGCCAGATGAGAGCAGGATGTAGCAGACCCGCGTCAACCCCCGTTTGAACCTGGAGGCAGCTCACATGAAAAACTATTTAACCCTGGCCCTCATTCTCGGCTCGAGCGCGGCGTTCGCGCAAAACACCCCCCCGGTGGCCATCCCTCAGCCCCCTGCCGTGGTGCAGCAAGCGGT
>Ga0123339_10002255_pt1 | contig 13080 bp, 9 predicted proteins | sample lystaG_FD_89956 | JGI IMG/M metagenome (GOLD analysis project Ga0123339, IMG submission 89956) | Glacier valley bacterial and archeal communities from Borup Fiord, Nunavut, Canada, to study Microbial Dark Matter (Phase II) -... | ecosystem: Environmental > Aquatic > Freshwater > Ice > Glacier ... | reverse complement strand
CGGCACCATTAGTTCCGGCAGGACCCGCCGGACCCGCCGCGCCATCAGCGCCGTCTGCACCATCGGCACCATCAACGCCGTCTGCTCCAGCAGGACCCGCCGCGCCGACTGGGCCAGCCGCGCCATCGGCACCATTAGCTCCGGCAGGACCCGCCGGACCCGCCGGACCGGGCTGTCCGGCGGTGGTGCGAACCTGCTCGAGTTGGGCGGTGAGCGCGGCAATCTGGGCCTCGAGCGCCGTGACCCGCGCGGTGTTGTCCACGGCGGGAGTCGATGGAGTCGCCGTGGAAGCGGCGTTCAGGGTTTCAATTTGAGCGGTGAGGTCCTCGACTTGGGTGGTGAGGTCCTCGACTTGGGTGGTGAGGTCGTCCACTCGAGGGTCGGGGGTGGCAGCAACCGGGGTGGCCGGGGTCGCCGTGCTGAGCGACTGCACCTGGGCCTCGAGTGCCGCGACGCGCGCCGCTAAGGTGGTGTTGGCGGTCTCGAGCGCGGTGAGGCGAGCGCCCAGCGCGGCCAGTTCCGGGGCCACATCCTGCATTCCCTGAGTCACCACAGCCTGACCCTGGGGGCTAAGCTTGCTGAGCAAACCCTCGGACAATAAACGGTAGAAAATGAGCGCGGCCTGATAGCGGGTCAGAGGCTCGTTGCCACGAAAAGTGCCGTCTGGGAAGCCCTGCATGATGCCGCTCTGGCTGACGTACTTAACCGCATTAGCGGCGTAAATACCCGCTGGAACGTCCGAGTAGCTGGCAGGCGCGGTGATGACCGGCCCTTCTTGGGCACTTGCAGCGCCCACCAAGCTCAGGGCGAGCAAGGCGGAAAGAATAAGACGTTTACGCATAAATCCTCCAAATATGTGTGCCGATAGCTCGAGCAGAGGGTGTGTTCTCAATGCTTTGATAAAACGCTGTGAACGGCGTCTAACTCGAGGAGTCCATTTGGCTGGGGGACTCGAACTGGAAACGGGCGTACGAGAAGTACACGTTCAACATATGGACAGGGAGTGAGCACGCTATGAACTTAGGGTTCAGAACGCTTGGTCTTAATCAGGAAGAGTCGTCAGTAAGTTGATAAAGGGTCTTGAGAGTTTCTTTAAGTGTGGCCCGTTTCTTTGTTTTGCTGCTCGAGTTGTGCGTGTGACACGGTGACTTCCAAATCAGCTTCACTTTATCTAGCTGGTCCACTTCTCACGGTCTATACTGACCCCATGAGTTCGCCCCTTACCGCTCCCGACCCCCGCTCGAGCGCATCCCCTGGCTCGAGTTCGGGTGCCACACCCTCGGCTCAGATTCACGTCAAGGGTTCTGCCGCCGACCTCGCGCCCTACGTGCTGTTGCCGGGAGACCCCCAGCGCAGCAGCTATATCGCCCAGACCTTTCTCGAGAACCCCGTTCTCTACACCGAGCACCGGGGCTTGCTGGGCTACACCGGGACGTACAAAGGCGTGCGGGTCAGCGTGCAGACCACTGGAATGGGCTGCCCCAGCACCGCCATCGTGGCCCACGAGCTGGTCAACCTGGGCGCTCGAGCACTCATTCGGGTGGGCACCTGCGGCGCGGCAGCGGCGCACCTCAACCCCGCTGATTTGGTGGTCGCGCAGGCCAGCGTACCTAATGACGGCACCACCCGGCAGTTTTTAGGCGGCGCACCCTACGCACCCACCTCGAGCTATGTGGTACTCGAGGCGCAGGTTCGGGCTGCAAGGGCTGCCAAACTCCCGCACCATGTGGGCCTCATCATGACCGAGGACGCCTTTTATGCCTCGAACCCCGAACACGCCGCGCTGTGGGCCTCGAGAGGGGTTTTGGCTTTCGAGATGGAAGCCAGCGCGCTGTTTTTGGTGGCCTCAATACGCGGCGTGCAAGCGGGCTGCCTGCTGACCGTGAGCAACAACATCGGAGACCCGCAACTCGTGCCGCCGGAAGTGCTCTCGAGAGGCGTGGAACAGATGGTCATAGTGGCGCTCGAGGGGATTGTTTTGATGGACGCTGAAAAGATATAGCTGCTGAAACATGCGTCTGCGGCGGGTTTTTAGTTACTGGTTATTGGTCTCTAGTGTTATGAATTCTCGAGTATTCTGATAACTTGAACCTCCGCCTTCAAAACTCACCTATTCGTTACTAAAAACCAACGACCAACGACGCGCCGCAGGCGCATCACCTTTACCTCGAGGCCGCATATGCTAGATATGGAATTTGAAACTTTATTACTCGACCAGCACGGACGGCTGGCCATCATCACCATCAACCGCCCGAGTGCCATGAACGCGCTCAACACCGAGACTTTCTCCGAAATCTCCGAGGCGCTGAGCCTGATTATGGACGATGCCAGCGTCGAGGCCATCATCGTCACCGGGGCTGGAGACCGCGCTTTTGTGGCCGGGGCCGACATCGGTGAACTTTCGCAGCTCGAGGGTGGTTTTCAAGCCAGGGACCTGAGCCTGGCGGGTCAAGACGTGATGCAGACCCTGGCCACCCTGCCGCTGCCTACCGTGGCGGCCATCGGCGGCTTTGCGCTGGGCGGGGGCCTCGAGCTGGCGCTGGCCTGCGATATTCGGGTGGCCGCGCCGGGGGCCAAGCTGGGCCTCCCGGAGGTTCATCTGGGCCTGATTCCCGGCTACGGCGGCACCCAGCGCCTGCCGCGCCTGATTGGGGCGGGCCGCGCCCTGGACCTGATGCTCAGCGGACGCCACGTTCCTGCCGACGAAGCCTTGACTATGGGCTTGGTCAACTATGTGCGCGACAACCCGCTCGAGTTCGCCAGAGAGTATCTCGAGGGCGTGCTGGACAAGGGCGCGCCCCTGTCGTTTGGTCTAATTAAGGAAGCGGTGCGGCGCGGCATGGACGGCACTTTCTCAGACGGCCTCGAGATTGAAGCCGATTTGTTCGGCCTGATTAGCTCGAGCGCGGACCGTAAAGAGGGAACGCAGGCGTTCGTGCAGAAGCGTAAAGCGAATTTCAAGGGGGAATAGGGAAGTTGGGAATCGGTTGCCCAGTCATAAGCTCGAGCGACCAAAATCCCGAATCCCGAATCCCGAATCCCGAATCCCGAATCCCGACCATCATGGAAAACCCCGACGAAAAACTAACCCTAAGCAGCGCGGGTGGCAGCCTCACTGAGGTGGATAAAACTGCTATCGGCGGCACCGGAAACCCGGTCCCCGCCGGAACCAGCCCTACCACCGCCGCCCGCACGCTCGAGTTCAGCACGCCGCGCGCCAAGCTCATCGAGGTGGCGGACATGGCCATTCGCTACGACCTGCAAGCGTACCCCAGGGCGCTGGCGGCTTACAGCGCGCTCACCACCGAATCCGAGGCGCTGGCCCTGTGGGACATGTCCAACTTCATCACCATGCGTAAGCTCGGGTATAACGACCACGGGCGGGTTCACGCCTGGGTCACGGGCGCGGCCAGCATGGCCATTTTGCAACTGCTGCTCGAGGGTGGGGTGAGGCCCGACGTCCTCGAGACCGGAATTGGCGATGTGGACGACGCTTTTCTGATTGTTATTCTGGGGACCATGCTGCACGATATCGGTAACAGCGTTCACCGGGCCGCGCACGAGAGGTACGGCGGCATTCTGGCGCTGCCGATTTTGAACCGCCTGCTCGAGCCGATTTACCCTGACCCCTTCAAGCGCACCAAGATTCGGGCCTTCATTCTGCACTGTATCGACTGTCACGACTTGAACCCCTTGCCGCTGACCATCGAGGGTGGGGTCACGGCGGTGGCTGACGGCACCGACATCACCAAAGGGCGTGGCCGCAAGGCGTTTCAGATGGGCAGCGTGGACATTCACTCCATCAGCGCGCTGGCGGTGGACAGCGTGACCATTGCGCGGGGCGAAAACAAACCCGTGGAAATCGAAGTAACCATGAACAACTCGGGCGGCATCTTTCAGGTCGAGGAAATTATGTCGCCCAAAGTCATCAAGTCGCCGCTGGCTAAATATGTGGAACTCATCGCGCGCACGAGTGACAAGCCTGAGGAGCGCATCCTGTACCGGGTGCGGCTCAGCGGCGCGACCTTCGTGAACGAAGCGACGCTCGAGGCCCGCTACAACCAGCCCGTGTCCGGTGTGCTCGAGGCGGTGGTGCAGCTCGATGGTCAACCCAGAGAAGTGTTGCTGATTGAAAAAGGGGCTGACCAAGCGGGGAAATAGGCCGCTCGAGCATGTAAGGGTAAAACCATGAATCCCATCGAGACAAGCCCCTCAAGCGATAAGTGTCCACTCTTGCTCACCCCTGCCGCTCGAGACAAAATTATAGAACTGGGTGGAACATTGGTGATTCATCTCGAGCCGGGAGGATGTTGTGGAACGACTTTTGTGTTCGCTCGAGCGCTCGAGCACCACGATTTATCTTTTGCCTTTGAGGGCCTGACTCTGGGCATGGAGCCTGCACTGCTCACCCTGCTCGGCGGTAGCAGCAAACTCGATTACGGCGCAAAGCTGGTCCCACCGCGCTTCCGGATACTCAGGCTTCATCCCACGCTCGAGCGCTGTGCCTGTAATCGCTCATTTGGACAACCCTTTCCGGGCAAGGTGACGCCTCAATGTCGCGCTTACACTGCGATGCCCTGGGACGAGCCTGGGACGAGGTAGCAAAGATTTGATTGCAAGCGGCTGTTCCCATGAGTAAACAATCTGGCTCATCACGCCTCTTTCACAGAATCCCGAGAAAACACACTTAGGATTGAGTGCGCTGGCTCGAGCCACCTTGACTTAGCCCTGGCGGGCACTTGGGCACGGGTTATCTGGGAGGCGCGAGCACCTGACCGTCGTTTCCGCGCAAACGCTTACGGTGACAGCTCCCTCGAGGTTACGGGTAGGAGGTGCATATGCACAATAAAAGGGTGTGGGCAGTGTTGGTGCTCGCCGGGGTTTTCACGGCCTGCGAGCAAACGTCGGTAAAAACGGTGGTCTCGAGTCTTGCGGACGTGTCCAGCGAGCTGCTGGAGGCAGAGGGAGCACGCCCGGTAACGTACCAGGGTCCCATCACCATCACTAAAGGCGGCACTTACAGCGGCAACTGGCAGAGTTTGGACCCCAAAATACCTGCGGTCACCATCAAAACCGATGAATCGGTGACTATTGAAAACTCGAACATTCGCTCGAGGGGACGTGTAATCGACGCACCCTGGAACCACACCAAAATTACGGTGCGAACCACGCGGGCGCGGGGACTCAATCCCGGACAGCCCGGCAAAACTCAGGGCCGTTTTATTCAGACTTACAACAACGATTCGCTGATTGTGGAACACAACGACCTCGAGGGGACGATGGGTATTCAGGTCAACACTTACGCTGGAAACCGCGACGGTCAGCAAACGATTCGCGTGCGCTACAACCGGGTACGCAACCTGATAGGTCAGGCCAGCGACGGCGCGGGCGGCTACCTGAGTGGCAGCGCCAGACCCGCCGACTGGGATTTCAGCAATTTCGTGCAGCTCTACGAGGTCAAAGACGTGCCCGGTATCGAGATCGCCTGGAACGAGGTGATCAACGAACCCAGGAAGAGCCGGGTGGAAGACGTGATCAACTTCTGCCGCAGCGGCGGCGCTTCGCAGAGCTGGGCCGAGGTTCACAACAACTACATACAGGGCGGCTACGCCTACGACCCGGCGGACAAGACCTATACCGGTACGGGCATCAACACCGGAGACTGTTTTGACGGCACCCGCTTCGGCTACGTGCGGGTCCATGACAATCAGATGGTGTCGTTCGCCAGCGGGGGCACCGGCAGCCCCCCCGGTCCCGATTACGACGTGTTTGATAACCGGGTGGTGTCTTCAGGGACGCTGGCCGACGGAACCCTCCTGCCCAGGGGCATCGGCCTGACGGTCTGGGACCCTACCGGCAACAGCAAGGGCAAGTACACCGACCGTCCCGTCCACGACAACGTGGTGGGTGTGATGCACCTCGGTGCCGAGGGCCTGTACCGCTGTGACGGCTGGTGGCCCGAGGAATCCAAACTGGCCGATGGCTCCGATGTATGGTGCAAGAGCGGCTGGTTTCAGAATGTCGCGTTGCCCGACCCCATCACCCTCGAGACCGAACGAGCCGAGTGGGTGCGTTGGCAGCAAAAGCTCACCTCGAGCCGGGTCAGCATCGGTTTACGCTGAAGGATTGTAAAAGTTTTGCGGTAGTGTCAGATATTTCCCAAGTGGAGTGAATGCAAAACCGCACAAGCGGTTGCACTAGGCTCAGGCCCTGTAAACTGACCTGCATGAAACTTAACTACGCCCTCGAGCGCCTGCATAACGCTCGAGCCGAGTGGGAAAGTCTGGGCGTGCGCGACCTGTACCTGTTCGGCTCGGTGGCCGACGACACCGCGCACCCCGAAAGCGATGTGGACGTGCTGGTGGATTTTGTCGAGCCGCAGGGACTCTTCAGGCTCATCCAGGTGCGCCATCTGCTCGAGAATGTGCTCGAGCGCCGCATTGATGTGGTGACGGAGGATGCGCTCAAGGGACCCCTGCGCGAAAGTGTGCTCTCGAGTCTGGTCAAGGTAACGCGTGGGCGTTAAATCGTACCGCTGGCGGTTGGAAGCGATGCTCGAGGACATCGCGCTAATAAAGAATTACACAGGTAGCCTCGAGTATGAAGACTTTTCCGGGGACCCAATGCGGATGGACGCCACGATTAGAAGGCTAGCCCGCTTGGGCGAATCCACCAAATACCTGCCCAACTCAGTGCTGCTCGAGCATCCCAATGTTCCCTGGGAGGAAATGCGCTCGGTGCGAAACTTTTTGGTCCACGATTATTTTGGCATCTCGAGCCACGCCTTGTGGCTCACCGTGACCGTGGAATTACCCCGGCTCGAGCGCTTGCTGGTGAGGGTGCTCGAAGACTGGAAGGAAGCTTGAAGACTGTATTTGCTCAGGGTAAAACCCATGCCTCGCGCAAATCAGCAAGATTGGAAACGGTCAGGCCCGCTCGAGGGCGCGCCGCACCAGGCCTGACCAGAACAGCCTGTATTCCCGCGCCCACTGCGCCCAGCACATCATGACTGGGTGAATCGCCTACGTAAACGGCTTCGGAGGGTTGAGTGTCCATCCGCTCGAGCAGGTGTGTAAAAATGCCGGATTGTGGCTTATAAATTCCAATCTCGGCAGCCACCACGATTTCATCGAAGTAGTGCTCGAGTCCGCTTTTTTGAATTCGCTCTCGCTGCTCCTGAGCGTCGTAAGCATTGGTCAGCAGGCCCAATTTGTAGTGGGGGCGCAGGGTATGGAGCAGTTCGTGAGCGCCCTCGAGCGCGGTACAGCCTGCTATCATCCGCGTTCGGTACAGCTCGAGATAGGAAGGTTTCCACGGGATGTCCAGGCGCTCGAAAGTGTGCTCGAGCCTCTGTATGTGCATCTCGAGCGGGTTTTCCCGGCCCTGCTCGACACGTTCGTGAAAAGCCATGATTTCTTCGACCGCGATTTCGATGAACTGCTCGAGTGAAACCTGAATTTGAGCGTGCTGGTGAAGGGTTTCGAGCGCCTCACGGTCAGCGGTCACGAAGTCGGTCAAGGTGCCATCAAAATCAAAAATAATTGTTTCGATGGCTGAAAAATTCAGGTGGGGCGTTTGCATCTATAAATCCTATTGGGTATGGACTCGCTCGAGCAGACGAAAAAGGCGTCTGATAGACGCCTTTACGAAATAATGCTTAGCTCGAGCCTCAATCCAGCACGTCGCGCCTTCTCCAAGCCAGCCAGAACAGCAGCGCGAAGGCGGCGGCGTAAACCGCGCTCACCATCACCGACCAGCCGATTTCGGACCAGGAAAAGCTCACCAGGTTGTTGAAAGGGTTGTTTCCACCACCACCAAAGCCGCCACCGCCACCGCCAAAAAGCCCGCCCGAGGCGCTCGAGCCTGCAAAACCGGTTCCCAGATTGAGGTTGCGGGTCAGGAAATAGCGTGGAATCTCCTGAAGCAGATTTTGAATTTTGAGCGCCTGAAACGGGGCGTTGAGCGGCGTGACCTGGTTGAGCTGGCTCGAGATGGAGAGCAGCGCGATGCCCTCGAGAATGCTGGGCAGCAGCACCGTGCCGATGAGCGACATGGCGGGTGAGGCGATGAGGGAACTCAGCAGCATGGACAGCGCCAGCGGTGCCGCCACCACCAGGCATTGCAGCAGCAGCAGCGGAAGCAGGGTTCCCCAGTCGCCCTGAAGCGGGACCTGAAAAAGAAGCAGATTGGCCAGAAAGCCGATGACCGCGCTCGAGACGGCAGCGGCCAGAATCAGCATCGAGAGCAACGTCACCCCAGCCAGAAACTTGCCGGTGAGCACGCCGGGGCGGTTGGGCTGGGCCACCAAAATGACCTTCCACATTTTAAAGCCGCGCTCCTCACCGATTAAAAAGCTGCCGGTGATGGCGGCGATGGGCAGGATAAAAAACGGCAGGGCCGCTCCCAGAAAGTTGCGGGTCAGACTGAAGGCGGTGGCGGCATTCTGGGCGATGGCGCTCGAGACGTTGCCCCCGCCGTCCAGCGAGGACCCGTCCACGCTGCGGGTGATAAAATACGCTGCCAGCACCTGAAGCAGCGGCACCAGCACGCCCATGACGATGAACAGCACCCAGAAGCGCTTCTTGAAGCGGGCCTTGCGAAGTTCGGCCAGTGCGACGCGGAAAATCATGCTTTCACCGTATTACCCGTATTGCCCTGAGCCGCAGCGTCGGCTCGAGTGGGGGCCAGGGTTTTGTCGCCCACCGCACGCAAATAAATCTGCTCGAGCGACTCCACATCGGGTCTCAAGCCCAGCAGGGGCAGGCGGTGCTCCACCATCAGGGGGGCCACCCGAAAAAGGTCGTCGTGTGCGATGCGGGCCACCACCGTGCCGCCCGCGTGCGCGAACACGTCTTGCACCCAGCTCTGATTTTTCATCAGCTCGAGCGCCTTGTCCACCTCCGGCGTGTCTATGTTCATGCTCACGCCCTCTGCACCCAGTTGGTTGAACAGCTCTCGCACCCGCCCATCGGCCTGAATGCGCCCTTTGGCGATGATGAGCACGCGAGGGCAGATTTTTTCCACCTCGGCCAGGATGTGGCTCGAGAGGAGTACCGTCATACCGGTGCTCGAGATGTCGCGTATCAGGTCGCGCATGTCGGCCACCCCTTGCGGGTCCAGGCCATTGGTGGGTTCGTCGAGCAGCAGCACATCGGGTTCGGTCATCAGGGTCCGGGCTAGCCCCAGGCGCTGCCGCATCCCCTGAGAGTAAGCCGAAACGCGGTTGTGCTGGCGCTCGGTGAGGCCCACACGCTCGAGCGCCGCCCCCACGCTGCGCTCGGGAATTCCGGCCAGGGTCGCGGCATATTTCAGGTTTTCCAGACCGGACAGGTACGGGTAAAACGAGGGTTCCTCAATCATGGCGCTGAGCTTGCCCTCGAGCCGAATCTTGCCGCTGGTGGGCGTAATCAGACCCGCAATCATTCGCATGGTGGTGGTTTTGCCTGCCCCGTTGGGACCCAAAAAGCCCACCACTTCGCCGCGCTCGAGGGCAAAACTCACCCCTTCAACGGCTTGAAAACCCCGGAAATTCTTGGTGATTTGCTCGAGAGTGAGGGACATGCCGTAGTTTACGCGGTGAGGGTGAGCGGGGTTGCCTGGGGGTGAGGTGACTCGAGCGCCTTACCTCGGCAAATGTAATCCCAGCACGCACGCCCTCGAGCGCCGCGTGCTATATTCAGCTGCTACGCCCAGCACACCTGACCCAATTTGGGGCCAGAAGTGCTCGAGAACGTTTCTGAACTGGTTTCTCTACAACTCTTCCTTTCTTGTTCGCGAGGACTTTACCATAACAGAAGTACGCGTTACAAACTTTTAAATCGCTCGAGCGGAGAGAAGGTCAGTATGACCCTCTCTCCGCGTTGTTTACTTTTATGATGGAGAGAAAGACAAAGAGCAGGGTCGTTATCCACGATGGGCAATGACGACCTTTTCCGCTCGAGCACACAAGGCGAGTTCCTCAAATTTCTAAAGGTTTCTCTGGTTCGAGGTCCGGGCGTGGACGGGTCGGGGAAATCACCACCTATCATCAACGGGAGAATGAATGAGTCAGCCCATCGAGCGCTTTGGTGACATCACCGAGGTCATAGAGCTTCCCAAGTTAATCGAAACCCAAATCGATTCGTTCAATCAGTTTTTGCAAATGGGCAAATCTGCTGCCGAGCGTGAAAACACCGGCCTTCAGAGCGCTTTCAAAGAAATTTTTCCGATTGACGAAACCGACAAAAACCGGGGAGCCGGTCTGGTGCTCGACTTTCTCGAGTACACCATTGCCGAGCCGCAGTTCACCCCCGAGGAGTGCCGCGAGAAAGACCGCACCTACGACGCCTCGCTCTACGCCAAGCTGCAACTGATTCACAAGGACACCGGACTCATCAAGGAGGATAAGGTCTTCCTGGGCGACCTTCCACTGATGACCCGTGACGGCAGCTTTGTCATCAACGGCGCGGACCGGGTGGTGATTTCGCAGATTCACCGCTCGCCCGGCGTGTACTTCACCCGCAGCTTCCGGGGCGTCAAGGAAGTGTTCACCGCCGCCATCATTCCCATGCCCAAGCGCGGCCCCTGGATTGAACTCGAATTCAACAACAGCGGCGTGCTCGAGATGAAGGTCAACAAGCGCAAGTTCCCCGTCAGTATGCTGCTGCGCGTGCTGGGCATGAACGACGACGGCATCAAGGAGCTGTTCGGCAGCTATAGCGACGTGGAGATGGTCGAGGACAAGGCCAGCGGCATGAACGCCGACGAGGCCCTGCTGCGCCTGTTCACCGTGCTGCGCCCCGGCGACCCACCCAAGCGCGATAAGGCGATTTCTTACCTGCACAGCCTGCTGGCCGACCCCCGCCGCTACGATTTGGGCGAGCCGGGACGCTTCAAGATGAACCGCAAGCTGGGCATGAACAGCGACATCAAAACGCTGCTGACCTTCGAGGACGGCGTGTTTGGCGACGCGGGCTTGATTGAAACTTTGAAGTACCTGCTGGCGCTGGGCGCTCGAGCGGGCGAGTACGCGGGTCTCGAGAACAAAGTGGAAGTGGGCTACGACGACATCGACCACCTGGGCAACCGCCGCATCCGCACCGTGGGCGAACTGCTGGCCGACCAGCTCCGGGTGGGCATGGGCCGCATGGCGCGTGGTGTGCGAGAGCGGATGCTCCTCGGCAACCCCGACGCGGCGACCCCGGCCAAGCTGGTCAACAACCGCCCCATCGTGGCGGCCATGCGCGAGTTCTTCGGGCGCAGCCAGCTCAGCCAGTTCAAAGACCAGACCAACCCGCTGGCAGAGTTGCGCCACAAGCGCCGCATCTCTGCGCTGGGACCAGGCGGACTCACTCGAGAACGCGCAGGCTTTGACGTGCGAGACGTTCACCGCACCCACTACGGGCGGGTGTGCCCCATCGAGACCCCAGAAGGCGCGAACATCGGCCTCATCTCGAGCTTGGCGAGTTTTGCCAAAGTGGACGAGCGCGGCTTCATTCAGGCCCCCTATCGCCGGGTGGTGAATGGTAAGGTTCTGAGCGACCAGGACGCGGTGGAGTACATGACCGCCGACATCGAGGACCGCTACAGCATCGCGCAAGCCAACACGCCGCTCAACGCCGACGGCAGCTTCAACACCGACAAAATCGTGGTCCGCAGGCGCGGCGACCCCTTCATCGTGGGTCCCGACGAAGTGGATTACATGGACGTGAGTCCCAAGCAAATCGTTTCCATCTCGACCTCGCTGATTCCCTTCCTCGAGCACGACGACGCTAACCGCGCCCTGATGGGTTCCAACATGCAGTCTCAGGCTGTGCCGCTGGTGCGGGCCGAAAGCCCGGTGGTGGGTACAGGCGTGGAAGAGCGCGTGGTGGCCGATTCCGGCACCAGCGTGGTCTGCGACGTTCACGGCATCGTGGACTACGTGGACGCCCGCCGCATCGAAATCAAGCTGCTCGAGGATGCTCCCAAGCTGGGTAAGGTGAAGGGTAATATCCACACCTACGACCTGATTCGCTTCACAAGAAGCAACCAGGGCACCAACATGGACCAGAAGCCCATCGTAAGGGTGGGCGATACCGTCAAACCCTTCCAGGCGCTGGCCGACGGACCCGCCAGTGAGCAGGGAAGGCTGGCGCTGGGCCAGAACATCACCATCGCCATCATGCCCTTCGATGGATTCAACTTTGAAGACGCCATCTGTATTTCTGAGGGTCTGGTTCGCAAGGATTTCTACACCTCGGTTCACATTGAGAAGGACGAAATCGAGGCTCGAGACACCAAGTTGGGTCCAGAGAAAATCACTCGAGACATTCCCGGACTGAGCGAAGCCGCACTGCGCGACCTCGACGAGGACGGCATTGTGCGGGTAGGCGCGGATGTACGCCCCGGCGACATTCTGGTAGGGAAGACCAGCTTTAAAGGCGAGTCCGAACCCACACCAGAAGAGCGACTGCTGCGCTCTATCTTCGGTGAGAAAGCTCGAGAAGTGAAGGACACCTCCTTGCGCGTGCGAAGCGGTGAGGGCGGCGTAGTCGTGGGCGCGGTGCGCTTCCGCCGTGAAGACAAGGACGCCGACCTAAAGCCCGGTGTGCGTGAAATGGTGCGCGTTTACGTGGCCCAGAAGCGCCGCCTGCAAGTGGGCGATAAAGTCGCTAACCGCCACGGCAACAAGGGTGTGGTTTCCAAGATTCTGCCGCCTGAAGACATGCCTTTCCTGCCCGACGGAACCCCGGTGGATTTAGTGTTCAACCCACTGGGCGTGCCTTCGCGCATGAACCTGGGTCAGATTCTCGAGACCCATCTGGGTGAAGTGGGCCGCCGCCTGGGCATGAAGTTCGTGACCCCGGTGTTCGACTCCGTGACCGAGGGCAAGATTAAGGAGATGCTCGAGGGAACCGCCCGCGACGCACTCGAGCAGCGTAAAGCCGACGGTATCGGCCTGGACAAGCGCGAACGTGAAGTGCTCCAGCGGGCCGGAAAGCTGGGCGTGATTTCGGGGATTCCCTCGAGCGACGAGTCCTTCGACAAAGCGCAGATTGAACTCTCGAGCACCGGCAAGAGCGTGCTCTACGACGGACGCAGCGGCGAAGCCATCAGCGG
>Ga0123339_10002253_pt1 | contig 13085 bp, 8 predicted proteins | sample lystaG_FD_89956 | JGI IMG/M metagenome (GOLD analysis project Ga0123339, IMG submission 89956) | Glacier valley bacterial and archeal communities from Borup Fiord, Nunavut, Canada, to study Microbial Dark Matter (Phase II) -... | ecosystem: Environmental > Aquatic > Freshwater > Ice > Glacier ... | reverse complement strand
CGTTCAGATGATCGAACGCTAGCAAGATGCCGTCGGCCAGCGTTACGTTCCCATCGGTAATATGGAGCACTTTACTTTATTCGTAAGCTAACGCCTTGCGGATACTGATGTGTGTCGCACGTTGGGCGGGCAGCACGCTTGCTAACGTGGCTACCGCCCATAACAATTGTCAACCACAGGGCAATGCCGAGCAGCGTAAACGCGGCGGGGATCGGTTTGCCCCGCAGTGCCGTTCCCAATACCGCGTCACATCCGACTGAAACCGGCACACTCAGTGCCGCCGCTAAGACAAAGCTGAGCAGCCCGATGAATACGCCCTCCGTGATGAAAATAAAGCGCAGTGTGTTGGTTGTCGCACCAATTGAGCAGCTTGTCACGGCCACGTCCGCCCAAATCCTGGGCAAGACCGGGTAGAATTTCGTGTTCCAAGCACGCGCTAATGACTTGACGCTGGCACGCGCCGCCGATTATCTGATCATGGAGCGCAGTTTCACCAAGTTCGGGACATTCGCCATTCGCGCTGATTATGGGCTGACTACCGCTAAAACACTCAAGGATTTCATCACCACTTCCGACGATGTACGCGTCACACTGGCGCTCGATCACGCCGCCGACGCCACCAACTTCAGCGATCTATTCCGCGACATGACTCGAATTCAGGTCAATATTTTCATTGACACGTGCTAAAAATCGAACATCAGAGTCATCACGCCTTATATGACCTACGATTTTGCTCACCCACTTCATGGAGAGTTTCACACCCGTCAACTTCGCTTTAAGTGCGATATGGCGGCGGAGTACCTCAAGGCTTACGTGTTAGGTCGTTCAAGCCTCAACAATTGGTTAACGAACGAGATCAAATGCTTGATGAAAATCGTTGATACTGGTGCTTCTATATTCCATTGCGCAGTTCATACCGTAAAGCATTATCGATGTACAAATCGATAACGTGAAATGGGTACGGCACGATAGTATATTGTTCGAGACGGACAAATTTCACAGCAGTGAGTGCCAGCAGCTTCTCGATGCCGAGTGTTCCAGCAGTCTGCACCACCTGCCGCACAAGTTGGGCATGTGCCTGCGTCTCTTGCATTCCTTTAACCGCGCCGACTACGTACTGATCCTCGTCGGTGTACCAAATACCTTGATACGTAGCAATCAATTGATTAGGTCGCATACTGCCGAACAGGCCAATGCTCTTATAGTAGTTTGTCAGTTGCCGTGGCTCGAAAAGCGCGCGCATTTTGTCGCCAAGTGCATCGCCGGACTCTGTTTCTTCCTTCAACTCGGTCAACGTGAGCGTGACCCCATCCTCATGTTCTGCTGCATATTTGTCCAAAAGCGCGTCATAGACGACAAAATTGTCGTAAAGTTCAAGCGCCTGCTGCGATGTTTTTTTATCTGGTTGTGATACGGCAGTTGAGGCACGGAAAAAAGTTTCAATATCAGCGCGAGGCGGCGAGTCTTCCGGGCGCAATTGATCAAAATAGGGCAGCAACTTCAGCGACTGGATAGTGTGGCACTGCGCATTCAGCTTGCTATTTTTGCTGAGTAACTCGTAGTCGTACATGATCGATTCGGGCAGTGTGTCAATGCGTATACATAAACCCGGTCCGACGATGACATCTAGCAGGGGACGCTCACTTGGCTCTTTAGCGTCATTATAACGTTCTTTTCTGCGAATCTGTTCAAATGCATCTTCAACTCCCCATGCTTCTAACATTGTCCAAAATTGCGACTTATCAGCATGTCCCCAATCCAGAAAAACAAGCCGTTCGTCTTGAACATACATCGCTACTTTGTATGTTTTTTTGGGTTCGGTCTCATCCTTAGTTTCCCGATTCTCGGCATGAACGAACATCCATTCAGAGGGGAACGCGGGAAGTCGCTCACCAACGGTGCGCGTGTTCAGAATCAGGTCTTTCAAAAACAGTTCGTTCATCACAACTTTGGCGCGTGTTTCGGCATTCTTTCGCGCGTGTTTGTCGGCAGTCGGCAGAACATAATTCAAATACTCGGTATCTGTCAATTTTCGCTTTTTCTTTTTATTCGTCACTCCATCCGCTTCTGTCCACATCTCCAGTACGTTGCCATTGACACTGACAAACTGCTTGGGAATATGCGGGTAGCTGCGATACAGCGTTTCATACAGATCGACGTAATCCCCTTCGTATAAAGGTCCACCTTCTTCAAACGCTGCTTTTTCAGCGTCTTGAAAGATCAGAACCACTGGGTTAGGAGTCTGCGTGAGATCATCTAGCGACTCAATAAGTTGAAATGTGACATCCGGGAACAATTCGTGGTATAGCGCCACAAATGGCGCAAATGGAATTTTCGCTTTGGCAAGGCGTATATCCAAGACATACACCGTTTGTAATTGTCCGATAGGTAGTGCGAATGTCGACGCACTGTCGTTGACGTACTCATGAAAGATACGCTGCTGTGGCGTGACAGCGAATCCTAATCGCACCAGAAATTCTGTGAAACCGTCCATAAATTGGTACAGATGATACCCCCGCGTATGGGTCATTTCGTCAGCGTTAATGGCATGGTAATCCAGCGTTGGGCGACTGCCCGAATAGCTCCGCATTGTAAACAGCGATCCACCAGCCGTTTGTATCTCACTACGTTTCAGTTGGCGAAATGCCAGCAAGCGATTGTCGGGCGCGGTCACCTGGGCATAGTAAAACCGGTGGTGCATGTTTGAGATGGCGTCGTCTTTATCGACACGACGAAAGTAATGCGCGTGTTCGTCTACGTTAAACAAATTGTCGGCTTCGACAGGTGTTTGGGTTAGCTCCATTTCGAGACACAAATAATGATCCAACCGTTTCTTGTCTTTCATGACCTGGATAAAACACTTGTCTTGACTGACAAACCGCTCTGGGTGATGGGCTGCCGCCCGGAAATAAGCAACTTGCAAAAGTTTGATAAGGACATGTGACCGCAAGGCGGTGTATGGAACACACTGCCCAATCAACACTGAATCTTCAAAAAGCACTGTATAGGTGTCCGGTTCAGGTGTGGTCTTTGGGTACAGCGCATACACTGCCCAGTGCCCGCCTTGATCGTGAGTGAACAAACGGTAGGGCGCGTCTAAACCGTCTTTCATAGCGTTGTGGACACGTGCAAAATTCAAGTCCGAATTACCAAACTTGAGACCGTCAGGCAACTCGTATCTGACCAGTTGATAGTGCTCAGCGAGAGAATCGTATGCTGGCAGCTCGATCCTCATCGTCGTAGTGAGGGCAGTTTTAGTTGCAAGCGATGCTGGTGATTTAGGCATGAGAGGAATCCTTTAGAAATTGAATCAAGCGTTCATAAGCGGGATGGTATTGATTCGTACCGGACAGATCAATAGCTGCCGGAATAACGATGATATGGGCATCCTCAAACGTATCGACTTGTTGTAATTCATTTTCAACACGCAGATAGTTCGCAAGCCGTTCCTGACCAGACGCCAAATTGATGTAAATCAACCGGGCTGGTTCATCATGGTATGCCGAGATTATCTGCCATTTTTCTACGGCACGGTTGAGGAAATAGTCCGAATCAAATTTGTGATAGTAGCCGTAATCGCCAGGTGACAGCGCGAACTTACCAAGCGTAGCTTCACTGTAATTTTTACAATCGACATACCACGGCTGACCCGCAATCTTCAAATCCGCAACCTCGAATAGTGCATCGGGTAACTCTTCGGTCTCAATATGGTGTTCGCTCAGCAAGCCACGCACTGCTTCTTCGCCAATTACACCTGATAAAATCGCTTGATAAAAGTAGGGTACGAATGCTGTGTGGCGTGTCGGATTGAAGCTGGTTTCAAAGCCAGCCTTTAAGAAATGCTCGCGTATCACAGAATTAGCGCGCACTGGTCGGTAAACGGTATCAAGCGCCCAGACAAAGGTGTCGCCACTACGTAGTTCTGGCGGGATAATTTCACCCTTCGGCGTGAAGTAGACGGTGTCTGTGATGTGGGGCGAGCTGAATGTGCCAACGCACTCACGCACCGATTTGTCCACGAAATCGTGACGTAGAGCGGCAAAACGAAACGCTTCCCATTGATGACGTGCCACACTATCGCGACCAGCACGTATTGCCTCGAACAGGTTGATTGATTGCTGTACGGCACGTTTGCACGCCTGATCTGCTTCGGACATTCCAGCATCGCTGGTGCGCCGTATCAGTTTACGCCGCCGCTCAAGGTCAGTGCGGATAGCTGCTAACACTTGCCGCAGATTGTCTGAACTGATCGGTTCACGACGTTCGGCCAATTGTCCGTTGTCATCCATAAGATAGCGTTCAAAGGTCTGGTACGCTTCTTCCGCAAGCAGCACTGTCTGATCCGGCGTTTCAGCGCGAACACGCTCAATACGGCCTAGCGCCTGAATGAGCGCTGCTGCTGAATTGCGCTGGTGATCAGATTTCGTGGCCGGGTGCGTGCGGTAATCGTTGTTCCAACGCTGTGCCCGGTGTACCTGCGAGAGCTTTTGCTGAAATTCATGTTGGCTGAGGTATTTGGCTTCATGCAGCTTTGCGATGTACCAGATGTTTTTCTTGATCGCTGCTGCCTGTTTTTCCGCCGAGTCGTCATCATCGACGGCATCAAAATAGAAATAGGGCACTTCGAGAAGATACAAATTCAAAAAATCCCGTTTACGCCCATCAGGAAGCGTATATTGCAGGTTGACGCCGTTTCCAGCAGAAGCGTACTGCGTTACGACAATTACCGGCTCTGTACCGTGGAAAAGTGCGTTGAATTCCTGTTCTGCGGCTGATGTCTCGGACATTTCACGGGCTTTTTTGGCGTTATAAAAAACGACATGAAACTGTACAGCCATGATCGTCAAGGTAAATGACTGCCATAGTTTGGTTTTAGCGCCTATTTCAATCCGATGGTAGTCGGATTTGCGGGTTTGTTCGTGCTTGAAAAACTGCTCGATTTCCTTATACGTGATCAAGAACATCAAATGGGATTGCACTTCACCCGGCGGGTTTCGCTGTTGTGACGCCCACAATACGCCCGAAAAGAACAGTTCTAAACGACGCTGACGATGCTTGCGTTCAGTCTCAACGCCGCCGCCGAGTTCCTCGAATTGCATGGCCGTTTCGATAAGGGTTTGTAGTGCGTTGCTCGTCGTGCTGAGGCTGGCATTCGTAATCTCGTTGAGCGGAATCAAACGCTCGACGGCAACGGTATTGGCGCGGAGCGCAGCTTTTTCGGCAGTTAATGTGGCAACATCAGCACGATCCGCATCATCCACGTCGATGACTGTGACACCCCCTTCCAAACGAAGCCACTGCAAATCAAAATGATTGACACAGCGCGGAATATCGGCGGTTGCAGAAAGCGCGAACACCAAGTTTTTCTGAGTCATTCGGCCTATGAACGCTTCTGGCGTGAGATAGATCGCGTAGTGGCGCAGCTCAATCTCTTCAGCATCGGTGATGCTGTCCAAATAGTGAATGTCGTACATGCTGAACCCAGATTGAAGCAGACTGCCTTGTGGCGAAACATCGTCTTTGCGTCGACGTGGATACTGAGTTACACGCTGAATCTGCTCAATAAACACCGTATGTTGAAACCAATCCCGTTTCAATTGGTCAGCAGCGCGTTCGTTCTCATGTTCGATTTCTTTGATGACTGTCAGCAGACGTTCAGCGGCGGACGCAACCGGGCGAAACAACCGATCCGCATAGAACCAGTTTCCAGGGGGAAGATCACTTCGTAAACTGATATTGAAACCACGGTCAGCTTGATACAGATAAACCGTAGCCGAGGTAACGGTGTGGCTGGTACGAAAGATCACGATGTCTTTCACAGCGTCCTCGGTACTGATAAATTGCGAATAGGTTGGGTAATCAATCCCCTCGTTGAGTTTGATCGTGTCAACGATGCTCCGAATTTCGGTCAGCCGATCGCGGATTTGTCCAGCGGCCTTGTCGATGTCCGGGTAGGTGGGACGCTGCTCTTTGTGGCGTGTGTAATTGTTGTAAAACGTGGCGACGAACGCAAATGGATCGTCTATTTGCCGAGCCTCTGCAATCAACCCTATCAAATCATGTTCCAGAAAATCGAACTCGTCCGCAAAAATGATATAGTTTTCCAGATGTGTTCCATCTTGTTTACGCCGACCATCGAAGAACCCATGAAATGCTTTTTGAAGTGAGACGAGCAGCAGCCGTGCCTGCTTACGCCGGGTGAACGCGATATAGGGGAAAATTTCTTGCACAATGGGCAAGTTCATCCACATTTCCCACTGTTTGCGAACATTCGTATAGGCTGACGCCATCTGCTTTTGGATGACCCATAAAAAGGTGCGGGCGTGAGGTTCTATCAAGTCGAGGCATGTGTCGAATTCGAGCTTTCCGGCCTGGTTGTTACTGACCAATTCCGCGATCTCTTGACGCGCTTTTTGAAAAGGCTTTTTCAGTTTCGGCGGAACGTTAAAGCCCTGCGTTTTCAGAAATTGATCCAACGCGGTACGATGATCACGAAAAACGCGATAGACGGACTCGGCATCTCGTGGCAGCAAGATCACGCACCCCGGCTCAAAGCGGGAATCATTATAAATATCCTTTTCCAAATCGCGCAGTAATTTCACACGATTGGCAATGTAAATCGCTTTCTGGTCGTCACCGAGTTCGGCCAGCGTGTCCCGTATGCCGTATGTTTTCCCTAAGCCAGTTCCGCCAACGACAAACTTTAACCCGCGTGTATGCGCTGCAATTGTGCGTTGATAATATGCTTTGAAGCTCATCGTGTTCTTCCTCATTCAATCGTGCTGCACAATATTCCGTATTCGCTAGCAATCTGCGACACAAACGGCGACGTAATCACCTATCAAATTGGGGAGCAGCTCGGCGTTTATTCCGCCAACCGCAGTTTACAAGGTGAGGGATCGATAGACACGATCAGCGGGCGACTCATGCCCTCGATAGCGACGACTGCCTGACCCGGCGCTAACCCTTGTACGCGATTCCACAGTCCGTCATCGATCCGTCCGATGGAGCGCTTGAGTTCGGAAATGACGTTTGCATCACCGATCTTGTGCAAAATGTAGTTATTGGTCAGTCCCAATACCTCACTCGGTAAATGCTGCGGAAGCTGCGTCACGAAGATCAAGCCGAGCCAACGTTTGCGACCACGTTTGGCGATGCGCGCGATTTGTTGAAACAGCGCAGGCATTTGCCGAATACGATTGGCAGCCAAAAACTCGTGCGCTTCCTCGATAATCACGACCACACGCGGCGGCGTCCGCCCCTCAGCAACAGCCATCGTATACGCCTCTTCTTGGGTGGCCTGCAAACTGCGAAGCATTGTAGCGATCACTATGTTGTTCAATTCTGGTGACTCGGTATCGCTCAGATCGATAATGCTGATCGTCCCTGGACAAGTCAATGTTTCGATCTGAATCACCCCTTCCGGCGTATCAAACATTTTGAGGCGCATCAGCCGTCCGAGCTTTCCTTGCACCACACGCCAACTCGCCACATTACTTGGTTTTGCTTCTTTCGCGTTTTTATAGAGCTTATCGGCATTTTCCTTGAATGCATGATCGCGTACTTTGTCGGAATAGCTCAACTGCGCCCCGCCATCCCCGGCAAAATGGGCAAGCGCAACAACCGCATCATACAGACGCACCAAAGTCAGTTCAGGGTGTCCCCGTTCCATATCGTCCAGGTTGTAAAGCATCTGCTGATCGGCATCTTTATGTTGTGGGCGCGGGAAGATGCTGAAGTCGCGTAGCAAGCGGCGGCACAAATCGTAAGCGATCAAAAAGCGCGCTTGCTGTGCCTCGTTCAAATCCAGGATTTCCATTAGCATATACGGCGACAGATCATCAAAGCGCAGGCCGAATGAGTGAATTGCCTTTCCGCCCGTTTCTGTCGCGGTTGTCTCGCGCCCAACCAAATGCAACACCTGGACGTTCTTCGCGCCTTCGACAGGCAGCCCACGATCTTTCAGTGCAGCCAGCATCGTTTGGCTGGTCGTCACTTGATCAATATCGGTGTATTCGCCTTCCGTGTCGAACAGAATAGTGGCTAGACCCGCTTCTTGAAAGCGCTTGATCATGCCTGATACCGTGGTCGATTTGCCGCCGCCGGTGGTTCCCAAAATGGCGGTATGTCTGGGAAGCACGGCCTTGCTTTGTGCGGATAGATTCACTTCGAGGTTGTCATGGCCGATTGCCACACCAAGCCGCACATCGCCTGTCAATTTGAGTGTAGCCGCCGTTTCTGCTTCCGACATCCCATAAACGGGACTATTCGGTAATGGTCGATAACGCGGCGGCACCGTCGTTCCGTCCGCCAAAATCTCGTGCATCACTTCAACATGAACGCGGCCATGAAAACGCGGCAGGAAAATTCCACGCACGGTAGTGGTCACGACAATCGGCGCATCAGCACGCAAGCCGTCCGGCTCGGCAAACGGACCTGCCGTGACGATCCCGGCATAGGTGCGGTTATCGCCTTTGCTGCGAATCCGAACCAGCGCTTGAGAGGGCAGCTTGCTGATATATTCGGACGGCATCAGCACCACAATCGAATTGTCCTGACTTTGTGGTGAGTCGAACATTGTGCGCCCGATAGCGTCTAGCTCGTCGGCTGGAATCTCGTATGCACCGCCGACTTCTTCGCCTGTTTTGCGCAGCATTTCGAGCGCACTGACAGGGATTGGTGAGATGAAATCAGCTATATTGTCAGGATTCAGCGATGATGTGGCCTCGTCAATAGATGGCGCGGCTTGATTCAAAGGCGCTTCATCCAGCGTCACCTTGGATGCAGGTTGCGGAACTGGTAAGTTTGCAGGTATAGCGTTATTCGGTTTTGGCTTCATGAGCGACCTCTTTGAGTACGGTTGTAGCGCTCTGGCATATATCGAAAGTGAACGCCCGCTTCAGCGAATGCGGTGTCGACGCTCGGAACAAGCGTGTCGATTCCCAAGCTGTTGCGGCACGCGGTGTCGGCCAAATCGATCAGCAATGGAAAGCCGCGATAGGCTTGCAGCACACTATCCGCAATGCACAGCAGCGCAGCTTCGTGCGCATAATCACGGTGCGTGTAAAACACCTGCACTGGTGCATTGGCCGCTGCCCGATACATGCCGACCACAATCTGCGGCCCAACCGCGCGGGCAAAATTTAACGCGCGCTGCTGAACCCGCCCAGAAAATCGGTTGCGGCTGACAATGCGTAAAAGCGACTCTTCCTGAGTGCTGTAGATCATATATTCCAGCGGATCGAGCGCTTCACCGATGGTCAACATGCCACGCCCGCCAGGACTGCTCGGCACAAATAAGACGCGCTTGTGGGTTTCGATCAACTCATGCAGCAGATCAATACTTGCATCCAGCAATTCCTCCGATCCCGAACCGGTAAGCAGGTCGAATGGAGCGGGCATTCCGTGTCCCATCCGCCAGGGCGCGGTCGAGTGCTTCAATAGCGCTGCGCGTTCGGCATAACTCATGATTCCACGCCTCACCAACTGGTTAATCTGATCGTGTGGATGATCTTGATCGTGCCCGCCGCGCGAGTCGCGTTCATCCAGTAAGCTGGTCAGGTTGCTGTATATATCATCGTGTTTGGCACGTAAATCGCGCCGAAACAGGCGGTTGACCCAAGTACTCTCGCTGCCATTGTAACGAACCAACGACACGCCAATTTGTAATATGGTAATCGGTAATGTGTCGTACCCATTCAGGTTGGCGTCGCAGGCTTCCACAGCGCCGTTAAACAACGAGTGTTTGTGCGCGTGTTCAATATCGGATGGCGACACGCGGTATACACCAGACTGCGGGACGGTTGCCGTGCGAATCTGAGGAAAAAAGCGTGTTCGCACGACGCGCCGGACATTTGTCTCGAATTGCACCGCTTCTGCGACCTCGGCGCTCAAGCGGTCATATAGTTCGGCCAAGTCTTGACCCGGCCTCCAACGCTCAATATCGAGCACATCGTCCAATCGTTCGCCAAACATCCGCTGAAAATCATTGGATATCACGGCTGGAAATCGGTTGTCATCGAAAAATTCTGAGAGTTCATCTACAAACGGTTCGACTTGATCGGTCACTTTTGCATTCCTTTTGTGGTCGCTACTGTTTCGCTCACCGCTATAACCAAAGAACCCTTCTTGCTGCACACGCAAAATCAGTCGTGGAAGCGATCTCTAAAGGTTGACTGCCGACTGAAATGGGCCGCTAGTTGAGTCGCGTAATCCTGGGCGATCTGCGGCGGCAGAGCAAATGTGTCGAGCAAATCGGCGGTGATTTCTGCTTGCATGATAGACATCACGCGGGAGCTGCATCGCTGCAAAACGATTTGGCACGGTGCGAGCAGTTCGAGTGCCAGTAAGTTAGCGCTATGCTCGGCTTGCGATACGCGGTGCTGAGTGATCGCGCCATTGACTTCGCGGTGCATGAAGTGTTGATACGGCTGGATGGAAATCCCGTGTCGCATTGCTGCCAACTGCGCTTTCGGCGTTATGAGCGCCTTACCATCCAGAATATCGATAAATGACTCGCCCAAAACAGCTTTTCCATATTCGCGTGGGTACTGATGCTCAATCATGAAGTGGCTGAACTCGTGGGCAATCGTGAAGCGCCGTTCTGCCACCGACAAATCGTCATCTACGAAAATCGTGGCGTTACCGCGATTGATCAACACTGCACCGAGCAGCTCACGCAATGGTTGATCTATTTGAGTGATAAGCTGTCCATGCTCCGCGAACCATGCGTACATCTTTTGCAAATTCAACCTTTGCAGCGTGACTACGCTAGCAGGGAACACGAGCGGGACCGCTGCTTCAAGGTCAAGCGGATACGTCATCGGGTTATCCAGTCCGGCTGTAAGTTTATCGGTGACGTACTGCGCAATGGTCAAAATTGAACTATGCATAGATACAATAGAGATTGTTGAGTTGCAGCGGTCTGTAACACATTGTTTTAAGTGTTATTCCAAGTGATCGTCACGATCTCGTGCGGCGATTTGCGATGTACTATCAGAATCATAAGAGCGTAACATGTCTTGTTGACGCAGAAAATTAGCCAACACGGTAACTGGCATTGGTATTGCCTCAGCTATGCTGTGCACGTCCAGAATGAACAGCTTTGTTTCTGAGCGTGGCGGACGGCACAGCGCTAACCGCCCCAACTGATCGGGCGAGACACTCAATTCAGATGCAATGGCATCCCAATTTTTGCCAGTCCGAAGTGCGTACTGCTTCAGGCGATAGGCTAAGAAAACAGGCGAATCGCTCAGCCGCTCCACCATTTTTTTAAGTAAACTGTTCATCGTGTTAAAACCCATCAAGCATAAGCTGTCGTTTGAGCCATTTAGTCAATCGATCTTTGGCGCGTTTGACGATCTGCCGCTGCTCCTCGATAGGTTGCTGCGCGATGCCAAGCACCTCGGCATAACGAGCGGTTTGGCGTTCACTCTCAATCATTAACTGCACAACGGCTTGGTCGCTGGCGTTGAGCTTGTCGAGAAGCGCTTCAAAACGTGGTTGCGTCAGCGCATTTGCCAAGGCTTGATCCTCAACGAACCGATCTTGATCATTATTCCGCGTTAAAGCCTGATCTGCGACACCGTTTTCTTCAAGTTGATCCAGATTGAATGGAACTTTTTCTTTTATACGCTTTTCCTTTTCAAGCAAATTTTTCATATCGCCACTCACGGCCATACGCAAGTAGGCGTCTAGCCTGCTTTTCGCAGGATCGAACTGTGCAGGATTGTTAAAATAATTAGTCAACATTTCGGCAACAATATCTTCGCAGTCCTCAGTACGCTGCTGAGGAAAGACGCGGTGCAAATGGTCGAGAAGCATTTCCTGAAGTGTATCGAATGCAGCCAGAAATGCGGTTGCATCAGCCTGATCAACAAGACGGTCGTGAATAATGGCAAGGTTATCTTCAGTAAGTTGCATTTGATATCCTTAGTTTTAGGAGGTTCTCATATCACTATTATATTTGAAAATTCATATAATGTATTAACCGAAAGTCAGCAGATTAAATTTGGGTCTAGCCTATGTGGATTGAGCAAGATGAGAGATAACCGGGTAAGAAGCACAGCGAAAGTTGTGACCCACCAATTCGGCTGCCGGGTCATCATTAGGACTGGAGCGCTTTATGGATTGTTGATCTCACTAATGCTAACCTGATCTGCGTTTGTACCGATCCTTTCTCAAAGGAACGCTCATACTCAGCACTTTCCACAATAGTAAGTAAGACGGCTAATGTTTCGGCAGGTGTACGCGGCACATCGATCAAGGCCTGTACTTCATCCGCTATTTCGTTGAGCGCCTGCGCTTGGCCGTCGTTCAGTTCAGAGCCAAAGCCTATTACGAATGAAGGCCATGTAGCGGCTTTTGAGCGCAGCTCGGTCACCAAGCCGGGCAATTTAGCGGACAATTGTGTCAAATTGACTTTGGCGAAACGCCGCTTATTATTGTCAGTAGTCAGATTGGTCATCGTCTCGTATTGGCGGTGCATCAACTCCCAAAACGATGGGTAACGTCTCGCTCCAGGATTCCAGTTGGAAAAGAACCAGGCTTCCCATTCGCCGTCAGCCGTGATCACCTGCGGGTTGAGCAGCAGGATCGCTGCGTCACCCCTATCACTGATTTCCAGCGCTGTTTTCATTCCCTTTCCCTCATAGTCAGGGTAAGATTCGTCGTCACCCATGCTGTTCCAAATATCGACCCATTCTTTGTTACGCACGCGGAACCAATCGACTTCCTCGGCTGACCACATTTTGTAAATGAACGCACCCGTATCGCGCCAGCCATTGGTGACCGCCAAAAACTGCCGATACGAAGGCGGTAACCGCGCACCGATACGCCCTTCAAGCGCCGCAATCTGGTCTTCGGTCGCGCCCGCATAGCCCACCCAACCGGACGCGATCACTTCATCCGACCATTCCCCACCACCCGCAGGTTGATCATAGGCGATCAGGTCATGGCTGTACTGCTCCAAAAATGGCCGCCAGTCATACTGCACTGGCATAAAGTCGGCAGGCGGCTGCCACGTTTTGCTTTGCGTAAACAGGGCGGATTCATTTTGAAAGCGTGCATAGAGCGCTTGCATCAGT
>Ga0123339_10002252_pt1 | contig 13096 bp, 9 predicted proteins | sample lystaG_FD_89956 | JGI IMG/M metagenome (GOLD analysis project Ga0123339, IMG submission 89956) | Glacier valley bacterial and archeal communities from Borup Fiord, Nunavut, Canada, to study Microbial Dark Matter (Phase II) -... | ecosystem: Environmental > Aquatic > Freshwater > Ice > Glacier ... | reverse complement strand
GCCCGGAAGGCGGCCCAGCCCGAGAGGCGGACAGGCGGCGAGGCCCGGAAGGTGCCGTTTTCGCCAAGACGCCCGATAGGTGGCGTTCTGTCCAAGACGTGCTGAAGTTGGGCTGGGAGTGTGCCGCTTTGTCCAAGACAAGCGCATCCACACCGTGCTGGGTAACGTATCCCCGCTCGAGTTCGAGGAGGGACCCCACCCAGCTCAACTCGTGATGCCCGAAGCCGCCTGAAGACTAAACCTCACCGTCCGTTCTTCTTGACACCTACATACCAAGAGAACAAAGCGTTGTCTGAGCGGCGGATTGTCGTAGAGCATGTGTTGCGTAGACTCAAGGTGTTTCGGGTGCTCAAAGGAACCTATCGTCACCGTAGACGGCGTTTTGGACTGCGGCTCAACCTGATTAGCGCCCTCTACAATCTTGACCTCACCTCGGCATAAGGACTTTCGCCGGAGGTCTAATAAGCCGGCTGTCGGCCTTCTCCGGGTCTCAGCCATTGTCTTGGGCAAAACGGCACCCCGTGGGGCCTGCCCGCCCCCAGGGCCGAGATGACCAAGCCGGTGTGTGGGGTCTCTCGCATGGCCCAGCCAATAACCCGCCTCGCAAACAGGTTCAGCACCACTGCCAGATATAACCAGCCCTCTGTGCTGGGTAGATACGAAATGTCTGTGGTCCACTTCTGGTTGGGATGGGTCGCGGTGAAGTCGCGCTCGAGCCGACTAGACGCCACTTGGTTTGTAGATTCTGAAGTTCCCCGAGGTGTGCAGTAATCCCATAAAATACAGCAAGCCGCTGTAATAGCGGTACTGTCCACTGGGAATCTGGGTGCTGTTCCACAGCTCCTGCACGAACTTATCGCCTCGAACCTGAGTAGACGCTAGACTCGAGGTAGCCAGCATCGCCACATGACCGCTGTCGCGGTAAGTATCCAGAGCTTGTCCCCCAACGGTATAGGTATTGTTGAATGTACTTACACCTTTACTCTCCATAAAGCTCTGGAGTCGGTCTACCAGCACTTTTTCGTTATCTACTTTGGCGAACCAGGCGTAGTCCACAGCCCAATTCATGGACACGCGCCAAGCGTCATAGGCGTAGTTGTCGTGACCGTCGTTGCTGTTCAGTGATTTGGGCGTCCCGTCAAATTCACTGTAATCCGGGCTAAGGCCCGTGCTACTGTTAGCGGCTTGGTCGAAAAGGTAGTAGCGGCTCGCATCGGCAATGCTGGCCCAGCGAGCGCGGTCTGCGGTGCGGTCGGTGTAGCCCGAGGCCCACTGAGAAAATAAATCGTAAAAAGCCGCAACGTGATAACTGGGATCCGTGAAGCTATTTAACCCACTATCGGTGCTCGGAACAAAAACAACCTGATTATAATCATTGAACATATTGGTGACGCCACCCACCACGCCGCCATTCATATCTTCTTTGTGAATCATCACGTTGAGAATATCGTTGGCTTCTTTCTGATAGTTATGAATTCCTGTTTTGTTTCCCCAGCGGCCCGCCGCGAACAACAGGGACATGGCCAGATATTCTTCGCCATCTGGTGCTGGGTTCTGGTCTATTTTAGTTCCGTCGGTGCGACAGTGCCACGCGAAGTAGTCTTGATAATCACCACTCGATTGCTGCATGTAAGTTTTAGACCAATTCCAAAGCGCATCGAAGGCAGGTTGCTTGTCCATTTGAACAGCAATCATCATGCCGTAAGACATGCCCTCGCTTCGCACATCGTTGTCGTTGGCATCGTAGATGTAGGCCAGTTCTCCATCACTGTTGCTACCTGCTGGGTAATACAAACGTTTGTTGTTATCGGTGCTGGTGAAAAATTGGTCCCAGGTGTTGTTTAGTCTGGTAGCGATATTGGCCGTGACCCCGGCTTCGCTCACCAAATTGCGGTACATCCCAGAGCTGTAGGCTCCAGTAGTGGGCGGCGCAATAAGAGCCTGAGCCTGCAAAGGAGGGGTTGAAACCGACACCTCGAGAGCCTCTTTCTGTGACCCCGAGTTTGGAGTACAAGAAGTAAGAATGGAACCGCCGACCAGCAGGGTGAGGGTGATAAAATCAGACCTGAGTTTCACAGTTCGCCTCGCTTGACTAAAAGGGTGTTGAACATGCCAGGACCGTTCACCAAAATCTCGAAGAAACAATCGGCGTTTACACTTATACGCCGCTCGAGCTTGACTTAAGGGTAGTCAAGCTCGAGCGGTTGATTTTTATTTCAGAAATTCGATGGTTCCCACGGTGGTTTTGCTGCTTTTACTAGCTGCGGTTAGTACATTGTCTTCCACTTCGACTCGGATTAAGTCGGGCAAGGTCTGGGGTAGCGTTTTTCTCTCGCTTTCACTCAGGCCGAGACAGTAACCGCGCAGAGCAAAGGTGGCGTCGTTCAGGTCGAGCACGATTGCTGTGAGCGTGCTGGTCACTGGAACCACGGCAACGGGATAGCAGCCGTTGTTAAGCACCGTATTGTCACTACCGGCCAGCTTGATTTGGAGTGAGGTGGCTGCGCTCGAGGCCAGTTGAATCCGAATCTTGCTGAAGCCAGACACATCGGTGGCCGGTGCGGGGCTATTGGGTTTTCCCTCTACCACTACAGTTGCCCCAGCATATGCATTAGTTCCTGAGGAAGGCAGGGTGTAATCAGAGCTAAATGAGATAGGGGTTTTGACAATGGCGGAGATGGAAACGGCGTTCGCCTGTTCTGAATACACGTAATTGAAAAGTCTGCCTCCCTGAGCGGTGAGCAGTTCGGGTTTGCCATCGTAGCTGGCAAAAGTCAGGTTGGGATTCTTATAGACCACCGTGACGCTCGAGGTGGCGTCTTTTTTGACTTCCACCGTGGTAGGGGTGACGGTGGCGGGGTAGCTGGTCCCCGCCACCATCACGTTCACGGCACTGATGGTGTAGCTGCCCAGAGCCAAGCCCTCGAGCGTTTTGCTGGCACTAAGGTCAGTTTTATAGTTGCTCGGTCCGCTCACGCTGATTTGGGCGTTGGTTCCAGCGGGTAAGCCTGTCACCGTGACACTGAATTTGCCCGTATTCACCGGAACAGGTAATTTGGTGTAAGTCACGGTACTGGTGGTAGTTTCACCCGACTTGACCGCGACGGTGGGGGGCGTTGCGGCTCCCGAAAAGGTATCGCTGCTGACCACTACATTCGTGGCGCTGACGTTGTAATCACCCGCAGCCAGACCCTCGAGCGTTTTGCTGGCACTAAGGTCAGTCTTATAATTGCTTGGCCCACTCACGCTGACTTTAGCGTTGGTTCCAGCAGGCAAGCCTGTCACCGTGACGCTGAGTTTGCCGGGGTCAGGAGCCGGGGGGGTGGGTTGGCAGCCTGAAAGAACAGTTCCGAGAATGAGGGCGACGGTTCCGCTTAGAACGTGCGTACTTTTCATCAGGGTTTCTCCACAAGTTCGATGCTCTCGAGGGTAATTTTGCCGTTGATGGGTCCACTCGAGGGCAGCGCGTTGTCCGCCACCTCGAAATAGCTCACCCCGCCGAGGGTCTGGGTCAGGTTGGGCGTGCTCGGGGCGCAAAAGCTTTCTGGGGCAAAAGCGCTCAAGGCGATGGTGTAAGTCTCGAGCTTACTGGAGACGTCAAGGTAGCTCACCGGATAACAGCCGCTGTTCATCACGGCAGTGTCACTGCCGCCCACCCGAATTCGCAGCTTTTTGGTTACGCTCGAGGCGACGCGTATCCGCATGGCCCCAAAACGGCTCAGGTCAAGCGCGGTATTCGAGGGAGTGCCTACCGTCAGTCCTGCGCCAAGGTAGCTGCTACCTGCCGATTTGGACAGGGTGTAGGCAAAGTTAATCGCATTACCCTCCCGCGCCGGAGCCTGTTTGGACGCGTCCCCAGGGCGCTCGGAGTAGGAGTTAGCATCGACGGTGCCATTCTGCGCGCTCAGGACACTGCTGTTTCCAGCGAAGCTGACCAGTAGCATTCCCGTGCCTGTGTTAGCGGCTTGGACACCTGTACCAGAGGCCGCGCCCGCGCTTGAGTTCGCAAGCCCACTCTTGGCAGCAGGCATACAGGCGGTCAGGCTGAGTCCTGAAACCATAGCGAAAAAAACGGATGTTGTGCAAATTTTCATTGTAGAACTCCTTTCAACCAGATAGCTCGAGGGGATGATTCTCGAATAAACCAAAATGAACGCAAAGATTGAGCAAACGTTTGCTCAAGATGCACGCAGCTAAATTCATTGCAATATACCCACCTCAAGAAAGACTCCACAAAGCCGAGCAGAAGCGCTTCTTTGTCAGAGCCTGGATTAAGTCTAACGTGATCGTCACGAGTACCAGCGGTTGCTTTTAAACGAGGTGGAGTTTTGCGCGAACAAGCGCCTACTTGAGCGTATCTTAGAAAAACAGTGTCGTATCGTGAGCGCTCGTAGGTCCACTCAAAAGGTCCACCCACACACTGAATGCAACACATGAAACCACTCTATATGGTCCAAGCCACAGGTTTTCTCCCTAACGCTTGATTTAAGTTTAGAGTCAGCATCCGGACATTTCCGACGCGCCAAGTCAACGATTTGGATAGCGTTCAGAATACACGTTTTGGCAAACGCTGTCAAGAAGGTTTGGGTGTAGGGGGTGCAACTCAGGAATGCGAGGTGAGGACGCTCAAGTGCAACCGGGCGAATTTCTAGTGCTGCGCTGTCTTGGACAAAGCGGCACCTAACGGGCCTGTCCGCATCAAAATCAGAAAGCGCCCCCCTTACCGAAGGGGGGACGAAAACCTGTCTGGCTCGAGCAACGAGTAGTTCGCTCCTTCTTAATAAGGGGAAAATTCGTTTGCGCTTCGCTCAAACGAGCGGGAGGATTCGGTCCGTTTCAGCTCGAGCAAAAAAGGGCAGCAGAGGGCTGTGATTTGAGCTGTCTATCGCAATTCGCAATGTTGAGTCACACCCTCCTGGTTTCCACGTTCTTGACAACGTTTGCCAAAGAGGGTATCATCCATGTCACTCGATTCATTGACCCACACTCAAGCGTCACCCCCAATAAGGTGAACAAATGCTTGGTTTGAGAGCTAGGCTCTGCCTAGTATCTTAGGATGCGGATTTCGTTTAAATATTTAGAGTCTACGGAGTTGGTTTGGGCCAATGGATTTGGGAGGTGATGTGTGAACGCGGGCCAAAATGTACAAGGCACTCCATGACCCTGACCGACGTCGCTCGAGCGGCAGGGGTTTCGCCCAGTACTGTCTCGAGAATTTTGAGTGGCACTGCCCGCGTCACACCAGAAACCCGTCAGAGAGTGATGGTCGAAATCAAGCGGCTTAACTACCAGCCCAATTTGCTGGCTCAGGGCCTCAAACGGGGTCGGTCCCATACTGTGGGGGTGCTGACCCAGGAACTCAACAGCCCTTTTTTCAATGAAACCGTGCAGGGCATAGAATACGGCTTTGAGGACAGCGGCTACGACCCCATATTTTCAGGAGGTCACAGTCGAAAAAGCGAAGAGCGTCGGGTGCTTGACGTGCTCCGCAGCCGCCGGGTGGACGCGCTCATCGTGGTCGGAAGCTCGCTTCCAGATGCCTTACTACTCGAGCTGGCCAAAGAAACCGTTCTGGTCGTGGTTGGCCGCCGTGTGGTTGGACTCGAGGCGCAGTGTATTTTTTTAGATAACGTTCAGGGCGGAATTAAGGCTACAGCGCACCTGACAGAGCTAGGACATCGCCGCATTGTTTTTGTGACAGGTGGTAACAACCACCCAGACAGTGCTGAGCGATTTCAGGGTTACTGTACGGCGCTTGGTGCGGCAGGAATTCTTTTAGACCCCCAACTGGTGGTGGAAGGAGACTTCAACGAACAGTCCGGTCTCATGGCGGTGGACACCTTGCTCAGCCAGGGCGTTCGCTTTACGGCCCTTTTTGCGGCCAACGATCAGATGGCTTGTGGCGCTCGTTTGGGGCTTTACCGCCGGGGCATCCGGGTTCCAGATGACATCTCACTCATCGGATTCGACGACCTAAAGCATGTGCTGTACGCTATTCCACCGCTGTCCACTATACGCCAACCCATGCTCGAGATGGGTCAAAGCGCTGCGCGCCTGGCGCTCAATCTGCTCGAGGGTAAATATCCAGTTCACCACGCCTTCCTTCCCACTTTAGTGGTGCGTGAATCTACAGCAATGGTTCGCTGATCTAGTGCAGGACTCGAACAACATGTTTTTAACCTATTTGGGCAATCGTTTGTCTAATGTTCCAGACAGTCGCAAACTGATATATCTATGCGTGCATGGAGGGAGTGAAATGTTCAAGACGTCTCAGTCAAATGTAAAATATTTAGTTTTTAGTGCGGTGCTGTTGACCCCGTGGGTTCTGGGTCTAGCGCCCTCGAGGGCACAGGCGGTTCTGCCCGCGCTCACCTTGCCCAATGTCGGGCCAACCCTCAAGGAGCTTGCAGACGCACGGGGGCTGCTGATAGGAGGCGCAATTGCAGCGGGGGTTTTGGATCCGGACGAGCCTGAGCTGGCACAGGGCGTGGCCCGCGAATACAACCTGATCGTCACCGAAAACGCCATGAAGTGGGGACCGCTGAACAATGCCCCTGGACAGTTCAACTTCACCCTGGCTGAGTTTATGATGGGATTTGCCGCCAAAAATAAACAGAAAGTGCGCGGTCACACCCTGGTTTGGCACGAGTCATTGCCGCGTTACGTGAGCGCCATCACCGACAAGGCGGAGATGATGGCTGAACTCAAAGACCACGTTCAAACGGTGGTCAAGCACTTCAAAGGTCGAATTCCCATCTGGGATGTGGTCAATGAAGCGGTTTCAGACCTTCCCGGTTTCCCCATGCGCGAAACCGTGTTCAGTCAAGTGATTGGTCCGGAGTACATCGAGATGGCTTTTCGCTGGGCGCACGAAGCTGACCCAGACGCGAAACTTTTTTATAACGATTACAACACCGACGGTATCAATGGTAAAAGTGACGCGGTTTATGAATTGGTCAAGCGTTTGCTGGCCAAAGGGGTTCCGATTCATGGGGTGGGCTTTCAGGCCCATATAGACATCAATTTTTCGGTGGAGGGTTCGAGAATGCGCGAAAATCTCGAGCGCTTCAAAAAGCTGGGTCTGGACGTGCAGCTCACCGAAGTGGACGTGATCTTCAGGGGTGACGCTCCCAAAGCAGAAAAGCTCGAGCGTCAAGCCAAAGTTTACGCTGACCTGATGACGGCTTGCCTATCGGTCAAGTGTTCGGCTTTCGTGACGTGGGGATTCACAGACCTGTATTCCTGGCGCTCCAGCGGTTATCCGCTGCTGTTTGACGACGATTACAAGCCCAAGCCCGCTTACTTTGCCCTGCGCGATGTCCTGATAAAAGCGCCCCGATAATTTCACAACCTTCCGCTCGAGCCGTTTAAACTTGGTTGACCAAACGTTTTCACTCCCAACAGGAGCACAAGTGACCGTTCATTTTTCCACCCTTCAAGACGCCCAAGTTGTCAAACCTGGGGTCACCACGATAGAAAATCCCATCCTGCCAGGGTTCAACCCTGACCCCAGTATTCTGCGCGTGGGCGAGGATTATTACATTGCCACCTCTACCTTCGAGTGGTTCCCCGGTGTGCAAATTCACCACTCGAGAGACTTGGTCCATTGGCAGCTCCTCACCCGTCCACTGGACCGCATTTCTCAACTCGACATGCGCGGCAACGGGAATTCTGGGGGTATCTGGGCACCCTGCCTGAGCCACGACGGAACCCAGTTTTATCTGATTTATACCGATGTCAAGAGCTGGGGAGTCGGGGAGATGTTCAAGGACACCCACAACTATCTGGTCACAGCTCCCAGCATCGAGGGTCCGTGGTCTGAACCCATTTACCTCAACTCGAGCGGCTTTGACCCCTCGCTGTTTCACGACTCTGACGGGCGCAAATACTTGGTCAATATGCTGTGGGACCACCGCGCCAAGCACAATCACTTTGCGGGCATCGTGCTTCAGGAGTTAGACGCCACCACCTTCGCGCTCAAAGGACCCATCCACAACATCTTTACGGGAACTGAACTGGGTGTGGTGGAGGGAGCACACCTGTACCAAAAAGAGGGCTGGTACTACCTGCTCACTGCCGAGGGTGGAACGTCCTATCAGCACGCAGCGAGTCTGGCCCGCTCGAGGGATTTATTAGGTCCTTACGAGGTGCATCCCCGAAACCCCTTGCTCACCAGCCTGGGACATCCTGAAGCGTTGCTGCAAAAGTCGGGGCATGGTAGTTTGGTAGAAACCCAAACGAACGAATGGTATCTGGTGCATCTCTGCGGCAGGCCGCTGATACCAGGAATAGTGGACCACGGCTTTTGTAACCTGGGCCGCGAAACGGGAATACAGTGCCTGGACTGGCCCGAGGGTGGCTGGCCTACCCTTGCAGGCGGTGGAAATACTCCGCTGAGCAAAGTGGTCGCACCCCAACTTCCCGCGCATCCCTGGCCAGTGCCCAACCCTCGAGACGATTTCGACGCTCCCAAGCTGGCTTTAGAGTGGCAAAGTTTACGCGTCCCCGTGGACTCGAGCTGGCTTTCTTTAAAGCAGCGCCCCGGATTTTTGCGCCTGATGGGGCGTGAATCCCCACTTTCTAAACATCGCCAGAGCCTGATAGCCCGCCGCCTGCAAGCGTTCGAGGCCGACGCGATTACCTGTCTCGAGTTTGAACCCCAACACTTCCAGCAGATGGCTGGATTGATGGCCTACTACGACACCAAGCACTGGACCTACTTGCGGGTCAGCCGTGACGAAATTCTGGGTAAGACCCTGACGCTTTTGTGCTCCGACGCTGGAGTCTATTCCGAACCGCTAAAGGAGGAAATTTGCATTGAGGGTTGGCAGAAAGTTTTTCTGAGGGTTCAATTCCGGCGTCATACCTACCGATTTGGCTACTGTGCAGACGGTGAAAGTTGGACCTGGCTCGAGCCAAAATTCGAGTCTTACAAACTTTCCGACGATTACTGTGGTGGACTGGCTTTTACCGGAACCTTCATCGCGCTTTGTGCTCAGGACCTTGCAGGAACCCACCACCACGCGGATTTTGATTTCTTTGAGTATCTCGAGGGGGTGGGGGAATAAGTCTATGCGTCCTTAATGTTTTGCAAGCCCGCTGCTCAAGCGAATGAGCTGGGTTTAAACGCTCGTGTAGTCCTGAAACCCCGCATTCATAGCCTGACCCAACCCGCATACTCCCTGTTCCCTCTACTCCGCCCACTCTATATCCATAAGGAGAAATATCATGCAAAAGCGCAACCTGCTCACCCTCGCCCTGCTGGCCCTGGTCACCCTCCCCACCGCTTTGGGTCAGGCAGCTAAAACCCTCACCATCAACTGCTTTACCAACCTGGATGAAGCTGTGGCCGCCGCGATTCCTGCTTACAAAAAACTACACCCCGAAGTGACCATCAAGCTCAACATCTTGTCCTACGGAGACCATCACACCGCGCTGCAAACCGCGCTGGCTACCGGGTCGGGTGCGGGCGACGTGGCCTGCATCGAGGTCGGCTATGTGGGCCGTTTTATGGAAGGCGGCGGTCTGGTCAACTTGGACGAAGCTCCCTACAACGTCAAGCAATACAAGAACCTGATCACGGCCTACGCATGGACTCAGGCCACCTCCACCGATGGTAAAAACTACGCCATGCCCACCGACGTGGCTTCTGGCACCATGTTTTACCGCAAAGACGTTCTGGACCGTTTGGGCGTTAAAGTCACCGACCTGAACAAGTCTTGGGACAGTTTTATCGAGGCAGGTAAAAAGATGAAAGCCAAAGACCCCACGGTTTTTCTGATTGGTGACGCGGGTCAAGTGGCCGAGCTTTACTGGAAAGCTAACATTGCAAACGGCGATTACCTGTTTTTTGACAAGAGTGGAAAAACCGTGGTGGATTCTCCACGTTTCGTCAAAGCCTTTGAGCTGGCCAAGCAAATCCGCGACGCCAAACTGGACGCCAAAATCGGTAACTGGTCTCCCGAGTGGACCGATGGCCTGAACAAGGGAACCCTGGCAGTTCAATTCTTCGGAGCCTGGTTTGAAGGCACCATGCGCGGTATAGTGCCCAATACAAAAGGTTTGTGGCGTAGTGCAGATCTGCCCAACAAATCTTACGCTTCCTGGGGTGGGTCTTTTTATGCCATTCCCAAAGAGTCCAAGCAGAAGGACGCCGCTTGGGACTTCATCAAGTACATGACCCTCAGCAAAGAGGCTCAGCTCAGCTCACTCAAAGCCATCAGTGCCTTGCCCTCGCTCAAGAGTGCTCAGGCTCTGCTGGAATTGAGCGAACCCGTGCCTTTTCTGGGAGGTCAGGTTGCCCGGACCACTTGGGTCAGAAATGCTAACAAAGTTCAACCCGTAGATACCAACAAGCTCGATGCAGTTGCTCAGGAGGAAATCGGTAAAGCACTGACCTCGGTGCTCGAGGAAGGCAAAGATATCAAGGCCAGCCTTGCAGAAGCCAGAGTGGCCATTGAGCGCCGCCAGAAGCGCTAGTTCTCGGCGCTCGAGAAGACTCGCTCGAGTTTGACCCTTCACCCCAGTAGCCTGAACACGCCCTTCTTTCTCCTGTTTTAGCTCCGATTTGAACTGGAGTAAAGAGGGGCTACAGGCTCCAACCGCGCTCGAGGATTACCCTATGCAGACTGTTAAAATCAGTCGAATTGTCCGAAAAAAGACCTTTAACTGGACTAACTTCCAGCGTGTCGCTGCACCTTACATTTTTGTTAGCCCCTTCTTCTTGCTCTTCATCGTTTTCGGTCTGTTTCCACTGCTGTTCTCGTTGTATCTGTCATTTACCCGTTGGGACATAGCCAGTGGCCTGAGCACCATGCGCCTGATTGGGGTCCAGAATTACCTAGATACCTGGAACGACCCTTTATTTTGGAAGTCTCTATGGAACACTTTCTACATTGCGCTGCTCTCCGGCGTTCCACAACACCTAATTGCTATCCCAACCGCCTACGTGATTCATACCCTGGTGCGGCGCATGAAGCACTTCTTCACGGCTGCGCTTTTTGTCCCCTTTATTACGTCTACGGTGGCTATTGCGCTGATTGTGACCGTGCTTTTCAGCGAGCGCCAGGGTGTAGTTAATCAAGCGATTGCCAGCTTGCACGCCTTACCGCTGATTGGTGGATTATTTCCAGCCGAGAATATTCGCTGGTTGTTCGATAAAAACTCTGTCCCAGTGGTTATTTCTTTAGTAGTTATCTGGAAATACACCGGATACAACATCGTACTTTATCTCGCTGGACTCCAGACTATTCCACAAGAGCTTTACGAGGCGGCGCAGGTAGACGGGGCCACGCGAACTCAACAATTTCGCTTCATTACCCTACCCCTATTGCGTCCGATAGCTTTTTACGCAGTTACACTTTCCTTAATTGGCAACTTGAACTTGTTTGAAGAACCCTTTATTTTGGTAGGAACCCAATATGGACAGAATCAGGCCGGTATGACGATGGGCGCTTATCTGTATAAAAGTGCTTTCGAGCTGGGATTTGCAGACCAAGCTGCCGCGATGTCCTGGATGTTCTTTGTGGTAGTTCTGGCCTTGACCCTCATCAATAACCGCCTCTTCAGGTCACGGGAGTAATACGATGACCCTTATCCAAAAACCCAGAACCATTCGACCAAAAAGAAACGCTAGGGATACCGGCTCCAAGGTGGCAGCGTACCTTACCTTGACCGTCATGTGCTTTTTCACCTTTATTCCATTTTACTTTATGTTCATCTTCGGTACCTGGGATAAGTCCGAAATTTATACTCTTCCACCCCATGTTGTTCCAGGGCCAGATTTGGTTGGTAATTACAGCGTTTTGATGGAAAAAATCAACTTCTGGCGTAGTTTCTGGAACAGCTTGTATATTGCAGTCATCAGCACGGTACTTACCGTATTCTTCTGTGCGCTAGGAGGTTTCGCCTTTGCAATGTACGAATTTAAATTTAAGAACCTGCTGTTTTCTCTAGTACAGGGCAGCCTGCTGATTCCTAGCTTGATGGGCATTATTCCGTTTTACCTAATTATGCAGGCTATTGGTTGGGTAGGTGAACCCAAAGCGCTCTACATTCCGGGCATCGCAAATGCTATTGGTATTTTTCTGATGCGCCAGTACATTGGCTCTGCTATACCCAAAGAGTTGGTGGAAGCGGCCCGAATAGATGGGTGCTCGGAAATCAGAATCTTCTGGAGCGTGGTGTTTCCGTTGCTGGGTCCAGCCACCGCCACTTTAGCGTTAACTACCTTCATTGGTCAGTGGAACAACATCGTAGGCCCGCTTATCGTTCTCAAAGACCGTGACGCTTTCACCCTACCTTTAGCGTTGCGAAGTCTTCAAGGGACCAGTACCGTTGAGACCGGCGCGATGATGGTAGGCGTTTGCATTGCGGTGATTCCCCTCTTAATCGTCTTTGCCTTTACCTCGAGAAACTTGATTGCGGGTTTGGCTGCGGGGGCGGTCAAAGGTTGACCCCTGCTCGAGCATCTTACATTTTGAGCTGAACTGCACTCCGCAAGTACGTTTGAACCTTTCAACAGTTGCACAAGTCTGGATAACCACCTGCTCGAGCCAGGAATCTTGCCTGCGAGGCAAACGTTTTCTCAATCCTATTTTTTTAGCCAATCCTCGAGCTTGCAGTTTGGCCTTTGAGCTAAATAATCTGGTGGTGGCTTAAAGTCGAATGTTAGCGTGTTCGAGGTTGTAACGGCGGATGAAGAGGATAAGGCAGTAGATTCAGGCGCGGTGGGCGCGCTCACGCCTGCTGGTGGGGCATCAACACTGCCGGGCGGTGGTCGCGTTTTGGTCTGGGCCGTAACTAGGGCACCGCAAACACCGGGCTTCAGGCGCTGTCTCGTCATCGCCCGGTGTTCGCGGTGGGCGGGCTGCTCCCGTACTTGCCTGCCGGGGTACGCTCGGCGGGGTCGCTGGGGTGTGGCTGCTGGCGGTGGGCTACCGCTGTCTTGGCCAGAACGGCACCCGTATGGGGCCTGGCCGCCTGGACTTTGGGGGCCAGTCTCTGGGCGGTTGAAAGGGTTGTGGCAAGTTGTTTGAGCAGAGGAAGAAAATGAGCTGCGTTTGGCCAGGCCACTCGATGCTCAAGCTACTTGTTG
>Ga0123339_10002246_pt1 | contig 13105 bp, 8 predicted proteins | sample lystaG_FD_89956 | JGI IMG/M metagenome (GOLD analysis project Ga0123339, IMG submission 89956) | Glacier valley bacterial and archeal communities from Borup Fiord, Nunavut, Canada, to study Microbial Dark Matter (Phase II) -... | ecosystem: Environmental > Aquatic > Freshwater > Ice > Glacier ... | reverse complement strand
TTCCTATTCTGGGTATTGGTCTGGCCATAATTTCAGCAGGCATCAATTGTTCGAAAGATTGCCAGGCATAAAACAAACCGGCCTCGCTATGGCCTTCCATAATTATACTGCCTGCATTGATTGCAAGGGTATAACCTTCATCTGCGTCGTTTATATTGGCATTACCAAAAAGTATGTAGTCATCTGGGGGTATCTGCTGATCTGCATTCAACTGCAACAGGTGCAAGCCTGTGAGGGCATAAACTTGTGACACCAGGGTTTTTGCCATTGACCAGGCAGCAGAATCTTTTTTTGACGCTACAATTGTGGTATGCCCGTTAATTTGAAAGTATCCTGGTAAAAGATCAACCTTCTGGGGCTGGGGAATAATGTTTACTGGCAATGACTGTGCTTTGGCGCAGAGTGATAGTATTGAAAGGCATAGCACTGGCAAATATTTCATTTTCAGGGTATTCTTTTTAAAAGAAGATTAAATATGTCTGTTAAATCAGGCAAGAGTCTGATTAACGCAGGAAACAGCTTTTTTATCGTAATATTTTTGGCATATGTTCTTCTGATGATTTTTAAAAAAATGTATCTTGGTCGTCTAAAATAGATGAAAAAGTAAATAAAACACAAAACGAATATGTCAGCAAAACCAACTTTACTCATTCTGGCTGCAGGAATGGGCAGCCGTTACGGCGGTATCAAACAAATTGATCCTTTTGGGCCAAATGGTGAAACCATAATTGATTACTCACTCTATGATGCAATCAGGGCAGGTTACGGTAAAGTTGTTTTCATAATACGCAAAGAAATTGAAGTTGAATTCAGGGAGATTTTCACTAAGAAACTCGAAGGAAAAATTGAAATAGATATCGTTTGCCAAGAAAAAGAATCATTCATACCCAAAGGAATGGATATCAGCAGCCGGGTAAAACCATGGGGTACAGGACATGCTGTTTTGTGCGCAAAAGATGCCATTAAGGAGCCATTTGCTGTTATTAATGCTGATGATTTTTATGGTTATCATGCATTTAAAGTAATGGCTGATTTTCTGGCTGCTGACCAGGATGCAAAACTTCATTCACTGGTTGGTTATAAGATTGAAAATACCCTGTCTGAAAATGGTTCAGTCTCAAGAGGTGTTTGTACCGCTGATGCAAATGATTTTTTAACATCTATCAACGAGCGTACAAATATTGACCGTAAAGATGGCAAGATTATATATACAGAAGGTGATAAAGATGTTGAATTACCAGAAGGAACATTAGTTTCAATGAACTTCTTTGGCTTTCAGGAAGAAATTTTTAATCAGATCGAACCACTTTTCCTGCAGTTCCTTTCAGCAAAAGGGAATGAGCCTAAAGCAGAGTTTTTTATTCCACTTTTCGCAAACCAGCTTCTAGCATCTGGTGAGGCAAAATTCAAAGTGCTAAACAGTTCTGATGTTTGGTTTGGAGTTACCTATAAAGAAGATAAGCCCACCGTGCAGAGCGCCATCAGCCAGCTGATTGCTAAAGGTGCATACCCTGAAAAACTCTGGGTTTAATATTCTTAATTACATCAGGGTAAGTTTGGTCAAGTTTTAACATCCCACTTATATTTTCCACTAGAAAGCCCGGTCTCTGAGAGACCGGGCTTTCTAGTGGAAAATATTTAGTAAAAAAGAGAACCTCAGAATAAAACTAGAATCTCAGAATAATATCCATTGAAGCTGAGTACTGGTCTTTCTTAGTTCCATTATCAAATGGGCGTATTTCCTGACCTGAATAAGCCCGCTCGTACCTGATTTCTGGTCTCACACGCAATAACGGTGTTATGAAATAGACAAACCCTGCTGTATGGCTGATATAGGAAGTAGAAAATCCAGTACGATTGCCCTGTGGATCACCTAAGTAATCGTTACGGATAGATATATAGCTTTTATCAGAAGTTTTCATCTGAAAAAAGTTAACAAAGCCAAACGCCTTTGACAAACCCGGAATCATAGCGCCAGGACCAACATTGGTATAAAAAGGTTTGGCAGGTCCATCAATAACCGTACCGCCTACCAGTCCATCTCTCTGCCACATATAATATGCTTCTGTCATGGTATGAAACGTAGAATTGAAACGGTGACCCCATGTAGCTACTACCATCTGCAGATCATCGTGGTTATGATTATACCTGCCAGCACCCAAAGCATTTATACCACCATAAATCGAGTTATTATTATCATTCGAAACCCATCTGGCCATTAATAACCCGTTTACACTAGCTGGTTTTGTCCATGGGGCAACATCATTACCTGCATGAATACCTAGTTCAAGCTGCCAGTTAGAACCAAGCTTAAGAGTCGACTGTACCCCTGTAAAAGTATATGGGTCAACGCTGAACATCAATGAATGTGTGTAAAGGTAATTATCGGTTGCCCATTGCGCCTCAATATCTGCGGGAGAGATAAAACGTCCAAATTTAAGGAGCATACCATCAGCAATTTTAGGGAAATAAACCAAGCCATAAATTTCAGCCGGATCAAATCCATATTTACTGTTATGTTTCAGAAGCTGGTTACTAAAGTACCCCTGGGCTGTAGTATACCGGTAATCAATACCAAAAATAGTCGTGAAAAGGAACCCAGCTGTAATATGATCTGTTTGCTCGGTATTAGGTTGAAGTTCGAGTTTTAAACCTAACTGATCAAGTACAACGGTATTCGGGATAATATCATAAGAAGTGGGTGCATTTGAATGCTTTGATGAGCTGATATTTGCACCTGGATCAATCCAGCCATAAAAGCGAAGCCTTGTTTTGGTCATCCCCAGGGCTTTCTGCATAGGGTAAATTGGTACCGTGGCATCTACCCCAACCAGTGGAGCACCATCCCAGTCTCCTGCAGGAAAAGGGGGTGAATCAAGGGGAACAGGTAATGAGCGTTTAACAACCCGGTGTTTGATTGTATCTGCTGATTTTTTAGCTAAAGTATCTATGGAATGAGAAAAGCCTTTTAATCCAAAACTCAAAAAAACCAATAAAAATAAAAATTTCTTCATTCTTTAAATATAATTGTACCAAAAAACCATTAAATATCCTTTTTTACTTGAGAAAGAGCAGAAAACAGCCAATCCACAGGTATTGAGAACCACTACCTGTGAATTAGCTAAAATATATTCCAATAGTTAAAGTATTGATATTGGCAAGGCAGATATTGCTGATTATTCTTTAAAAATAAACCGGTTATAATCTGAATAAGAGCGCTAAAATAATTCGGCTTTCTGATTTAACCAAATCAGGTCTCCAATTTGCCGTTAAAGGGGTCGTACTATAACCATCTGGGGAGGTTACTCCTCCTGCGCCTGCAAAATAAGGTACATCAGCATGTCTGTAAACATATTCTACCCTGAAGGTGATGCTTTGATTAGGCATCCAGTCAAAATTGGTTGATAAATCGAAGGCATGAAACTTATCACCAGGATTGGCACTGAATGGATATTTACCTTCAGTCTGAGTAGGGTCAACCGCACTTGGCAATGGACTCGCCTGACCTGTAGGATAAAGTACCAGGTACCGACCAGGATTAGTCATTAACCCTCCTCCTGTTGTCCAGGCGAACTTATCTTTAGCAAACCAGATTCTGTTATAAATCATAGCACTCGCAAAATACTGGGCTGGACCTTGTGAAGCATCACCGGTTGTGAAGCCATGAACGCCACCACCATTTTCATATCCAACATCACCTGTCAGTGTAAAGGCCATTTTTGAGATACCTGCAGATTTTGGCGAATTGAAATACCTTACTAACAGACTATTATCTGAGTGAAATCTCTTTCTTTTATTTTGACCTGGAACATCTGTACCCAGGTAATCATTGGTCAAAATCTTAAAATAACTTGTAGGATTATAGGTTACGTTTGCACCCACGCCCGGATTTTTGTTAAACCGGCCGTAACTTTGCCATCCATTGATGATCCATGGCTCAATTTTCAGATGCTTTGTAGGAAAAATCTGAACTCTCAAACCATTAAAAAACCATGGGGTATTGTCAGAAGTATAGGAAGCCTGATATTCCCAGTTTTCAACCTGATAATATGAGTTAAGACCTACATATGACATAAATAAACCGGCGTCGACATTAATACCATACCATTTATTAAAATGATAACCAGCATACGCTTCACTCAGGTTTTTATAGATATCAGCCAGGTGATACTGACCTCTGTAAGGGCTAAGATCATTTCTTGGAACAACCTGAGAACGGGTACCAAACTGTGTCATTACACGGGCACGGGCATTACCGAATACAAGATCTCCTCCTAAATGCAAAGCTGATAATGTGACTTCATTATCACGCGCCAGTGCTGTCGATCCTACAACTGTATTATCATTCGGACGATTGAATGAGTGCGTATAATTCACATCGACCATGATTGAGGGTGTAAAATATTTACCCGTTAAAACCGATGAATCTCTTCGATCAGCACCATTCTGCCAGCTTGATTCAATGCCATCAAATGGGATTTTCACCGCAGGTGGTTTGGTGGTATCCTGTGCCTTTAGCGATAAAAAGGCTACGGATAAACTTAAAAGTAAAAGTGTTTTTTTCATGTGAAGCGTTTTGGTTAGAAATTGATTCAAATTATAATGCTGTTAAATAATATGAGATCTACTTGGTTTTTTCTATATTTTCAAATAACGAGCTGATGCTTATATTATCAATATCATCGGGTGGGTAGACATCAATACCATGATCAAACTGATCAATCCCGCCAACACCAGTCTCTCCATTTTCTTCAATTCGTAGTTTCCATGGGTAAGGCAATAAATTTACCAGAACCATCATTACAAAGGTTATCAGAAACACGGCCACAGTGATCGTGAGACTTCCCAGGGCCTGGGCTTCAAGAACACTCCATCCACCTCCATAGAATAAACCTGCTACAGGAGCAGAGTTATCTGCACCCGTTGGGCCAGTAGCTCCGAACTGACCAGATGCAAATAAGCCCAGTGATAGGGTTCCCCAGATACCTGCGAAACCATGTACAGCTACTGCGCCGACTGGATCATCGATTCTGAACCACTCGATTAAGTAAACAGAACCGAATACCACGAAACCGGCAACAAGCCCAAGGAGAACGGCACCCAACGGACTTACCCAGTAACAAGGGCAGGTAATTGCTACCAGACCGCCCAAAAAGCCATTTATAGTAAACCCAAGATCAAATTTGCCTTTCGTTGTTCCCCACCATAAAGCAGCACACATAGCAGCAAAACCACCGCTACAGGCAGCCAGTGTTGTATTTGCAGCAACACGTCCAATACCCTGCATATCCATGGCTGAAAGTGTACTTCCAGGATTAAAGCCGTACCAGCCGAACCATAATATAAAACCGCCCACTGCTGCTACCAGCAGATTATGACCAGCTGGCATACCCCCATTAACTTTGTCATCTCGTCTGAAAATTCGCCCGATTCTCGGCCCTAGCACAATAGCTCCTGCAAGTGAAGCAATACCTCCTATTGTGTGTACTACTGTTGAGCCAGCAAAATCTCTGAATGGCTGGCCCAGATGTGGCAAAAAACCAGTTCCTGAGCCCATAGTTGCCAGAAACCCATCTGGGCCCCAGGCCCAGTGACCCACAATCGGATAAATAAATCCGGTAATACCAATGCTGTAAATAATATCACCCCTGAAACTCGTACGGCCGATCATGGCGCCTGAAACAATTGTCGAACATGTGTCTGCAAAAGCATATTGAAAAATCCAGTGTGCCAATAGCGGAATTCCTGTAGTTAAATAGGTAGCTGGCGTATTTTGAAGAAAGAACCAGTTGGTGATCGTTTTACCATCAGCTCCAAGCCCACCCCAACCTATGAACCCGTTTCCATTCCCGAACATAAATGCATAACCGATAGCATAGAACAGTAAACCGCAAAGGCAAGTGTCAAATATGCATTCCATCAAAACATTAACAGTTTCACGCTTACGGGCAAAACCTGCTTCAAGCATGACAAATCCGGCTTGCATACCAAAAACCAAAAACGCAGCTACCAACGTCCAGACAGTATTGATACTGTTCATCATGGTTGTTTCATGTGCAGTATAGATTTCTGCAGCATGAGCCACATTACCAAACAGGCCAGGCAATGTAAGCATTGCCATTAAAACGATGAATAACCCAATCATTTTTCCTGCTAGAAATGTTGCACCCAGTATCCATTTCTCACGTGTCAACTCCTGAAATAAGCCGAAAATCTTTGGTTTTGCAAGAATTACTTTCATTGTTTTTAAAGATTTAGTTTGAGTTCGCTATTAATTTGATCAAGATGATTAAGAAATGATTCAATTATTAAAATATGTTATTTTAAAATGCTGAAATGAATTAATATTTGCTATAATAATCAATTATTAGAATTAAAAGGAGCTATTCTTTATCAATTCAGTCAATTATTTCATAATTATAGCGCCAAATATCTATTTATGCAAATTTTATGTTAATTAATTGGTTCATTTTTCCATTTTTTATAAGTTTTGTAAAAAATACCGCAATTAATAAGGCAATAATGAAGAATTGTTAATTTAATTTCATTAAAAACTCTACTACTTTAGTAAAACCATGAATTAATTGAATTTTTTAATCTTAAAAATTTTTAAGATTATCTTTGATAGAAGAGGTCAATTATCTCTTAAACATTCCGATAAATAATTTTTAACCGGTTTTTTGAACATATACTTCTATTACCTGTTATATTTTTTTTAATATCTTAATCATGACAACTAAAGAATCAATCCAAAGCGCTTATATAGATTCAGTTCTAACTACTGGAACCAAACCAAAATCTGTTTATAGTTTTGCCAAGCAAAATGAAATGGCTGAACAAGAGTTTTATACCTTTTATGGCTCATTTGAATCTATAGAGATGAGTATATGGACAAACCTGGCATCAACTACCCTCAGTGAAATATCAGCACAGCAAGTCTGGGCTGGTTATACTTCAAGAGAAAAAGCTCTTGGCTTTTATTATAGCTTTTTTGAATTGGCAAAAAGCAAACGTAGTTTCATTACTTTTTCGTCAAAAAATATTAAAAGAGGTCTTTCTACCCCCAGAGTATTTGAAGGCCTAAAAGCCGAATTTGAAAACTTTTCTTACAAAATAGTTCAGGATGGTATTGAAAGCGGAGAACTTGCAGATCGAAAGCTATTTGCCGACCGCTATAAAGACGCCTTATGGATGCAATTCTTATTCGTGCTCAAATTTTGGATCAATGACAATTCAGCAGGTTTCGAAAAGACAGATGAAGCCATTGAAAAAGGTGTGAATGTAACTTTCGATCTTTTTCAACGATCAGCTCTTGACAACCTGTTCGACTATGCCAAATTTCTGCTCTATAATGGAAATGTAAAACAGAAGTTTGGATTTTAATTTTTTAAAGAACTATAAGCTCTTTCTTCAATAATATGAGTGAATTCCCCAAAGAACAAAATAGTATTCCGATAACCAAAGTACAACGATCGGCAAAATTTGTCAGTACAGGTTTAAAAGTCGGAGGAAATTATATCAAGCATTACTCAAAAAAACTTTTCAATCCCGATCTTAATACTGACGAACTTAACTTAAACAATGCGTCAGATATTTATGACTCACTTAGCGAATTGAAAGGAAGCGCACTCAAAGTTGCCCAAATGCTTAGCATGGATAAAAACATGCTCCCAAAGGCGTATTCAGACAAATTTGCACAATCTCAATATAACGCCCCTCCTTTATCAGGTCCATTGATTGTTCAAACTTTCAAAAAAGTTTTTGGAAAGACGCCTGAACAGATTTATGATAAATTCGAATCCCGGTCTACCAATGCAGCTTCAATCGGACAAGTTCACCGGGCAGAACTTAATGGCAGAAAACTTGCCGTAAAAATTCAGTATCCAGGTGTTGGTGATTCAATTTCCTCAGATTTAAAAATGGTAAAGCCTTTTGCTTTCCGTCTACTGGGCATGAGTGAGAAAGAACTGGCTATCTATATGAAAGAGGTTGAAGACCGCTTACTTGAAGAAACTGATTATGAATTAGAAGTCCGAAGATCAATAGAATTTTCCAAGGCGTGTTCAGTTTTAAATAATGTAGTATTTCCTGAGTACTTTCCTGAACTCTCAGGTAAGCGGGTAATCACGATGAGCTGGCTTGAAGGTATGCACCTGAAAGAATTTTTACAAACTAACCCAAGTCAGGAACTAAGAAATCAAATTGGACAGGCTCTTTGGGATTTTTACAATTTCCAACAGCATGAATTACGAGCTGTGCATGCTGATCCACATCCGGGTAATTTCCTGATAACGGCTGATGGCAAGCTTGGATGCATCGACTTTGGTTGTATTAAAGAATTACCTGATGAGTTTTACTATCCGTTCTTTTCATCTACTTCGACAGCCCTGATGGAAAATAAGGAAGAAACCATTAAGGCATTTCGACAATTACAGATGATTTTGCCCGACGATAGCCCGATACAGGTTGATTTTTTTGCCGAATTATTTAAAGAAATGATCGGCCTTTTTGCAAAGCCTTATATCACAGATACGTTTGATTTTGGTGAGGATGCTTTTTTCACACGCTTATATACTTTCGGAGAAAAGGTCGCAAAAATGCCTGAATTCAGGCAGGCAAGGGGCGTCAAAGACTTCATTTATATAAACAGAACAAATTTCGGGCTGTATAATCTTCTTCATGAATTAAAAGCAAACATCAATACAGACACATTCAAGCCGCATGTAGTCTTGGAATACTAGTATTATTTATTCATGGTTTATACGCATTCATTAGGTCTGGGTTATATCCAGACCTTTTATGTTTCAACCCATCTCTACCAGGTAAATAACCACTATTTATTCAGACGGGTGCCACGAAAGCCTTATAAATTTTGAATTAAAAATCAGGGTCGAACCATAGTATTCAGGGTCTGAATTTTTAAGATTTTACCAAAATCGGGTACTTCTTTTGCCGGCTTAACCAAAATAATTTTCGATTCTCCAGGTAGTAAATCAAAGAAGTTATCAGAGAAGGTGCATTCAACCCCTTTGGTATCAAGATAAATATTCTTTGCAAGCCTGAAACTTTTGATGGTTAGCCAGAAATACTTTCCCGCTCTCTGAGTTTGAAAATTAACTTCAGGTTCTTCAAAGGGTATATATTTAATAGGTGCAAAATAAAGGATATTATTACTAATCACTTCTCCCTCTTTTTCAAGACTTGTTTTCAGGTAAACGGTACTACTGTCAAGACCTTTCAAGACTTGATTTCTATCAATAGTAAAGTAAAGATGACTTGTATTGGGATAAACAAGTACGTCCATCCTTTTATCAGTAATTACATCGCCCTCTATCGTATAAAATTGAATTTTCAGGGTAGCATTAAGTTCTCTCAGCTGATCAGAAACAATATAGACCATAATTTTACCCTTTGTTTCTACCGCCGATACAATGATTGGTTTAAAGGCACTTTTTGCGAAATAATACGCCGCTTTCTTTCTACCTGCATAGTCAATTACAGCATATCCAGTACCTGCTGACGACTCATTGAATTGACTGTACAGGCTTCCCATACAATAGTTTCTAGCTCTTCTATGAGCTTCTATTCCCATTTTTATTGCTTCACCCTGCATCAGCTGGCTCTCATACCAGAAATCAGAGAAATTCAGGGGCAGTCTGTATTCATTTTCTAGGTAGGTGAGCATTCTCTGATCACCTACCAAAGGCTTTGAATGATCAATCGTATCTGCATTATCATCGATATGTAGATTATAGGTATGCATTGTTCTCAAGCTGGGAAATGCCTGAAACCCATACTCAGACATAAATCTGCCAACAGTTGTCTTATAGGTTTCTATTGGAGCATTCTTCTTCCATACATCCCATTCATGATAGTCAGCATTTGATTTACCCACTTTCAGGCTTGGGAAATACGGACCTGAACTGGGAAGATAAAATCTTCCCGGATCATTTGAATGAACTTGTACAGGTAAAATATTTTCAAATAGATTTTTGTAGGCATTATTAATTTGGGCTGAATCACCTGGGGTATAGCTTGTAGAATGATCAAAAGCCCCTGTTCTCCAAGCCTTCTCAACTCCCGTGTTCCCGGCCCAAATAGCAATACTGGGATGGTTTCGTAATTGTTTAATGGTATACTGGGCTTCCCTCCTGATTGTTCTGACCAAGGATGAATCTGCAGGTGGGTACATTCTACCTCCAAACATAAAATCCTGCCAGATCAAAATTCCCTTTTGATCAGCAAGATCGTAAAACAATGAACGTTCATAAATCCCGGTTCCAGTTACCCTGAGCATATTGAAGTTCGATTCAATAGCTGCTTGAAATAATTCCTCATATTTCTGACGATTAACCTTTCCTGGAAACATGTCCTGAGGAACATAAATGGCACCTTTCATAAAAACAGGTACCCCATTGACTTTAAAATAGAAAGACCTGCCTGATGAATCAGCCTTATTTACAAGTTCAATGGTTCTTAAGCCAATAGATTGGGTCATTGAGTCAAGACCATGATCAGATAGATTGCGTACTGATGCTTTAATGTCGTATAATTCAGGTTTACCCATGCCGAGCGGCCACCAGAACGTGGGCTTTAAAATTTCAAAATTCACTGATACCTCATGAATACCTGGTTGAATACTGACTGTTCTGATTAATTTTTTCAGGCCTGCTTTTGCGCAGTCTAATTCAATTATTAACTGGTTTTCTTTATCGCTGCCTTCAATTTCAAATATGGCAGTCATATTCGCTTTATGAGCATCGAGCAGATTCTGCTTGAATTGAACTGAACGAATATGTACGTCATTAAATCCGATCAAACTCACCGGCTTCCAGATTCCACAACCTACGAAACGAGGGCCCGTTTCAGAACCATACTGATAAGCGGCTTTTCGGGTGAACATACTAAGTTTCTTGTCTGACAGATCATATTCAGCCGGTAGTTTATAGGGCAGGTCTTGATAAGACTGGTAAACATGCTTAAGAGGTGACTCAAAATCAATTCTCAGTGTATTTTCACCCGTCTTGAGAAAGTCTTTCACGGGCACATCCCAGCCAATGAACATGTCATTAGCACGCAACACCAGTGAATCATTCAGGAAAACCCGTGCATAGGTGTCAAGCCCCTCTAGGTTGAGGTTAATATGTGTTTTTGCGAATAACTGAGGGTCGACTTTAAACGAACATTTATATTCCCAGTCGGCATTTTCTACCCATTGTACTTTTTTTGCATTACCTGGTTGATTAATATCGGGCAAGAGTTTATTTGCAGCCAGATCTGTAAATATATTACCGGGAACCTGAGCTGGGTAATAGTTAGGCAGTAAATGCGTACCCTTGGAATGTGTCACTTTTGTCTTTGTGACTGAAGTATCAGCGGGCTGAGGAGCAGAATTAGGATCACTCAGCTTTTTAAATTTCCAACCTTTTAAAATAGATTGAATTACTTCAGACTTGGCGAGCTGCAGGGGCATCTGCTGATGATGTGCAGGGGCAATATTAGTTTTAAGGTCGTTGAGCCCATCATTTTGTTTTTTTACATCAGTAGCAGTATGGGTAGAAGATTTTTTAGCATGCCTTACCTGAGACTTATTCCTGATATGTTGTGAGCCAGAATGATTGGTCTGAGCTTTAACTATTACTGCATCAGTAGAGATAAACACACTTAAAAGCAGCACTAATAAATAACATGGTTTTCTCAGGCCCATAAATAAAAATCTCGAATTGAAAACCACTTTATTACACGATCGTTAAAATAAGTATAAATGTTTCATATTTTATAATAGTAAATCCTTCACACTTAAAATAAAGACGGTCTAATTCGTTTCTTATGACAACCTATCTGTATTGTTAGGTACTTTTGTAAATAAGTAACAAGGAATAATTGTTAAAAGCTGCTGTTTACACTACTACAAAAATTATAAAACACTGATTATGATAAATACAATGGAACCCGAGCATATCAAATGTCTGATCATTGGCTCTGGCCCGGCAGGATATACTGCTGCCATCTATGCTGCAAGGGCAGATCTTAACCCTGTATTATATACTGGAATTCAGGAAGGTGGTCAGTTAACCCTAACAACTGAAGTAGAAAACTTTCCTGGATATCCACAGGGAACACAAGGCCCTGAAATGATGGCCGATTTCAGATTACAGGCTGAACGCTTTGGCACCGATATACGTTTCGGTTACGCTTCTTCTGTAGATTTCTCATGTAGGCCTCACAAAGTAATCATAGATGAGGTAAAGACCATCTTTGCTGATTCAATTATCATTTCAACAGGGGCATCTGCTAAATGGCTGGGCCTTGAATCAGAACAAAAGTACAATGGTTTCGGTGTATCGGCTTGTGCTGTCTGCGACGGATTTTTTTTTAAAGGTCAGGATGTAGCCATTGTAGGTGCAGGTGATACCGCGGCAGAAGAAGCAACTTATCTAGCTAAGCTTTGCCGTAAGGTTTATATGATCGTTCGTAAAGACAAACTAAGGGCTTCGAAAATCATGCAGGACCGGGTTGAGGCCACACCTAACATTGAATTACTCTACCACTATGAAACAGAAGAAATTGTTGGTAATGGTCATGTTGTTGAGGGCGTAAGAATTAAACATACCGAAACAGGCCTTAGCCAGACCCTTGCCATTACTGGATTTTTTGTAGCCATCGGCCATAAACCCAATACAGATATCTTCAAGAACTGGCTTGATATGGATGAAACAGGCTATATTAAAACCCAACCTGGTACAACCTTTACCAATGTTGAAGGGGTATTTGCCAGTGGAGATGCCCAGGATAAAAATTACCGTCAGGCGATTACTGCTGCTGGTAGCGGTTGCATGGCAGCCATTGATGCAGAGCGTTATCTTGCCTTGAAAGAACATGAACATGCTAAAGCTGCCAAAGCCGTAGCTGTTTAAAACTTATTTTAAATGCACAGGTGAATATGCCTGTGCGTTTTTAATGAAGGTTATCAGCCAAAAATCTTTTCAATATTAGCACTTGCATAGCCACAGGAAGTCGTCATACCTTTGCCCCCGATACCTGTAACGATGTTTATTTTAGAATCAATTACCTGGTTAAATATTTCAGCATTTTTTGACTGGCA
>Ga0123339_10002239_pt1 | contig 13116 bp, 11 predicted proteins | sample lystaG_FD_89956 | JGI IMG/M metagenome (GOLD analysis project Ga0123339, IMG submission 89956) | Glacier valley bacterial and archeal communities from Borup Fiord, Nunavut, Canada, to study Microbial Dark Matter (Phase II) -... | ecosystem: Environmental > Aquatic > Freshwater > Ice > Glacier ... | reverse complement strand
GGACGGCGCCGAGCCCTCGATGCCCGAACCGCTGCCGGCCGTCCAGGACGCCGCCGTCGCCGCCGCCGAGGCGATCGCCGCCGACGCTGCTGCCGACATCGCCGCCGAGGCCGTCAGCACCGCTGAGGCGATGGTGCTCGCCGCCACCGCGGCCGCGGCCAGGGCCGCTGCCCGCGCGAAGCACACCGCCAAGGCTGCCGCGGACATCGCCGCGCAGGCCGCCGCCGACATCGCCTACGAGGCGGCTGCAACCGCGGAGGCGACGGTGGTCGCGGCGACGGCCGCGGCTGCCAAGGCGGCCGACGTCGCGAGCCACCGCACCGCGGAGGCCAGCGCTGCCGAGGCAGCGGCCGGCATCGCCGCGCAGGCCGCCGCAACCGCCACGGCCATGGTCCTCGCGGCCAAGGCTGCCGCAGCCAGGGCGATGGTGCAGGCCAAGCGCACTGCGCAGGCGGCAGCCGACATCGCTGCCCAGGCCGCTGCCGACATCGCGGCGGAGGCCGCGGCCACCGCAGAGGCCATGGTCGTCGCGGCTACCGCGGCTGCGGCCGAGACGATGGCCGTCGCTGCGACGGCAGCCGCAGCCGAGGCCGCCGTCCGTGCGCAACGCGATGCCGCGTCGACGACCGACGTGGACGCCTACCCCGACCTGGGCGGGACCGGGAGGGCTGCCGCGGACGGCCTGCCGGGCCACCTGCTCACCACGTGGTCGGCCGGCGACGCGGACCCGCTGCTGCCGCTGTTCTCCGGCGCCCCCGACCACGGCATGCAGGGGCCGGGGGAGGCCGGGCTGTGGCGTGACATCACCCTGGCCGGGCGCGTACGGGCCGCGCTGCGGGCGACCGAGGCGCACGCCGAGACGGTGTTCGACTGCGCGCCCACGGCGCTGCTCGTCGCCTTGCTCGTCGAGGGCCGTCCGGCGCAGTTCGTGCGCGTGAACCGGGCCCTGTCCACTCTCACCGGCTGGCCGGCGGTACGGCTTCTCGGCTCCGTCTTCGCCGACCTCGCGCACCCGCACGAGCCGGCCATGGACGAGCAGGACCTGAGGCTGGAGAGAGGCCGGCAGCGGCGACCCGGGTGCAGCGTTGGGTACACGTCGACGGGGACGAGCTGTGGGTGCGCATCCGGATGGCCGCGATGCCCACCTCCGACGGCCAGGCCGAGGTGCAGGTGGTGTGCCAGGTCGAGCGCCTCGACGGGCCGGGCCCGGACGTCGGGGTGCGGGACCTCCTGGCGCGGGCCGAGGCTCGCGACCGGTCTGCCGAGTTCCGCGACCGGTCCGCCGAGGTGCGTGACCGGACGGCCGAGCTGCGCGACCGGGTGCAGGACGCCGCTGCCGACGGCGGGTCCCGCGCAGCCGGCCTCGACCGCAGCCAGGCCGCGGTCGACCGGGTGCACGGCGGTCGGGACCGGGACGGGAGTGCCGGTGACCGCGAGGCGCTGATCGCGTCGCTGCGACCGCGCAGCTGAGCCGGCGTCACCCGGCCCAGCAGCCCCGCGCCGCGACGTCAGCGACCGGTGGGGGCTGCGCGCCCCGACTTGCGGGATTGCCCAACACCAGCAGGCTTGGCCGACGCGTCGTACCGGCCACCCGGCCCCCGGGTTGTTGACCGAGAGGCACACATCGCCATGTCTGCTGTCCTGTTCGGCTCGATGAGCACCCTGGCAGACACCTCGGAGCTGCAGCGCGAGGCGTTCAACCGCGCGTTCGTCGAACACGGTCTGGACTGGTCCTGGGACCAGGAGGAGTACCGCGCGATGCTGGCGGCGAGCGGTGGGCAGGACCGCATCGCGCAGGTCGCAGCGCGGCGAGGCCAGGACGTCGACGCCGCGGCCGTGCACGCCACCAAGTCGCGGTTGTTCCAGCAGAGCCTGGACGGGGCGACCCTGACGCCGCGCCCGGGTGTCATGGAGGCGCTCGGCAAGGCCCGCGCCGACGGCTGGAAGGTGGGTCTGGTCACCACGACCTCACCGGAGAACGTGGCTGCGCTGCTCGGCGCCCTGCCGCTGGCTGCCGACGACTTCGATGTCGTCACCGACGTCACCACCGTCCAGATGCCCAAGCCCGACCCTGCCGTGTACGTCCACGCGCTCAACGCCCTCGGTGAGACCGCCGGGGCCTGCGTCGCTGTGGAGGACAACGTCGGCGGGGCGCAGGCAGCGGTCGCCGCCGGCCTCGCCTGTCTGGCCTTTCCCAACACCAACACCGCGGGGCTGGACTTTCCTGCGGCTGCCCCTCGCATCGACCGGCTCGACGTCTCCGACCTGCACAGCGTCGTCGCCCGGCCCTAGAGGTCCGCTCGGCGAGTCCCACCCCCTGCCCCGGGCGGCCGCGACGCCCACAACAGACGGAGCGCTACCTCCCCATGACCAGCACCTCAGTATCCGGCTTTCGCGCGACCGAGTCCGCCTTCTTCGTCGAGGCCTACCAGAAGGTCGACTACGCACTGCTGTACGTGAACGGGATCTTCTCCACGGACAACGATGAGCTCGCAGACACCTACCGCGTGCACGGCCGGTGCCTGGCCGTCGTGGACCAGACCGTGGACGGGCTGTACGGCGAGCAGATGCGCGCGTACTTCGACCATCACGGCATCGCGCTGACGGTCTTCGCGATCCGGATCGGCGAGACGGCCAAGACGCTCGGCACCGTCGAGCGCATCGTCGATGCCTTCGGTGAGTTCGGTCTGCTGCGCACCGAGCCGGTGCTGGTCGTGGGCGGCGGCCTGACGACCGACGTCGCCGGCTTCGCGTGTGCGTCCTACCGGCGGTCCACGCCGTACGTACGCATCCCCACCACCCTCATCGGGCTCATCGACGCCAGTGTCTCGATCAAGGTGGCCGTCAACCACGGCAAGGCCAAGAACCGCCTCGGCGCCTACCACGCCTCGCAGAAGGTGTTCCTGGACTTCTCCTTCCTCGCCACGCTGCCGGTCGACCAGGTCCGCAACGGCATGGCCGAGCTCATCAAGATCTCGGCTGTCGCCCACAGCGGCGTGTTCGAGCTGCTGGAGAAGTACGGCGAGGACCTGCTTGCCACGCGCTTCGGCCACCTCGACGGCACGCCGGAGCTGCGCGAGATCGCGCACCGCGTCACCTACGACGCCATCGAGATGATGCTCGCCCTCGAGGTGCCCAACCTGCAGGAGCTCGACCTGGACCGGGTCATCGCCTTCGGTCACACGTGGAGCCCGACGCTGGAGCTCGCACCCGAGGTGCCGTTCTTCCACGGTCACGCGATCAACATCGACATGGCGTTCTCGACGACCATCGCGGAGCGGCGGGGCTACCTGCCGGTCAGCGACCGCGACCGGCTCTTCTGGTTGATGAGCCGGCTGGGGCTGTCGCTCACCAGCCCCTACCTGACGCCTGAGCTCGTGCACAAGGCCACGGACGCCATCCTGCAGACGCGGGACGGGCTGCTGCGCGCTGCGGTGCCGCGACCCATCGGCACCTGCGCGTTCGTCAGCGACCTGACCCGCGAGGAGCTGGAGCAGGCGTTGGTGGCCCACCACGAGGTCTGCCGCAGCTACCCGCGCGGCGGCGCCGGTGAAGACGTCTTCACCGGATGAGCGTGGACCTGCGAGCGGTCACGCCGGCACTCATCCTGGCTGAGACGTTGACCCGGCTCGCCGGCCGGCTGGCTGCCGAGCCGGGTGTCGACCCTGGCCTGGTTGTCGACCTGGACCGTGCCGTCGAGCTCGCCACCGGCCTCGACGGGTATCTCGAGCGCTGGTCCACGCCCGAGTCCGCGGACCTGCGCCGGCTCGCCGCGCGCACCGCCGACGAGGACTGGAGCCGGTACGACACGGTCGGCCGGGTCGAGCCTGAGATGCTCTCCGGGCACGTCGAGGGGCAGCTGCTCAAGACGCTGGTGTATGCCACCCGGGCACGTCGCGTGCTCGAGGTAGGGATGTTCACGGGCTACGCGGCGCTGGCGATGGCCGAGGCCCTGCCGCCCGACGGGGAGGTCGTGGCCTGTGAGATCGATCCGGAGGTCGCGGCTTTCGCGCAGTCGTGCTTCGCGACGGCCGAGCACGGCAGCAAGATCGATGTACGGGTCGGCCCCGCGCTGGCGACACTGCGGTCCCTGCCGGGGCAGGTGTTCGACCTCATCTTCATCGATGCGGACAAGGCCGGCTACATCGGCTATCTCGACGCCGTGCTCTCCGGTGGGCTGCTCGCGACGCACGGCCTGGTCTGCGTCGACAACACCCTGATGCAGGGCCAGCCCTGGACCGCCGGTGCGTCGACGCCCAACGGGGTGGCGGTCCACGCCTTCAACCAGCACGTCGCCGACGACCCGCGGGTCGAGCAGGTGCTGCTGCCGCTGCGTGACGGCGTGACCCTCGTACGGCACGCCGGCGGGCTCTGATGGAGCACGAGGTCCTGCACCCGCTCGGCGTCCGGGTCACCGGCTTGCAGGTCGGCGCGCTGGGCACCGCCGAGGTCGATGCCCTGCGGGTGCTGCTGGCAGAGCACGGCGTCGTTGTGTTGCCCGACCAGCAGGCGGACGACGACGCCTTCGTGGCCTTCCTGCGCAGCTTCGGGCCGATCGTGTTCACCCGGGGCGAGACGCCGCTGCCCGGTCACCCGGACCTCAACGAGGTCAGCAACGTCGGGCGGACCACCCCGCCACGCAGCGTCTTCCACGTCGACAGCAGCTACTTGCGCCAGCCGCCCGCCTACACCGCCCTGCGCGCGGTCGACATCCCGGCCAGCGGCGGCGAGACGCTGTTCACCGACCAGTACCGCGCGTACGACACGCTGCCCGAGGAGCTGCGCACCCGCCTTGCCGGTCGCTCGGTGCGCCACGTCGTCACCGGCGTGGACGTCGGGCCCGGCGGGGAGACCGAGGCCGAGCACCCGGTCGTGCGCCGGCACCCGGTCACCGGGCGTACCGCGCTGTACCTGTCCACGCCCGAGCGCTGCGTCTCGGTGAGCGGTCTGGACGAGCAGGATGGCCGCGAGGTGGTGCGAAGGCTCTACGCGCACTCCACCGACGAGGCACACGTGCTGCGCCACCGGTGGTGCCCCGGCGACGTGGTGATGTGGGACAACGGCTGCGTGCTGCACCGCGCCGACCACGCCGGGGTCGTCGGCGACCGGGTGATGCACCGCGGGATGGTCGCGGGCTACCCGAGCGCGCCGGCAGGGGTCTGAGCAGGTCCGTGCGCGCTGCCACCACGACGCTGCAAGCCGCGAAGACCCTCGGCGCGCTGCTGCTGCTCGAGGCGGCGCTGCCGGTCAGCCTGGCCCTGACCGGCGCCGCGCTGCTGCGCTCGCTTGTCGTGACGCCGGCGCGCTCCACCGCCGCGCAGCCCAGGACCGTGCTGCTCAGCGGCGGCAAGATGACCAAGGCGCTGCAGCTGGCGCGCTCGTTCCACGCTGCCGGCCACCGCGTGGTCATGGTGGAGTCCGCCGCCCACCGCACGACCGGCCACCGCTTCAGCCGGGCCGTCGACAGCTTCCACGTGGTCCCGCCGCCGACGGACCCCGGCTACGCCCGCGCCCTGCTCGAGGTCGTCCGGGCGGAGAGGGTCGACGTCTTCGTGCCGGTGAGCAGCCCGGTCTCGAGCCTGTACGACGCACTGGCCGCCCCGCTGCTGGAGCCGTGGTGCGAGGTGCTGCACTGCGACGCCGAGATGATCCGCACGCTGGACGACAAGCACGCGTTCGGCGAGCTCGCCACCTCCCTGGGGCTGCCGGTGCCGGACGCGCACCGGATCACCCGGTCCGAGCAGGTGGCGGCCGTCGAGACCGGCGGACGGGAGTACGTGCTCAAGAGCATCCCGTACGACCCGGTCAACCGGCTGGACCTCACCCCGCTGCCCCGACCGACGGCGCTGGAGACCGCGCGGTTCGTGCGCTCCAAGGCGGTGTCCCCGCAGTCGCCGTGGGTGCTGCAGGAGCTCGTGCGGGGCACCGAGTACTGCACGCACAGCACGGTGCGCGACGGTCACATCCAGGTGTGGTGCTGCTGCGAGTCGTCGGCCTTCCAGGTCAACTACGCCAGCGTCGACAAGCCCGAGATCGAGGCCTGGGTGCGGGCGTTCGTCGGGCCGCTGGGGTTGACCGGGCAGGTCAGCCTGGACGTCATGCAGACCGCTGACGGCCGGGTCCTGCCCATCGAGTGCAACCCCCGTACGCACTCCGCGATCACGATGTTCCATGACCACCCGGACCTCGCGCGTGCCTACCTCGAGCACGACGTGCCCACCGTGACCCCGCTGCCCGGCAGCCGCCCGACGTACTGGGTCGCGCACGAGCTCTGGCGGATGCTGAGCAGCCCGCGGCAGGTGCCCGAGCGGATGCGGGTCCTGCTCGACGGCAAGGACGCCGTCTTCGCGTGGGACGACCCGCTGCCGTTCCTGGTCCTGCACCACCTGCACATCCCGACGCTGCTGCTGCGCAACCTGTGGCAGGGACGGGGCTGGATCCGCATCGACTTCAACATCGGCAAGCTCGTCCAGGCCGCGGGGGACTGACCGGTGGTCCTGCGGGTGCTGCACCTCGTCGGGTCGCCGACCGAGGAGTTCCTGGCCGAGCTGTCCCGGCTGTACGCCGCGGACTGCCTGCGGGCGATCGAGGACCCTGACCGGTACGTCTGCCGGATCGCCTACGTCAGCCCGGACGGGATGTGGCGCTTCCCCGATGGGCTGAGCCGCGAACAGATCGCCGCCGCGCCGCCGATGGCGGTCGGTGAGGCCGTCGCGCGGCTCCTGGCGCTGGACGTCGATGTCGCGGTGCCGCAGATGTTCTGCCGGGCCGGCATGACGTCCTACCGCGCGCTGCTCGACGTGCTCGCGATCCCGTACGTCGGCAACAGCCCGGACGTGATGGCCCTCGGGGCGCACAAGGCGCGGGCCCGGGCCGTCGTCGCCGCCGCGGGGGTGGCTGTCCCGGCGGGTGAGCTGCTGCGTCCCGGCCAGCGGCCCACCTTGGGCCTGCCGGTGGTCGTCAAGCCGGTCGACACCGACAACTCCGTCGGGCTGGCGCTGGTCCGCAGACCGGATGAGCTCGACGCCGCGCTGGCTGCCGCGTTCACCCACGCCGACGAGGTGCTCGTCGAGTCCTACGTCGAGCTCGGCCGCGAGGTGCGGGTCGGTGTGCTCGAGCGCGACGGGGAGCTGGTGTGTCTGCCACTGGAGGAGTACGCCGTCGACCCGGTGCGCAAGCCGGTGCGCGACCACGCAGACAAGCTCGCCCGCGGGGTCGACGGGGACCTGCGACTGGTGGCCAAGGACGCGACGCGCGCCTGGATCGTCGACGTCGAGGACCCCGCGACGGAGCCGGTGTGGGAGCTCGCGCGTGCGTGCCACCGCGCGCTGGGGTGCCGGCACTACAGCCTGTTCGACGTGCGCATCGACCCGGCCGGTCAGCCCTGGTTCCTCGAGGCCGGGCTGTACTGCTCCTTCGCCGAGCAGAGCGTCGTCCCCGCGATGGCAAGGGCCGCCGGGGTCGGTCTGCCGCGACTGTTCGCCGAGGCGCTGCACGAGGTGCTCGGCCGCTGACCTGGTCCGGGCCGGCACCGCGCTACGCCCCCTGCCAGGCAGGCACGCGGCCTGTCCGGCTCGCGCCGGCACCGCAGTGGCGCTCAGGACGCGGGCCGCCCCCGGCCGGTCCCGGACGCCGCGAGACGTCGCCGCCCGCTAGCGTGTGCGGCCGGGTGCCGGGAAGCCTGGTCGGCAGTAGCTGCAACCTGGCTGGGGGCTTGTCGTGAACGACTCGACCACGTTCGGTCTGCTCGTGCTCTGCGCCGCCGGAGCCGCCCTGGTCGCGGCGCAGTCACAGAGCCTCGCCAGGCGGATCCGTGTGCCGGCGCCCGCGTTGTTCCTGGCTGCAGCGGCGCTCGCGGTGCGCTTCGTCCCGGCCGTGCAGGAGCCCGCGCACCGGACCGTGGAGCGAGTCGTCACCGTTGCGTTGCTGGTGATCCTGTTCGACGGTGGCATGGGTATCGGCGCACGCCGGCTGCGTTCGGCCGGACCGGCCGTGCTGAGCCTGGGAGTCCTGGGCACGTTCGCCACGGTGGCGGGTGCGAGCGTGCTCGTCCACCTGGTGCTGGGGGTCAGCTGGTACCTGTCGGTGCTGGTCGCCACGGCGATCGCGCCGACCGACCCGGCAGTGGTGTTCTCGGTGCTGGCCGGCCAGGACGTGCAGGGGCGCAGCGGGACTGTCCTTGAGGGTGAGTCCGGGGCGAACGACCCGGTCGGGATCGCGCTGATGGCGGCGCTGCTGGCGGCCGGGTCCCTGTCGGGCGGGGCGCTCGTCCAGGTGGCAGGGACGTTCCTGCTGCAGATGTTGGTGGGGGCCGTCGTCGGGCTGGCCGGTGGGCGACTGCTCCTGGTGATGATGCGCCGGCTCCCGGTGCCCGGTGAGGGGCTGCACCCGGTGCGCACGCTGGTGGCCGCCGGCGTGCTGTTCGGCCTGGCCACGGTGGCCCACGGCTCGGGGTTTCTCGCCGTGTTCCTGGCCGGCGTCGTGGTGGGGGACGAGCGGGCGCCGTACAAGCGGGAGATCGAGCGGTTCCACTCGGCCCTGGCCAGCCTGGCCGAGATCGTGGCATTCGCCTACCTCGGCTTCACGGTTCAGCTCGATGTCCTGGCCCGCACCGACGTCTGGCTGCCCGGGATCGTCATCGGGGTCCTGCTGGCGGTCGTGGTGCGTCCGGTCGTCGGCCTGCCGCTGCTGCTCCCGGCACGGTTGGACAGGGGCGAGCAGGCGTTCGTGCTGTTCGCCGGGCTCAAGGGCGCCGTTCCTCTGCTGCTGGGCAGCTTGCTGCTGCCGCTGGCCGGCGGGGAGCGGCTGTACGGCGTGGTGGTGGTCGTCGTGCTGGTGTCCGTGGTGGGCCAGGGCAGCCTCGTCCCGACGGTCGCCCGGCTGCTCGGTGTGCAGATGCGCACTGTCGAGCCCGCGCCGTTCGTCTCCGGGATGCGTCTTCGCGAGGAGCCGACCGGAGAGCGGCGGATGACCGTTGCCGCCGGGTCGACGGCCGACGGATGCCGGATCGACCGGCTTCCCGGTCTGGCTGAGGGCAGCTGGATCAGCATGGTCCAGCGTCGCGGCGCACTCGTGCCGCTACGCGGCGAGACCAGCCTGCGCGCTGGTGACGAGGTGCTCCTGCTCATCGACGCCGAGCAGGACGAACAGGACGTGACCGCGTTGTTCATGACGTCCGGCGACACGCAGGCGAGCGACGGGACGCGGTGAGGCCGGGCTGATCTCGACAGCGTCGCGTCAGTGACGGCGCAGCGGCATGCACGCGCGCATTCTAGGTAGTAGGCGTCGCCCATCGAGAAGCCACGGTGATGACCACCGGCACCCCCCACGACAGGGCGGAGCATCCTGCCCGCCTGTTCCTCACCCTGCTGGCGCCGACCCGCAGCCCTGGTCGGGTCCTGGGCGACCACCGGGCCGCGGTCTTTCTGCAACTCCTTCCCCGGTACTGGGCGGTACTGCGTGGCGATGGACGGGGCCCCACAACGAACACCTGGTGCGGGATGGGCTCTACCCGGGCCTGCTGGTCTTCATGGTCTGCGTCGCGCGAGACCTCGAGCACGGGCGTCTGGCCGGGGCGTCCTGGCTGGTGTTCGCACGCGCCCCACCACCCGACGCGCCTGAAGGCGCAGCCCGTCGCGGCCGCGGAGGTGGGGCAGGCCTTCTCGCCGTCGGGTCTGCTGTCGGTGTGGCGCCCGAGCTCGGCGGGCCGGACGTCCACGAGCTGACCGAGCGTGCCCGGCGGTGGCCGGCCTTTCGCTCCAGCCGCCGCATCGTGGTGCCCCGACCTTCGATGCCTGGCTCCGCAGCACCTCCGCAGCCCCTGCAGGGTGACGAGCACGCCCTCGACACCTCGTCCCCGGCCGACCGGACAGCCGCCTGCGCGGGCAGTAGCGGCGCCGCTGTGACCTGTGCAAATGTGCGCGGGGGCGTCCCGGAGGTGGTCCTCCAGCCCTGGCCGGGCCGACCCGGCCGGGCGGGCGCCTGCCGACGACGTGGGACCCGCTCGCGTCCAGCAAGAGAAGGTTAACCACGAGGAGGACGGCCCTGACCGGACCCACGCCCGAGATCGCGGACGCGCTTCGGACGACGGACGAGGCGCTGGCGCGTCGTGACCAGGTGTTGAGCGGCCTGTCTGACGGCGACCTGCACCTGGCGCACCGCGATGGCGGCTGGACCGTCGCGCAGCTCGTGTCCCACATCAACATGTCCGCGTTGCTGTGGACGGCCACCCTGGCCCGCGCCCAGCACGACCTGGACCTCATCTTCGTCTTCCGGGAGGAGATCGGGCACGACGTGCTGGGGTACCCCCCGCCGCGCGTCGAGCTCGCCCGCCGTCAGCTGGACTCCACCCGCCGCACGCTGGCCACCTGCGTCCCGGCCCTGGACCCCGCCGTGCTCGGGCGGGAGCTCACCATCCCCGACCTGGGGACGCTCACGGTCGGGGCGTGGACGCCGCCCGTGCTGGGGCACGCGGCGGGCCACGCCGGTCAGGCTCTGGACGTCCTGCGCGACCGCGGAGCGCTGCAGTGAGGGCGGCTGTGCTCACGGGGGTCCGCGAGGTCCGGATCGAGGACCGGCCCGAGCCCGAGGCCCGGCCCGGGTGGGTGGTCGTGCAGGTCGAGTCGGCGTCGCTGTGCGGCACCGACGCCCACCAGTACGACGGGCGTATCGACACGCCCTTCCCCCGGGTGCCGGGACACGACTTCGCCGGCCGCGTGGCCAGCGCCGGCGACGGGGTCGACGAGTCGTGGGTCGGCGTGGCCGTCGCGGTCAAGCCGTCGCTGCCGTGCGGTGACTGCCCCGAGTGCCTGTCCGACAAGCCGTTCGACTGCAAGCGCAAGAAGCTCATCGGGCTGTGGTCGGACGGCTGCATGACCGAGCGGATCGCGGTCCCTGTCGTCAACCTCATTCCCACCCCGGACGGCATCGAGCCCTGGCAGGCCTCGCTGCTCGAGCCGCTCGCGGTCGGCCTCAACACCGTCGACCGACTGAGGCTGTTGCTCGGCGAGACCGTCGTGGTGCTGGGGCAGGGCCCGATCGGGCTCGCGCTGACCCGGCTGTGCGCCCTGTCCGGCGCAGGCCGGCTCATCGTGACGGACGCGCGTGAGGCGCCGTTCGCGGTGTCCAGGGCGTACGGCGCCAGCGACTGCCTCGACGTCACCCAGGTCGACCCGCGTGCTGCGGTGCTCGAGCTCACCGGTGGCGCCGGGGCCGACACGGTCATCGAGACCTCCGGCTACCCGGCGTCGTCGGCGATCGTGCTCGACCTCGTCCGCAAGGAGGGCAAGGTCGCGCACATCGGCTGGGCCAACGACCTGCCCCCGCTGCCCGTCATCCCCATCATGGCCAAGACGCTGACCGTCTTCGGCATCGGCGGCAACGGGGGGCGAGGTCAGTACGAGCGCAGTCTCGAGCTCGTCCGCTCCGGCCGGGTCGACCTCGCCCCGATGGTCACGCACCGCTTCTCGTTGGACGACGCGGCCGAGGCCTTCGAGGTGGCCAGCAGCAAGTCAGGCGGTGCCATCAAGGTGCTCCTGACCCCCTGACCGGTCAGCCGGCGGCCCGCTTGTACGGGTCCGGCGGGAACGTGCCCGCGGCGATGAGCTGCCCGCCCCAGGTATTGCACCGGGTCAACACGTCGCCCAGAGCCTCGCCAACCGCGTCGAGCACGGCAGTCATCGCGAGGTCGGTGGCGTGCTCGACCTGCTCCCGCAACGCCCGGCCCTGCTCGGAGAGCGTGTCGCCCTCGACCAGACCGCGACGGCGAAGGCCCTCGAGCGCTGCCGCCATCGCCGCTGGCGACCAGGCGCGGGTGGCCGTGTAGGTCAGCGGTTCATATCCCACCCACAGCTCGGTGAGCACGTCGGCCTCGAGCCCGGTCAAACCGTGCGCAAGGCAGACCGCCAGATGACTGTCGCCGCGACACTCCCGCAAGGCTGTCGCACCGTGCCACGCGGCAGTCAGTGGGTCGTCCGGCCAGGGCCGCGAACGCAGCCCGGCGAACAGCGGCCGCGCTGTCAGGTCCGAGGCCTCGACGCCGCGGCGCAGGGCGGCAGCCACCTCCGCGACCCCCTCGGGTGCTGCCCCCAGGGCGCGGGTCAACGCGGTCAGCGCCCCGTGCTCGCGAGCTCGGAGCATCTGCGGCAGCGAGCAGGCCTGTCGGGCCGCGTCGTACAGGCCCGCCACCGCCCCGGGCTCGAAGACACCGAACACGGCGGCCACGACGGTGCCCTCCGGCTCACCCAGCACACACGACCGGGACCAGACATAGCCGGTGAGGAAGTCGAGCCCGAGCGCTGCGTACGCCTGGCTCGACGCCTCGCTCCAGTAGTGCACCGTCGCCAGTGGCTCGAGCGCGTCCCGCAGGTCGCGGGCCGGCGAGGACCACAGCACCGCCTGGGCGGCATCTGGTCGGGGCTGGAAGAAGGCGGCGCGTGCCTCGGCGTAGTCCATACGGCATCCTCGCGCCCCGTCCGGGCGAATGACAACGCCGCGGACCGGCAGCTCGGACGAGGAAGCGGCAGGCCGTGGTCCCGAGCGCGAGGTGCTGGATGCGCAGCGGGTTCGTGGCGGTCCTGGGCCCGCGGTGCACCGGCGAGCGTTCGACGACCTCGCCGTACGGGCGGACATCGTTGTTGCCGCCAAAGGGCAGGCACACCACGGTCTGCCCCGGCTCGACCGGCACGACCCCGCCGCTGTGTGCAGCGCTGGAGAGTGCCCCCCCGCCGGCTCCGCGATGATCCCGTCGACCTGGTGGGGCTCAACCATCTCCGTGCAGACCTGCCCCTCCGGCACCGTCACCAGCTTGGCCTGCGCGTTCCGAACCAGCGGGAAGGTGACGTCGCCGGCCCGGCGTACGGCCGCGCCGTCCACGAAAGGCCGGACAGAGGTGTCAGCCGGGTGCCGGATAGACGTCGATGTCGGTGGCCTTCACGCTCATCCACACCTGGTCACCGGTGGTCAGCTGCAGGTCGCCGACGGCCTGCGTGGTGACGTCGGCGAGCAGGTCGGGTGGGCCGGTGACGCCGACGCGTACGCGGTCGCCGAGCGGCTCCAGCGAGCTGACCCGGCCCCGCCACGTGTTGCGGGCGCTGGAGCCGGTGGGCTCGGTGCTGT